>Ga0116230_10004321_pt1 | contig 13935 bp, 10 predicted proteins | sample S1TSphfallax_3_FD_88678 | JGI IMG/M metagenome (GOLD analysis project Ga0116230, IMG submission 88678) | Host-associated microbial communities from peat moss isolated from Minnesota, USA - S1T2_Fd - Sphagnum fallax MG | ecosystem: Host-associated > Plants > Peat moss > Unclassified | place...
GGCGCGAAGCTGCCGGTCTTCATCGTCCCCGCCTCCGAGTGGATCACGATGACCGACAAGGCTGCCTCCGCCGTGCGCAGCAAGCGCGACTCCACCATGCGCGTCGGCGTGAAGATGGTGCGCGAAGGCCGCGCTGCCGGATTCTTCACCGCCGGCAACACCGGTGCCGCGATGGCCACGGCGAAGATGGTCTTCGGCATGTTGGCTGGAGTCGACCGTCCCGCCCTTGCAACCATCCTTCCAACAATCAGCGGTTCCCCATCCTTACTCCTCGATGTCGGCGCAAACGTCGACAGCGAGCCAGAAAACCTCGTCCAGTTTGCCGTGATGGGCCAGATGTACGCGAAGAATGTCCTCGGCATCCACAACCCCCGCGTCGGCCTGCTTTCGATCGGCGAAGAGGACTCCAAGGGCAACTCCCTCACCCGCGACACCCTGCCCCTGCTGCGCGCGCTGCCGATCAACTTCATCGGCAACGTGGAAGGCCGCGACCTATTCAACAATCATGTCGATGTAACGGTCTGCGACGGCTTCGTCGGCAACGTGGCGCTGAAGTCGGTTGAAGGCGCGGCGCACCTCTTCCGCTCGCTGCTGCGCGAGGCGCTCAAGTCCACCGTGACCTCTCAGGTAGGCGCTCTGCTCTCGAAGCAGGCCTTCAACGACTTCAAGAAGCGGCTCGATTACTCCGAGTACGGCGGAGCTCCGCTGCTGGGAGTGCGCGGCGTCTGCATCGTCGGCCACGGGTCATCCAACGACCGTGCGATCATGAACGGCATCCGCGTCGCGGCCGAGTTTGCCCAGAAGGAAGTCAACTCCGGCATCGAAGCTGCGCTGCGCGCACCCGCAATCGTCTCCTAGGCCTCGGGCAACTAGAACCAATCCATACTTCCTGAGCGTCTTACGTTCCCACCCATGCGATGGTGCCGCATGGATGGGGCACCCGAACAGGAGTATGGCTACCTTGCATTCTGCGACTAAGCGTCGGGGAAGGTGGTTGCCGACTTCCCCGGCCGGGGCACCACCAGCGTCGGCCCTCCGGCGGCAGCGCGCCGCGGTGGTGCAACTGGCGTCTGCGGAGTGAATCCGGGCGTCTTCTCGCTGTATACCTCGAAGCACCCTCCGCCGCTCCGCTTCGCCTCGTACATCGCGGCGTCCGCTCGCGAGAGCAGATCCTCCGACGATGACGCCTGCGAAGGATAGACCGCGATGCCGATGCTACAGCTCATATCCACTTCCTCCAGGCCCTCGGGACCTATGCGAGAGACCGACGCAACGATCTTCGCCGCGAGCCGGCGGATGTCGCGTTCTTCCTGCACGTCCGGCACCACCACGATGAACTCGTCGCCGCCGATGCGCAGTACGGAGTCCGATCCGCGCACCGACTCGCGCAGCCGATGCGCCACCGTCGTCAGCACCTTATCGCCCGCCGCGTGGCCCAGCGTATCGTTGATCTCCTTGAAGTGGTCCATGTCCACCAGGAAGAGCCCAACCTTGTGCCGGTAGCGGATGGCGCGGTCGATCGCCTGCTGCATGCGGTCTTGCAGTAGGCTGCGATTTGGCAGTCCGGTCAGCGGATCGTGCTGCGCGCGGTACTCGGCGGCGCGCTCGTAGAGCTTGCGGTCGGTAATGTCGGCGGCCGTGATCGCGATGCCGTCCTCCAGCCGGACCACCTCGTGCCGCAGCCAGCGCGGGGTGTCGTCCTCGAGTTGCATCGGAAACTCCTGCACCACCGGCTGCCCGGTCATCACCACCTGCTTGTACTCGTCGAAGAACCCGCCGGTGCGGTTCACCGGGATCAGAGCGCAGAGATACTGTCCGATGATCTGCTCGCGCGGCAGCCCAACCAGCTTCTCTCCGTTGGAGTTGATGTAGGTGAACTCGAAGTCGATGATACTGCCGTCTTTGCCGCGTACCGCCTGCAGCGTGTAGAAGGCCTCCAGGCTGCTCTCGGACGCCGCGATGAAGCGCGCCTCGTTGCGCTGGCTCTGCCGCATCGTCACCAGGAAGTCGCGCACGCGCCCCACCAGCGCAGCCAGAATTCCCGCACATACGACGGCCAGCGTCGCCACCGCCATCTCCAGTTGCGCCATAAACCTGAACGCGCGATGCGCGAGCGCAAGCAGGTCCAGAACGCGGGTCAATCCAGCCACCACAGCGAAGAACGCGAAGATCAGAAAGATGCCTCGGAACGAGAGCAGTCCCTTGCACTTGCGATACACCGAAACGAAGGTCCCGGCGAGGATCAGGTAGCTGATGGCAAGTACCAGCACAGCAATTACATGCAGCGACGTGGGGTCGTCCGGGGACGATCCCGCATGAAAGGCGGGAAGCCACGCCGGGGAGGTCAGCCAGGCGGCAGCGCACAGCACCGCCAATGCCAGAACCAGCGTCAGTTGTTTGAGTCGAGCGATCGGAGTATCGAGGCGCATGGGTCTAGCGTTCACTTAGTCGAGCTTTGCTACCCCTAGGATGCACGATTTTTCAGCCTTTGCGTTTATTTTCTGGGTTCTGCATCCAATCGGGATATGAACGCGAACTCCAACCCCGCCGCGACAGCTCCCTGGAAGCTGGTCAATCTGCCCTCCCTGGTCCCCGATCAATCGGGGCGCCGCATCCTCATTACGGGCGCAAACAGCGGTATTGGGTACCCGGCGGCGCGGGAGCTCGCCCGCGCCGGGGCCCACGTCATTCTGGCTGCGCGGGACCGGACTAAAGGAGAGGCAGCGATCACACGCCTGAGATCCGAAGTGCCCGGCGCGCAGGTGGAGCTCGGCATCCTCGATCTCGCCTCGCTCGCCTCGGTCCGGGAGTTCGCCACGCGGCAGCTCGACCGCGGGCTCGCTCTGGATACTCTGGTCCTCAACGCGGGCGTAATGGCACCGCCCAAGCGTATCGAAACCAGGGACGGCTTCGAGCTGCAGTTCGGCACCAACGTGCTTGGTCACTTCGCGCTGGCTGGCCTGCTGCTGCCGGCCATCGAGCTGGCGATCACGGACTCTGCCGCGCGACTGCCCCAGACTCCGCGCATCGTCTTTCTCGCATCGATCGCCCACAAGCGGGGCGCAATCCACTTCGACGACCTTCAGGCGACGCGCTCCTACAGCCCGATGGGCAGCTATCAGCAGTCGAAGCTGGCCGACCTGATGCTCGCCTTCGAGCTCGACCGGCGGCTCAAGGCCAAGGGCTCGCCCATCCTCTCCATCGCCGCGCACCCGGGGGTCTCCAATACCAACCTCTTTCACAACGGCGACTTCAACCCGCTCGAACGCGCGGGCCGCCGCCTCATCGGCAAGCTCTTCGACCTCTTTCTCAACTCGCAGGACGAGGGCGCTCTGCCGACGATCTATGCCGCCGTCGCACCCGGCGCGCAGAGCGGCGGTTACTACGGCCCCAAAGGCTTCCAGGAGATGCGTGGCGGCGATGTCGGCGACGCCATCATCGCTCCGCAAGCAAGAGACAAGGCCGCAGCGGCAAAGCTGTGGACCGTTTGCGAAGAGCTAACCGAAGTGACCTTCCCCTAACCACAAACCCGGGTGCCCCATGTCTCGATTCTGAAACATGGAACCACCGCCGCGAATATCCGGGTGCCACATCCATCGCGCTCTTGTCCTATGAGATGGGTGGGAACGTAAAACGTTCGACGCGCACCCGCTCAGCCGCCGCATGGCACCCGCTCGGCTCTGAATGCCCGCCATTTGCACTAAAATCACGGGACAGCCACTCTGGAGCCATCGAAACCCATGCGTCTCAAGCTATCTCTCTGCGTTGCCCTTCTCGCCTCCGCCGTCGCCGCCCAATCGCAGATGACACCCGAACTCCGCGCCAGCATCGACGCCGCGGCGCAGAAGGTGCTCGCCGACACAGGCGTCCCGAGTGCGACGGTCGGCGTCGTCATGAACGGCAAGATCGTCCTCACCACGGCCTACGGCGATGCCCGCCTATCGCCCAAGCTGCCAGCCACGGCATCGATGGCCTATCCCATCGGCTCCATCTCGAAGCAGTTCACCGCGACGGCGATCCTGCTGCTCGCGGAGGAGGGCAAGCTCTCGCTCGACGACACCGTCGGCAAGTTCTTCCCCGAGCTGACCCGCGCCAATGAGGTCACGATTCGCGAGCTGCTCTCGCACACCAGCGGTTACGAGGACTACGCGCCGCAGGACTACACCATTCCGCTGTGGACCAGGCCCGGCGATCCGCTCGACCTCGTGCATCTCTGGGCGGAGAAGCCGCTCGACTTCGCCCCGGCACTCAGTGGCAGTACAGCAACACTAACTTCGTGCTCGCCGCGCTGATCGTGCAGAAGGTGAGCGGCATGCCCTTCGCGGAGTTCATCAAAACCCGGGTGCTCGCGCCCGCTGGAGTGAAAGACGTGCTGAACCTGAACACCGACCAGGCCAAGGTCCAGCCGACCGGCTACATGCGAAACGCGCTGGCGCCAATCCGGCCCGCGCAGCTTGAGGCGCCGGGATGGTACTTCGGCGACGGCGACCTCGCCATGCCGGTCGGCAGCCTGCTCACCTGGGACCTCGGCATCATGAACCGCACGCTGCTCAAGCCCGCCAGCTACGAGGCCTTTGAGACGGCGGTAAAGCTCAAGAACGGCAAGGACACCCGCTACGGTCTCGGGGTCTCCATCTTCACGCGCGACGGGCACCGCTACATCGAGCACTCGGGCGAGGTGGGCGGCTTCGTCGCGGAGAATATGATCCTTCCCGACGACAAGGTGGCCATCGCGGTGCTGACCAACCAGGAGGCAAGTTCGGCTGCCAGCCAGATCGCCCGCGCCATCGTGCCGCTCGCGCTGTCCTCGGCCGCGCCTGCCAAGCCCGCAGACGCGGCGACCGCTACCGCTGAAGCTCAGGCGAAGACGATCCTTGAAGGGCTGACCGCAGGCAAGATCGACCGCAGCCTCTTCACGGCGAACTGCAACTTCTACTTCTCGCCGGAGGCCATCAGCGACTTCTCCAGCAGCCTCTCTCCGCTCGGCCCGATCGCAGCCATCAGCCAGCGCGGCGAACAGCTTCGCGGAGGCATGACCTTCCGCGCCTTCTCAGTGAAGTTCGGCAAGGGAGAAACGACGAAGACCGTTACATTGACGACCTACACCATGCCCGACGGCAAGCTCGAACAGTTCCTGATCGAGCCGTAGCCCGTTTGCCAACGCTTGACGCGCTCTTGCTATTGGCCCGAAGTCGGATTCCATGTATTCAGCCCTTCGGCTTCGGCGGCCCGGAGCAGTCTTTCATCCGACGAGATGAAGAGGAATGCATCGCTCGGATCAAGCTCCCTTCTCACAAGCAGGCATATCGCAAGCTGAATGGAATCCAGCGCCCGCAGGTTGCGCCGATCCACGAGTTCGCGGGCGAGCTGGAGGGTCGTCGGCGTGAAGGGCTCATGGGTGAACCGGGGCAAGTCGCGCTCCATGGAACCGACCGCGAACATTGCATCCGCAAAGGTGCTTTCGCCAGAGAACTGGCGCCGGCGGATTGCGGAGCGGGCCTCAAGGGCGGACAGCACGGATACGATCTTCAGCCTGTCCTCGACCGGATTGAGCAGCGCAGTCAGTTGTTCGGAGCCCTGTTCCGTTATGAACAGCTTTACGATTGCGCTGGAGTCCAGAAAGTATCGGATTAGTAGCCGCCTCGGTCACGGATCAGCGTCACAGATACAGGTTCACCATGCACAGTGATGGGATGGTATCGCTTGCCGTCTTTCGGCGGTTCAAACTTTACCGTCGAAATGACCGTCACATCCGGACCGCCCTCTGCACGAGGCATGGTGCTCGCTTCGAGAGCTCCAGCCTCGATCGACTTGTCGATCACCCTCTGCCGGAACTCCGGCGACTCAAGCCAATCGAATTTGTAGGAGTGGAGTAGAGCTTCATCCCGGAACCACTCAAGCGGGATCGGCGTCTTGCCCGTTTTTTCCACTTGCTCCAGCACCACGTAGCATTGCTGAATCTGGAGCGGGTTGACGCCGTCCGACTCGGGCATCGGTTCGTCTTCGTAGCAGTCCGGATTGCGGCCCCGGCCGCGAATCACTTCGTCCGATGCGGCGTTCGGCGATCCGCCACGCGGCTTGATCGGCTGGAACCGCAGCTTCGGCAGTTCGGGCGTTGCCTCCGGCTGCTTGGCTTCAACTTCCGTCTTGATTGGCGTCATCGCGCACCTCCGCTGCAAAAAGTCTACGCCGGTCCCGCCAACTGCCGAAGCACGTACTGCAGTATCCCCCCATGCTGGTAATACAGAATCTCCTGCGGCGTATCGATCCTCACCGTCACCGGGAAGACCGTCGTATGCCCGGTATCGGACTCCGCAACGACGGAGATGTTCTTGCCGTTCGCGAACTTCCCATCGAGCATCGCCGCAAGCTCTCCCGGCTCCGTGCCGATCGAGTAGAGCTCCTGCCCCGAAAGGTCGAGCGACTCCGCCGACTCGCCCGGCTCGAACTGCAGCGGCAGTATCCCCATGCCCACCAGGTTCGAGCGATGGATGCGCTCGTAGCTCTCGGCGATCACGAACTTGATCCCCAGCAGGCGTGGCCCCTTCGCTGCCCAGTCGCGCGACGACCCCGAGCCATACTCCTTGCCCGCAAGAATTGCGAGCGGGATGCCACGATTCGCGTACTCGACGCTGGCGTCGTAGATCGACATCGGAAGATCATCCGGGAACAGCCGCGTTACGCCGCCCTCGGTACCCGGGGCGAGCTTGTTGCGCAGCCGTACATTGGCAAATGTTCCGCGCACCATTACCTCATGGTTGCCGCGACGGCTGCCATAGCTGTTGAAGTCAGCGGGCTTCACGCCGTGGTCGGTGAGGTACTTGCCCGCCGGGCCGTTCAGCTTGATCGACCCCGCCGGAGAGATGTGGTCGGTCGTCACAGAGTCGCCGAGCACCGCCAGCACCCGCGCCGCATGGATGTCCTTGACTGGTTCAGGAGTCGCAGGCATTCCGTCGAAGTACGGCGCCTTGCGGATGTAGGTCGAGTCCGGCTCCCAACCGTAGGTCTCGCCCGATGGAAACTTCAGGTTCTGCCAGTTCTGGTCGCCATCGGAGACCGTCGAGTACTGCTTGCGGAACATTCCGGAATCGATCGACGACGCTACCGTCTCCGACACCTCAGCCTGCGTCGGCCAGATATCCTTCAAGTAAACCGGCGAACCGTCTTTGTCGTGCCCCAGCGGATCGGTCTCGAAGTTGTGGCTGATATGCCCGGCAAGCGCATACGCGACGACGAGCGGCGGGCTCATCAGGTAGTTCGCGCGGACCTCCGGCGAGATGCGCCCCTCGAAGTTGCGATTGCCCGAGAGCACCGAGACGGCAACAAGCCCATGCTCTTCAATCGACTTCGAAACGTCGGTCGGCAGCGGGCCGGAGTTCCCTATACACGTCGTACACCCGTACCCAACAACCTGAAATCGAAGCTTGTCGAGGTACGGCATCAAGCCTGACTTGATGTAGTAGTCCGTGACCACCCTTGAGCCTGGAGCCAAGGAACTCTTCACCCAAGGCGGCGTGCTCAGGCCCTTCTCGACGGCCTTCTTCGCCAGCAGCCCGGCGGCCATCATCACATAAGGGTTCGAGGTGTTCGTGCAGCTCGTGATCGCCGCGATCACGATGCTGCCGTGGTCGAGGTACGGGTCGGGATCGACCCCAAACCGGGCCTTGATGCTGGTCGGCGCAACCGTAAGCGCATCGACCTCCAGCGTCTCGACGGCCACCGAATCGCCGCCCACCAGCGCGGGCGAGGCTACACCCTTGCCTGCGGTCACATCGCCGCGCAGGCCCGCCGTTCCGCCCTCACCCTCCCAGCGCACCATCTGCCGCGCCGCAGCCTTATTGGCGTTCGGGCCGAGCAGTGCTGGAAGCTGCTGGGCGAAGCTCGCCGCCGCGCCCGAAAGCAGCACGCGGTCCTGCGGACGCTTCGGCCCTGCCACGCTCGGCTCGACCGTCGCCAGATCGAGCGACAGCGTCGCCGAGTACTCGGCCTCTGGAGCGTCCGGCGTATGAAAGAGGCCTTGCTCCTTGAAGTAAGCCTCGACCAGCGCGATATGCTCTTCAGTGCGGCCGGTTAGGCGAAGATAGCGCAGCGTCTCCGCATCAACGGGGAAGATCCCGCACGTCGCCCCATACTCGGGAGCCATATTCGCTATGGTTGCGCGATCGGCCAGCGGAAGCTCGGAGATCCCCGGCCCATAGAACTCCACAAACTTGCCCACCACGCCGAACTTCCGCAGCGCCTCGGTCACGGTAAGCACAAGATCAGTAGCAGTAGTGCCTTCCTTCAGCTTGCCGGTAAGCCGGAATCCCACCACCTGCGGCAGCAGCATGGATACCGGCTGCCCCAGCATCGCCGCCTCGGCCTCAATTCCGCCGACGCCCCAACCCAGCACGCCAAGCCCGTTCACCATCGTCGTGTGTGAGTCCGTACCCACCAGCGTGTCGGGATAGGCATACACATCGCCATCGGCATCCGGCGACGTCGTAAACACCACCCGCGCCAGATACTCCAGGTTCACCTGGTGGCAGATCCCCATCCCCGGAGGCACCGCCGAAAAGTTATTGAACGCCGTCTGTCCCCACTTCAGGAAGGCATATCGCTCGCGGTTGCGCTGGAACTCCAACGCCGCGTTCAGGTCGTAAGAGTGCGCCGTCCCAAACTCATCCACCTGCACCGAGTGGTCGATGACCAGCTCCGCCGGCTGCAGCGGATTGATCTTCTCGGGATCGCCGCCCAGCGCCTTCATCGCGTCACGCATCGCGGCCAGATCGACGATTGCCGGAACGCCGGTAAAGTCCTGCATCAGCACTCGCGCCGGCATGAAGGCGATCTCCCGCGAGGGCTCTGCCTTGGGATTCCACGCTGCCAAAAATCTGATATCGTCCGCCGTAACCGTCCGGCCATCTTCACAGCGCAGCAGGTTCTCCAGCAGAATCCGCAGCGAAAACGGCAGCCGGGGCAGGTCCACACCCGACTCAGCCAGCGCGCCGAGCCGGAAGTAGTTCACGGTGGTGTTGCCAGAGCTCAGCGTCGCCGCGCTCTGAAAGGAATTGGGATGCTGCTTGAACATGACGTTCTCTCCTGAAGTCGAAGCTGGATTCCGAAGTAAGGGAGGCACCGCTCGTTCGCGCGCTGGCGCTGGACGGCAAAGGCCTGAAGATCTGCATGGGGTCGGGACGGATGGTCCCTAAGTTGCCAGAAGAAAGGAGCGTCCCCGGTCAGGGCGACCGTGGCGAAAGCGCTTTGCTCGAATCGTGATCTTCATCGTAAGCTCACTCACCAACAGCATAATCCCTTCGCGGTCTTCGCGGCAGGGGAATCCGGGCAGGCGGTCGCTGGAATCCGGGCGCGTCATTTCTTCTCCTCACCAGGAAAGAAGTATCGACGTCGCGGCAGTTTCTGGCAATCCGTCCCGCCCCTAAAAAATAGTTGCGCGAAACTGCGCAGCCTAAAGTGGTTTGAAACTTATCGTAATCTTGATCGTCTTGCCGGTTTCGTTCCGCACACTACAGAACCGCGCAAGGCTGCATCCAACCACACTGTGACCGAAGCCGATTCAAGAGTTATTGGAGATAGAACGATGGGCACCTCAAAGTTCAGGAACGAAGCAGGCATTCCAGCCCTTACCGGGAGATCCAGAAAGATCTTCCTCGGCATGGCCCTCGGCGCAAGCCTGGGAGTGATGGGCATGGCGGGCTGCCACAGTAATCCGGCAGACAACACGACCGCAACCGACCCGAACTCAGCGACCGATCCCGCCGCGGCGAACTCCGCGCCGGTCGATAATTCGACACAGGTAGCCGGCGTCCAGCAGGCGGCCCAGCCAACCCAGCAGAGCTACAGCAATCCAGCCCCTGCCCCAATCGTGCGCCAGCAGCCCTCGTCTAGCGGCCAGGGTTACTCGGATCAAGGCAGCGCCGACCAGGGTTACTCCGACTCAGATCAGGACTACAACGCCGAGCAGGGATACAACGCCACCCTCAGCGATGTCCAGGCCCCGCAACCGCCGCCACCGCTGCCCGAGTACGCGCAGCCGCCCGCACCCGATCCCAACTACATCTGGACCCCCGGCTACTGGAACTACACGCCCGCCGGCTACTACTGGGTCCCCGGCGCATGGGTTCAGGCACCCTACACCGGCGCTCTCTGGACCCCCGGCTACTGGGGCGGATACGGCTCCGGTTACCGCTTTCACCATGGATTCTGGGCCGCGCACATCGGCTTCTACGGCGGCGTCAACTACGGTTTCGGCTATGTTGGAACCGGGTATCAGGGCGGCTACTGGAACGGCCCGCACTTCTTCTATAACCAGTACGCCAACAACATCAACGTCAATATCAATCCCGGCTTCCGGCAGGCCGTCTACCAGCACCCGGTCATCGTGAACAACACGGTCATCAATAACCGCATCGTGACCAATACGGTTTACAACACGACCACGATCAACAACGTGCGGATCAACAATGTCAGCTATAACGGCGGCCGCGGCGGGATAGCTGTTCAGCCTCGTCCGGCGGAACTAGCGGTCCTCCGCGAACAGCGCACCCCTCCGATGCAGGCTCAGGTGCAGCAGGCGAAGCTTGCGGCGGCAAATCCACAGCAGTTCTACGCGCATAACCAGGGCCGTCCGGCCGAAGTTGCAGCGACGCATCCTCTGGTTGCAGACCGCGGCATCGCCGCCCCGGCGCACACCACCGCGGAGATCAACCGTTCCGCGCCGGTGCAGGAGCAGGTCCGCCAGCAGCAGGCGGTCTTTCATCCTCAGCCTGCGGCGAGACCGGCGGCCGTGCCCGCCTCACAGCCGAACCGCCCCGTACCCAACCAGCCGGAGGCGCGTCCCAACCAGCCCGCCGCCCGAACGGAACCTTCAGCCCGAACGGCACAACCTGCGGCACGTCCGGCACAACCGGAGGGCCGTCCCGCCTCAGTCCAGCCACATCCGGCGGCGCAGCCACAGGCGAGACCTGAGCCTCAGGCCCGCCCGCAGCAGCAACAAGAGGCTCGGCCGCAACCTCAGGCACGACCGGAACCGCAACAGGCTCGCCCGCAACCTCAGGCAAGACCTGAGCCGCAGGCGAAGCCGCAGCAGCAGCCTCATGCTCAGGCAAGGCCGCAGCCTCACCCGCAGCAGGAGGCCCACCCAAAGCCTGAGCCGCACAACAAGCGCTAGTGACTAGCCACAGACACCTCGACAGTCAAGCACACTTATGGCCGGAGGCGAGCACAATGCTCTCTTGCGGCCATTTTTGTGTGTTGATTCGGGTCGGCGTGCATCTCATGTGTGTGTCGAGGTGAATCATGACTCGAAGCAGATCTTATCTGGGCTCGGCGGTACTGGCCCTCGCTCTCACCGCCTCCGGCTCTGCTACCACCATCGCGCAATCGACGGGCGCCAACGCGGCAGCGACCGCAAGCACCCAAACACCTTCGCCCGCTGCTTCTGCGGTGGCCTCGGCCCAGGCCCGCGCCAGGCGCCGCGCAGCCCGCAGGCGGAGGCGCCTTGCCCAGGAGCAGCAGGCTGCGCAGCAACAGCAGGGATCGTCGTCTCAGGTCGGAGAGACAGCGGCTCAGCGAGCCCGCGACGCCCAGATCCTTGCCGCGCAGAAGAAGCAATCGGAAGCGATCGCCAGTGAAAACGATGCCCTTACGCAGCAGTACATCGAGGCCCAGCAGAAGATTCAGGCCCAGCCAAGAATCCAGGATGCTCCCGGCCCCGATTCAACTCCGCTTCCCGGCGATCCAGCAATTATGCCTCCCCAGTCTTCCGAACCGCCGCGCATACAGGACGCTCCCGGCCCCGCTCAGACTCTGCCTAAGGCTCCGCCAGCCACATCCGCTGCAGCTCCGGCACCCGATGCAGCCCCCAGCCACTAATCACCTCGAACTCCAGGTGCCCGTTACTCGATTCTGAGACTAGGGCAGGAACGATCTGGGTGTCCCTTCCATCGCGCGCTTGTCTCTTGCGATGGATTGGAGGGCCACTTCAACCTCACGAACTAAACGCCAACTGCCCCAGCAGAACCGCATTCAGCAGCACGATAATCCCCACCGTCACCCATCCGGCAATCCGAATTCGCCCCTGGCTGGCGAATTCCCCCATCACCTCGCGGCGGTTGGTCAGAATCAACAGCGGCACCAGCGCAAAGGGCAGGGTAAAGCTGAGCACCACCTGCGACAGCACCAGGATCCGCAGCGGATCGAGCCCGGCCGCGATGATCGCCAGCGCGGGAACGATCGTGATCAGCCGCCTGAGGAAGATGGGGAACTTGATGTCGAGAAAGCCCTCGATGATCACCTGCCCCGCCAGCACCCCGACCGTCGAAGAGGACAACCCCGAGCACAGCAGCGCCACTGCGAAGATCACCGCCGCCGCCGGTCCCAGCAACGGACCCAGCGTACGGTAGGCGTCTTCAATCGTCGGAGCTGCGAGCCCGGCATGGGCCAGCGATAGCGCCGCCACGACGATCATCGCCGAATTGATGAGCCACGCCCCATTCATCGCGATGAAGATGTCGAGCAGCTCAAACCGCAGAAAATGCGCCCGGTCCAGCAGCATCGCGGCCCCGCCATCGGGCCTCCGCAGCACATTCTTGACCTCCAGCTCCCTGAGCCGCGGCTGTACCAGCGCCGAGTGCAGGTAGACCACATGCGGCATCACCGTCGCGCCCAGCATCGCCACGGCGGTATAGATGCTGTCGTGAAACGCCTTCTGGCTGCGCCCGTCGAGCATCGGCACCAAGGTGTGGAACGCCACCAGGTGCCACTCCGGATGCACCAGGAAGACCTCCACCGCGTAGCAGACGCCGATGATCGCGACGAAGCCGATGATGCCGCGCTCGAACCAGCGGTACCCCGCCACCTGCAGCGCCAGGATCGCAAAGACGATCACCGCCGAGATCAGAGCCGCGACAAACAGCGACCCCGACCGGCCGCCGAGCGCCCGCTCCATCAGCGGTGTGCCGAACAGCAGATACAGCCCGATCGCCGCGCCAAGAAACTCCGCCAGATCGGTAGCAATCGCCGAGACCTCCGCCGCCATCCACAGCAAGATCGTGTTCCGCCGCGAGAAGTGTTTGCGGCAGTTCTGCGGCAGGCTCAGCCCGGTCACGATCCCCAGCTTCGCCGAAAGATACTGCACCAGGATCGCCATCAGATTGGACCACAGGAGGACCCACAGCAGCCGGTAGCCGAACTGACTTCCGCCCTGGATGTTCGCCGCGAAGTTGCCGGGATCGATATAGGCGACGCTCGCCACAAACGCCGGCCCAAGATAAGGCCCAAGGTATCGCAGCAGCTCCCGTCGCTTCACCGCCACAGAGGTGGATGCCCCAGGTCTCGATTCTGAGACCTGGGTTCCTTCCACCGCCGATGCCGCGTCCTGCCCCATTCGTTTTTCTATCCCCTACACCGTAGCCCTTATTCCCTGTTTTTTAGGCTTACCTAGATATTAGGTTTACCTAAATTCAACTTATGAGTCAAACTGATATGGGAGATCGACCCAGGATGGCCCCGCGCCGGACCGCCAATCGCAACAGCGAATCCGTAGACAACTACCTCAAGGCCATCCTCACGCTGAGCGGCCCCCCAAACAGCGGTCTGGGCGAGGGAGCCGCGGCACCCGCCCCGAAGCGCGTGGCCAGCAACGCTCTCGCCGCGCAGCTTGGCGTCGCCGCCGCGTCGGTCACGAACATGCTCCAGAAGCTCGCCGCCGCCGCGGACCCGCTGGTCGAATACGAACGCCATCGCGGCGTCCTGCTTTCACCCTCCGGCAAGCGCCGCGCGCTCGAGATCGTTCGTCACCACCGGCTCATTGAGACCTTCCTCTACAAGGTCCTCGACTACCCCATCGAAGAGGTGCACGAGGAGGCCGAGCGCCTCGAACACTTCATCTCCGAGCGCTTCGAGGAGCGCATCGCCGCCAAACTCGGCCATCCC
>Ga0116230_10004322_pt1 | contig 13935 bp, 8 predicted proteins | sample S1TSphfallax_3_FD_88678 | JGI IMG/M metagenome (GOLD analysis project Ga0116230, IMG submission 88678) | Host-associated microbial communities from peat moss isolated from Minnesota, USA - S1T2_Fd - Sphagnum fallax MG | ecosystem: Host-associated > Plants > Peat moss > Unclassified | place: USA...
AAACCAAAAGTTTTATTTTTGAAAATGAAGATTTGATTGTTGTAAATCCTATAGAATCTACTTGTTGAACAATAATATTTAATAAATTTGTTGTCCAATATATCAGGTTTTCACCCTTCTCAAAGGCGCCACACAATCCCAAGAAGTGGACAAAAATATATTGGTGGGAAATTCTTGAGGGCCTCCATTTGATCATCTTTAAGGCCACTAAGGTAAACATTATGGTTCCACCATTTGAAGTTTATTTTACCTAGTTTTTGGGGGTGACTAAGCAAGAATTACATGGTTCTTGAGAATGGTTTTGATTGGCTTTCCCCTATTAACTAAAGCCCACCTAAAGCTTTTGTATATGTGAATGTGTGCACAATCACAACATAAAATAATTTTATTTTAAAATGTGACATATTATACTTTTTAAAAGACATTATTGTTACAATTAAAAAAAGTTCATAACTAAATTATTACAATTGACATGATGTAAAAGTTTTCAAATTTGGTTCCATTGACGTGTTGTCTAACTAACAAGCAAAAATTGCAATCTTCAATTTTCAACTTTAAAAGTCCATAACTCTTGCAATTTATGAATTATACATCAAAATAACCTATTATATACATACTCAAATTAATAAACTCAATCTAAGTCTTTATTGACAAATTTTAACATGTAATAACTTGCAAAATATAAGCATTATAATCACACTCACATCATAGAACTTGACAATGTTACACTTCTTTTGATTTAGTGTAACTTATATGAACACCTTTTTATAATTCATGGACACCTCAATATGGTTTGGAAATCCCAATCCAAGATGAATACATTGGCATGAACATTTCCTTGTGTTGAAATTTTGAATACTAGAGAACTTTTTTCCCAAACAAGCAACAAGTCAAAGATTTTCAATGTCTTTAATTGTCAAATTTAGACTTTAAAAAAAACATTAAATCACCAAGATTTTATATTAAATTTTAGTAGGACATAGCCAAAAAAATCAAATGCTCCATAAATCTTTCTACTTTCAAGTTTTTGTTTGTAGCCAAATCTAGTTAAATCATCAATCTTAATTAAGGATGATCAAAAGTCGTGTTACATGAAATTTTTGAAAAAAGAAAATTTGAAATTGGTATGCCATAAATCATTTTTCTTCTAATTTTGTAGGTTTGTCTCCTAATTAGTAACTTTGCAAAGCTTTTGGTGTTTGAATGTTTTGTTTCATGTAATTGTGAGTTTCACGCATGATCTAGATATTGCATCAAGAAAGATATCGATGTATACATGTACATGGTTTACCTAAACTAAGGTGCATTTTGAGCACAATTTGTAAAAGTGTTTAAAGTTACAATGAAATTTGAATCATCTATATCAATGATTTTTTGTTTGGCAATTTAGAGCCACTCCCCAACATGCCAAGGGAACTAGTGGTTTTGTAGTGCAATTTTTTGGGAAGAAAAAGGTTCAAAATAGTCAAATCTAACAACAAAGTGTTATTGCTTTCACCTCTCACTCCTATTAAGTTTAAGGTTGTAGCCATTTCGACTCTTGATTAGGAATACAAGATTGCCACATCCAATGATGGATGTTATTCCTCTAACCAAAATGCACTTGAGTTATGACAAGGGTCACCATCACCAACCCAACTTTTTTTTCCTTTCACCACCTCTTTTTCCCTTTAGCACAAGCATTTACCAACATAACATTTCATTCTAACAAGTTGTTCACCTAACTTTCGCCTTCCGATCTTTGATTTTTCAATCACCACTCTAGTCTCTAAGATTTATGAACAATGGCAGCATGGCTTCAATGCTTACAAGTTACAACTTGTTGAAGGTTATTGTTAAACCTTGATGCTTGTGTTTGCAATGTGCACGGTGCAAGGACCACTAAATAGTTCAAGATTCAAGATGCAACATTTGATAATCAAGATGTCAGTTGATGTTCATTGCTCAATTTTGAAGCAACAAGTTGGGTAGTAAGGTATTATATCATTTAGGGTTCAACATTGAGATTTGCAAATTGTGACCTTGAGATGTGGCTTGTGATGGAAAATCACAAATGTTGATCCAACTTGGAGAATTGAGATGTTATAATTATGCAACAACAACAACAACAACAGGCAATGTGCGCACATCATGATTCATCACAATAAGATAAGAACTGACTTTCAATTCGTTAGCAAATAGATTTTTTTTTCCCTAAAATTTGCACTGTGCAACTTGGGTCTTACATTATGCAATTATGTTAAACTCCAAAATTCAATGTGCACTATGCACTATGTAGTCAAAAAACCTTTTAACTTTTGGACTATAATCTCAAACTTTAGTCCTTAAAGTTTGGATATTAATGAACTTGTTCAATGCTCATGTTTTGTGTTATTTGTTGATGATTGTTGATTAGGGGTTTGGAGTCTAGACTTTGAACTATGTTGTGTTTTCTTGAACTTGTGTTTCTTTTGTCATTTTGTTGGTGGTAGATTGGTAGTTTCGACAATTCCAAGTTTCCACAACTCCTCTGCAACCACCTAACAATTTCAAATACAAGTTTTTTTGGGGAGCTTCAATGCTTAAAAATTCTAACCTTGCGCCTTTTTCCTCTAGTAATTTTGTGTCTATCAATGATGTGCCTATGAAAATGCCTCATGTTGAAGTGTATGAGTAAGAAAAATGTTTCAAATATAAAGAATATGAAATTCATCAAACCTTTCAAGATGTTTAGTTTGCTAAACTACTATGGGTTGAATCAATGGCTAGAAGTGATGGTGTTTTTGGCCAGGTGCATTACAAAGTGTGCATGACCATTGAAGGCAAGGATAAATTATTGGCAACCAAGTTGGATTCCTTATAGAAACATGTGGGGAGAAAAATGGCCAAAACACATCACCTTGGGATGGCAAAGGGTACAATCTATTAATGTAAGAATTTCGTGCACCAAAGAATGAAACATTATATGCTACCAATTTTCATAACAATGTGGTTCATTAATTGGATTTGGGGGAGATTAAGGAGAAGAAAAAGAAAAAGGTCTAGTTTATTGTTCTGTTTTACTTGTTGAAATAAGGTTGTCCCTTGCGGACTATGAGTCCCTCAAGGATTTTTTTGCTTTTTCAAACTCAAAAACATGCCCAAGAAGCATTGGTTTAATAACTTAAGTTGGGAGATGGCAGGAAGTATTTATGATGTCGTATTAAAATGCACAAAAGAAGTGATAAAAGAATTTCCTTTCCTTGTTATTTCTACTAATGAAGTCAGTACATCTAACACTAAGTCTTGGATTTCTATCCATGGGTATATTCTTGAAAATTGGCAATGAATACCTATTTTGTTGAACTTGGAGAGGGTCACTAATGGTGTTATTGCTGAAAACATCTACAATGTGATATTACAAACTTTATTTATCCAAAGGGGGCTTATAGAAATTGAGATTAGAAAAAAAATAGTTTCCATTAGAGTAAATGGTGGGTCTATGTTTGTTAGATGCAAAATTAGTGTGTTAGTGCAAATGTTAGAGAAATTGGCTCCATATTTGGTGGCAGTGCATTGTTGTGCACATTGTACAAATTTGGCCATTCAAACCTTTTTTTCTTTGTCCATGGTGCATCGTTTGGAAGATTTGTTGTAATCCTTTCATTTTTATTTTGCAAGAAGTCCCAAAATATTGCTTGAGTTGTAGAAGCTTGCAACTTTCTTAGACACCATAGGTAACAAAATCTTGCAAAATGTTAAAACTCATTGGATTTCCATGTTATTTCCATGCAAGCGGGTTGCGGTTGAATATAAGACCCTCATTGTGAAGATGTCAAAAGATCATATTGAAAATGAAGTTGCAAGATCCAATTTGCAAAAGTTGTTGGATTTGGAACTCATTCTTGGGTTCCATTGCATCTTACCACTTCTTGAATTAATTCATACCTTGATCAAGTACACTCTAGGGAAGGATGTATACATTTGTGATTTTGTTGAAGCAATCAAGATGTGTAGAGCTAAATTATATGAGCTTCACATTGATCCTAAATGTAAGTTCAAGGATGAAACTTTTAATGCATTCCATAGCCTTTTGGCTAGAAAGCATGATGGGTTGCCTTTGCTTTTTATTAAATTGCCCACCATTGATAATGATTAATGTGCTACAAAATTCAATGGTCACATTATTTTGGTTCACTCTTGGGACCATAAAGTTGGGGTTGTTTTACCTATGAACCCTACTTTGTTTTCTAACATTTGTGGTTATGTTTAGTTGTAGTGCTTTGATACAATTCATGCACTTTCAAATGAACTAGACTAGCACTTCCCAAATTATGATTTGATGAATGCTTTAGGGGTGGTCAATCCACATTATTAGGTTGTTACAAATTTTGAGGCATCATTTCCTTTACACTTGGAGGTCATCATGTCTTTTACTATGTGCCACGAAAAACTTTTAATTATGAGTTGTTGATGGTTATTCCAATTGACAAGTTGAAGCTTGAATCTCAAGCCTCTTTGTTTAAAACAACCATGTTCCATAATGGTTTTGAAATCTTGAAAAAGGATGGCAAAGAGTGCAACCATTTGAAGCGCATGCGGTTGTTTATATCAAGTTCTAAAGTGTTCACTTTGGGCATATTTGAGCATGTGAAGCTTGCCAAACTTACTATGTGCCAAGTTTTGGGATCTATTGAAGATGAACATTGCTTTAGCATTTTTATTTTCATGAAGGGCAAACTTAATTTGTAGTCATCTCATCACCCATCTTGATGTGTGTGCAAATGTTTTCACAAAACTTCTACAACCTTGAATCTTTTCCTTAGGCCATAGTTGCATGGAGGGAGAAGAATACCCATTATAATATTAATGGTTGAAGTTTACATTTCTAGCATTTTTGTGCAAGTTTTGTTTGGCAGTGGCAAATTGGCAATATGGAATTGAAGGTAGTTTTTGTTCCAAAAATCAAAATTCAATATTGGGAACATCAACTTGAGCACATGTTATAGTTACAATGTGTAGCTAATAATTTTTCTATGCCTTCAATGATTTGCCATTTTATTTGGGTTTTATAATTTTGGTAAGTTGATGAAGTATACATCATGTCATAACTACTATCTAATTTGCAATTTTGTATGTTATGTGAAATTTGGATTTTAACTCACATTTTGTGTGTTTATTTAAGCAAGTCCACACTTTTATTGCAAAGGGCAAGGTCATTTTAGATAAACATTCAATTCCATCGTAAGTCATCTATTTAACTTTTTTATCATGATCCATCATTGTTTACTGTACGCTTGTATGTGATTTTGATTTGTCGTAACTTGTAAGTTAGTGTTTAGGTAACAAAATCTCAATTCAAGATTCATAAATTGCCAATAAAGTTGACACATCATAAATATTATCACCAATATACACACGATGAACTTTTTAAAATAACCAACAACGGCTAAACATTTAAAAATTAATCACCAAACCTTTAGTTGTTAGTTTGTAGAAAGTAGCCACAACCATTCTTGTGGTTTCAAGAAGGTGCCACTAGTTTTGACACCTATACACATGCATTAGTCATTAATTTTCCCTCCATGGCCATATGAAATAGTGGCCATTTCACCCACATTTCTCAACCCAAAAAAAAATACACTAATCTATATATTATATATTTTTCATATTAAATAAATTCTATAAAAAATGATTTGCAAAAAAGAAAAGAAAACACAATAACAATACAAACAATTTAGGTAGCATGAAAGTTGAACTTTAAAATATTTTTCAAAGAAGTACATCGACCTTTTAAGTTGGTAAGATCAAAGTGTGAAATCATTTTTTATCATCATTACTAGTGATAAACTAGTTGGAGTTTGATTTTGCATAACTTGACTAATGCTATAACTAAAGCCAAAATTTTGACAAATCATGTGCAACAAATGAAGATTGTCAATATTTGACATATAATTTTAATTAAAGTTTTTCCTTTTGTAGGTAACAACATTTAGAAATCGAAGAGAGGTGGGGGTGAAAAAGTGCTCAAAGAATAATTTTAAGGATAATTTTAACATTTATGTCAACTTCCATAATTATTTCCATCAAATTTAAACCTTGTTTTTTAATAACAAGGTTCATACAAAAACTTAATGTTGGAACTTAAATTATTTATAGTTTTGCATTTGGGTCATTGTTACTTGCAAATGTAAAACATTGGAAGACATTTCATGTGCACTACTACATCACTACTACATTGATGCATTGTGTAGGCTATGAAAGTTATGTATGGATGCATATGTAATTGTGTTCTTCAATGAAAAATTTTCACCTTTTTTTCATGTTGCTATCAATTTTTTATTATACAAGTTATGATTAAGTTTCAAATGCAACAATCTTATTATATTTAGTTATTTGTAATTTTAAACATTAATATATGTTTTTGGCCATCCATGTTGCAAAAGGTAGACTATTATAGGGGTTCAAAGTTCAAATGAATCTTACAACATTTTTTTCTAGCAAAATTTCACATTTATGCAACCTCAAATCCTCACCAATGACACCCATAAACGGGTTAGCGTTAAGATTTCATCAAAAATTGATCAACAAAACATTGATTTTCACTTAAAGGTGCATTCACAATTGGGGTATCACAACAAGAACCATGATACTCATTTGTTTTGTGACCTAAGTGCTAAAGCAAAGACTTAGCAAAATGAATGTTCTAAGATGCTAAACAATGAAAGGGGATATGTATGTTTAGGCTTTCAACCAATAAGTGTTATAATGAATGATTCAAATCCATTGAACAAAATTTGAATGTCCTATTCAAATATAAACCAAAAAGGAATGCAAGATTACTTAGACAATCCAAAATGACATACTTTCATTTAGAGTGCCAAAACCCTATTAAAAACATCAAACAATGTCCTTTTTTTGCACCCACATTTCCTATACTTCTTTTCAAACCTTTAGAATGGATATTTTTAATTTAAAAAATTAATTTGATTGTCCTTATTAACACATTTTTTTCATTAAAAAGTCCAAGATTCTAGCATCAATTCCACAAAATTTGGTGATTAATGATACTAAAAATTTATGCCATCATATAGAACATATTTTATTTTATTTGTGGTTAAAATATGGAACAATTTGAACAAATATTGCTATTCATGGTGAATCTTTTTTTTATAAAACTATGTAGTGAGACATGGTTTTTAAGTCATCTTTCAGGACACTTAAAGACATGTTTTAATCATCCAAATAAAAAAAAAATACCACCATTTTAATCAAGAAATATGTGATAATATAATGTAATGGTCATTCAAAGTAGTGTCTTGAGAATGATTTTGGGGCAAGACATTCCTTTTGTGTACCCCAACTATGAATGGACCTTTAACAATCCACCAACATTCAAGATCTATTATCATAAATATTGGTAGTGGAGATGTGATATATTGCCTAGTAAGGTAAATCTTTGAAAAGTTCACCAATTAGGGTTATGTCATGAACAATTTCACCACCTTTTTATGATTCCTTTTCATTAAACATCACCATTCTTACTCCTTTAAATTATGAATACAATGCCACCTAGTTCCTACAAATCACAAATAAAATACCAATTAGTTTTTATGAATTATGAACAAAGCACCAATGAACATGGTTTGAATAAATTTTGGGTCTTATAAAGGTTTCTTGGGGTTTACAAATGACAAATCGGATTGCACAACAAACATTGAGATCTTGCAAATACACAATGAGAATTGGCAACTTGTGGTGCACATTGGCAACAAGTTTAAGAAATGTTCAATAACCAATTAAGGTTCTCCAACTTCATGGTACTTAATTTGGAGCTTGTTGCAAATGGTAAATGCATCAAGTTTGTTTTTTCATTCTTGTGTTGAACCCATGTGTTTCCAAGTTCTTCCATCACATATTCTTGCAATTTAATAGAACTTTGATTTTTGTTCTTGTGTTGAACCTATGTGTTTCCAAATTCTTCCATTACAAATTCTTGAAATTTGGCAATGTGGCAGAGTTTTGCTTTTCTTTCTTACCTTCAACCTATGGTAATGTTTCCAAGTATTCCCATCACACATTTATGGGGTTCACCAAAGGTTTGTTTTCCATTATTGCTTTCAACCTACATGTTTTAAAGTTTTTCCATGTTCATGCATTTTGTTGCTAGTGTGTGTTGCAAACTTGTTTTTCACATTGACACCCTTGAAATTACTTTAAAACTTTAAGTACAACTATTTTTCATGGTTTTATCCCACTTCTCTACAAACTCTACTTCTACACCCATGAATTCAAGTCCCCTTATATTTTCTAGTTCCAACAAAGGTAAGGCTTGTGTTGTTGTTAATGTTACTCTTAATGCATTTGCTAGTGGGGTTTCTATTTCAACTAATCCTAGCACTTTAAGGATTGATCCTATCAACCGCATTGTTCATGAATGAGTTAAAAAAGATTTGCAAATACAAAAAACAAACAAAATTCAAGCAGGAACTGAATCAAAACTTCCAAGATCCATGGGTGGGTCAAAACACGAAACTAGGAGCCAAAAAGTGCGTTGGATGTTAGACATAATTAGTCAAAATCAATTTTTTTTAAAAATTACCATTTAAAACCATAGTAATCATGGCAAGTTAGTTTTTTTTCCCTCATATGAATGTCAAGGAACTTAGAAAACTCATTTGATCCAATTTTAAGTTTTGGTTTTAATTTAGAACGTTTGAAAATGTACACTTATTGCATAAGATGAAATCAATTTTGCAAAGGACTATCAAAATTATTCATATATTAAAACAATTTTCATTGAAAAAAATATAGATGATAAAAACATATTAGCCACACTCAAAAAACACTCATACTTTTAAAAATATGGAATTCTAAAACTTGAAAAATTCAAAGAATGTTTCAAAATTGTTTCAAAATTTCAAAATTTCAAGAATCCTTTACCATATATAAATGGGTTGTAATGTACATGATGTATGAAGAAAAATTATAGCTTAAAATGTAATAAAATTAAATAATATGAATTTTAATTTTTGGTGATGACTCAAAATTTTGATCATTTTTCAAGATGAAACATTGAATCTATAAAGAATCTGCACACTTTTAAAAATTAATATGTATTCAATAATGATTAACAAAAAAAATGTGATGCATTGGAGAACATTTAAATTTTTTTACAACAAGTTATAAAAAATTTCATTAAAAAATTCATTTGCATGTAAAGGTTTTTTTTGGGAAAAAGGACTTGTAGTCCTTTTCCAAAGTAATCCCTTTGGCTCTTAGTTATAAGTTTTGACCCGAGTTGCAAATTTTCCTTGGACGAAACTAATTGTTGGGCCAAATGGCAAGATACGGATGGTTCAATGCAAAGTCTACTCCATAGTTGAACATGAGGAGAAATTGCTTGTCTTCAAACTTGATGGATTAAAAAAACACAATGATAAGCAAATGTGCAAAGTAGATTGGCCTAACAAGGAGCTTGGGAAATCTTACATCAATTTTGATAAACAACATGTTGAAAATGAAAAGATTTGCACCATAACTAGGTGTGATGGCATTCAACTCCAAGCAATGCAACACAATAAGGTAATTACAATTCATTGCATTTTTCATCTTTTGAAATTGTGGAAGCCCATCACTAACTTTGATAGCATACACAAATTGTTATAGTTTTTGAAGGTGGAGAACAATCTTGACAAACATTAAACAACATTAATGGTTGGGGCATGGCAAAATGCATGACCAATGTGGTCTTGGTAGCCATAAAAACAACCATCTAAACAACGAACTACATTTCCATAAGTTACAATGAAGTGACTAATATAAATAGTTAAACATAGATTTTAATGCATGCCTATGTTGTTGAGGATTCCAAGAGGGTTCAAATCTTGGTGAAAATAAAGCAAATCACAAAAAGGCAAACCCATCCTTGGTGGTATCACTAGGAATTACATTTCCACTAGTGTTTTGTCTTTCATGTTTTCATGTAAAAAAAATATTAATAGTACACATTTTAAAATATATTTTGATGATAATTTTCTTAATATATTTTGGAAACATGTGCAATAATTTGAGATGAATATAATGAAATTTTATTTTTCAAAAGCATTGATTAATCATTGTAACCAATGTTTTACAGTGTTTTTACTGCTTGAAAAAACTCATAAATGACTCTTAAAGGACTTGAAAATAACATAATTTTGGAGAGATTCTTCAAACACATTCACATAAGAGTATAATGTAATATACTTTTGAATCAAAAAGATTTTCTTTTTTTTTGCAGCTTACAAATGGAAGATTCCTAATATATACCAAGAATTTTTCAAAATAAGCAATCACTAAAGTCCTTATTATGGGTGCACCCTTGGCTCTTTATTTTGTGAATTTACCCAAAGATGGAAACTAATTGAAATTATGGAAACAAAGGGTCTCAAAATTTTACACAACATCAAGATTAGATGGATTCGGGATGGATTAACATGATTGCTCCAAGCAAGGTGGTCCTTGAAAAGTTCAAGATTCTTGTGGTGAAAATGGCACAAAATGCTCTCACTATTGAGTTTGAAGTTGCAATTTATGAATTGTTGTGTGACATTGACACCATTATACAACTTACTTGTGTGATGCCTATGTTGGGAAACTTTGCAAGTTTGAGCAAGTATGCTCAAAACTAATAAACCTTCATTTGCGACTTTGTGAACAATGTGAAGTTGTGTCAAGTTGATTTGTACAACATATATTGTGATGAAGAAAAGAAGTACAACTACATTGACTTCCTATAGTTCCAAACTTCATTGATTAGACTTTTGATCCTTTGCACATTGTGTGGCAAAACAATCCAACCGTTGGAATACAAGAGGCAACATTTTCTTACTATGGCAAAATTTATAATATCCACAAAACATGCAAGTTGACTAGTCTTTACAACGTGGTCACTCAAGAGATGTGGGCAAGGTTGGTGCAAGAAGTGAAAATTCAATGCACCCAAGTTGCAATACAATTAATCAATAAACTTGCCAATATATTCCTTACACAATAGGTCTTGAATGCTCAAGAATTATCTACTTGCAATATTGGTTGTAACTTGATGCCAACCAAACATGTCTTGGGCACCTTACATTGCCCAAAAACAATATTGCCACCCTAGGGTAACTATTAATAATGGTGTGATGTGTCCAACCTTGCTAGATAGATGGTTTGAAATTGAATCAACAAGCATTTTTTTTGGTGGTCACCATGGAAAAAAATTGCACTTTTGCCATTCTACCACCCTTTAATTGTAACCCAACAACTTAGTTATGGCAAAGGCTAGTATCTTGTGGCATTTTGAAGGACATGCTTTCAAAGTATATGAAGCTTGTTGAAATATTCATTTGATCACATTAGGTTCAATAGAGAATGAATAGATCTTCTCAAACCTTGACCCACATCAAGAAAAAGTTGAAAAACCATTTCACAATTCATTTGGATATGGTCATTAAGATGTATATTCAAAAAAATATTCTCTAAGCACATTTTCATTCTACACTAGCATTTCTCAAGTCCATCCCATAGCAAAGTGCACCTTTGACAAATATTAGATAACATAAAAAAGACATGAATTCAGGAAATTGGAACTTTGCTCAAAATAGTTCCAATTTTAATTAGGTAGGAGATGCTTCATACTTAAGAAGCAGACATGCAAACGCCCACCACTTAGGATGGCCTTTCTCAGAGATTTGAGATTGACAAACTAACAAAAGTTAGTATGGTGTGGATTTGTAGTGCATTCTAAGGACAACATGTCTAGGTATGTTTTTCATTTAATGCAATTCTATCTTTGTAATAACTTTAATGTCACCAACCTCTAGGCATATATGAATGCATTATGGTGAGGACTTTTCTCTTAGTTGATTTCAACTCATAACAAGTCTTGAGTTTTGTGTGATTTTCTGCAAGTTAACCTTCACTTGCTTGTGGGCAAAATCCATTCATAAATTAGGTTCAATCTTCCCCCACAACCCATCTTGTTTTTTATGCATGTTTGCACTAAAGCTATGTGTGTTTTCATTTTTATGATACTTGTGATTGATGTATGGTTCTATGGGAACGTAGTAACCTTCAATTGCAATTGGACATAAGCAGTTTATGGATTGGGGTTCAATGCCCCTTAAGGCATCTTGTTGTATAGCTTTGATTTCTTTACATCTTGTGAGCTTGTACTGGTTCTGTGGTATGCAGGTCAGCCTTCAATTGCAATAAAGTATAATAGAATCATATATGAGGCTCAAACACCCCCCTTCAAAGCATACAAGTAATAAATTTTTTTTTGTCTATAATCAATATTGTGTAGCCAGAATTTCACCTTAAGCAACCACCTAGTCACATCCTACAAAAGAAAAATGCAATTACCACCTTGCACTCATATACTTCAACATGGAATAGCCATAAGATCATGTGAAAAATGCTAATGTAACCTACCAATTGGCGTTACCCATGTGGCTGGTGCCACCTCGCCCAGACCCAGTACAAGTTGGAGAGGCTAGCTGAGCTACACTGAAAAAAAACAAAAAGAAAACACTGCAGTGTTGGGTGGTTATTAGAAACAGGAACAGACCCCCGCAGGTTATCCAGTGGTTCTTGAATTCATAACTGCCCCAATAGGCCCCAGAACATACTAGCAAAACACAGATTTAGCCACTGCATTTGTCATGAAACATTGCCATGTTGCCACACCAAAACTGCTTTATTTTTAATTACATCAACAATTTCAGCCCTTCAACAATCTACTAGGAGCCTCACTCAACTACTCAGTAGCAGGGGGTTGCCTTCCTATTGAAATATGAGAAGATAATGTACTCAGCAACATGAAGAAGCAACAGTCTGGGGAGCCATCTGTACTAAAGATTTGGGTTCCTATAGATCTTCTAATTCTGACCAGCATGATCTCTGTATCTTTATTTCTCTTTTTTTTTCCCTTTAATTTATTATCAGCTTCAGGTCAAAAAACCCTTCAGACCAGTTTTTTGTTTTCAATTTTGTTTGGTTGCCGAGGTGGCAATCCTCCATAAGTCGATTTAGCCAAGTTTGAAAATGAAAAAAGTTTTAAGACTTCATATATTTTCAACTACCTACTTGAACCATGTATAGAAATCTGGTGATTGTTTCAGACTTTTTTTTTTACTTTTTGTATTTTAGAAAAATCATTGAATTTGTGAGCTAAGATTTTACAACACAAATTCACACGAACAAAATGGCATCACCAATTTGTGACATAAAATTTTTGGCATGCCAAAAAAAGAAGGCTGCTTAGACCTACTCTCCTGCTCAAAAATCTTTTGCTCACCAGAGGATCATCAGAGAGTGATCAAAGTGCTCAGTAGTTTTGTTACAGCTTCTTCCTCAGCTTGTTTTTCTCTTGGCTTCTTGCTGCAACACAATAATATGTTACAAGTCATACAAACTCTACCTACCCAAGATTTGACTAAGCACGTTTGTTGCATGTTTCAACTCACACCCACAGTACTATTTTGTATTGTTATGATGTGATCAAAACCATCTTTAAGAATACAATGGGAGAACTGGATAATCTGGCCATCAATCCAATCCTCTTGAAAGTTTGAGCTACCAACTAATTCCAAGTTTTTTGCACTGACTCTCATTGCTTTGATATCCATCCGAATAAGAGTTTGATCAAGAATATAAGAGCAGCTCCCACCATGTATTATATTTTGAAACAATATCACTATTTATCACGTCCTAATTATATCATGGCTAATCACTATGGCCGGCCAACCAAAAGCAATCATTTTCTTTCCTCAGGTCTTTCGACACCCATGATATATAGCACAAACTTAGAGGAGCTAAGTCCATTTTCCTTTGTGTGAAAATTTGAGACCTGCAGAGCAGTTTTACTACTGCTGCAGAAGATGCTTTAATGTCCTACTTTCTATCACTAGCTGACCCTGCCTTAAAGCTCCTGTTACATGTTTATGAAAT
>Ga0116230_10004323_pt1 | contig 13934 bp, 10 predicted proteins | sample S1TSphfallax_3_FD_88678 | JGI IMG/M metagenome (GOLD analysis project Ga0116230, IMG submission 88678) | Host-associated microbial communities from peat moss isolated from Minnesota, USA - S1T2_Fd - Sphagnum fallax MG | ecosystem: Host-associated > Plants > Peat moss > Unclassified | place...
GATACTTTCTACATGGTGTAATGCATGATGCAAATATGTATCAATCAATTTTTTTTCAAGATTTTTAAAAATTGCAAAATTCTTGTTATTTGAAACAAATGCATATGACTTTCAATTTTTTTTGCTTTTCAAATTTTTAGTCAAACCATGCAGCAAAATTTGTGTAAGATGCCAAAAAAAAATTAAAAACCCCTTGTAAAGTTTAATAGGGGTGTTTAAAGTTCTCCCTTTTCCAATATTAAATTTTTTTATGGACTAATATGATTACTTTGTATACTTTACAACTTTACTTCAATCTTGGGCATTTTTTTATTTGTATGAACCTTTGTTCTTGCTTTTAGAACAAACTAGAATGGTTTGAGTTCCACACATTTCATGTTTTGTCCTTCAAAAAAACGTTTTTGCTTTCAACTCTAAAAGTCAAATCTAGTTATGATTCAATTTTGGATAACCCACTAGAACATGTGGTTAACTATGGGTTAACCTCCAATTTGCCCTTGATTCAAGGGGTTTTTTTTTATAAAAAACTTTCAAAAGTCTCACTTCTATTTCCACATATAAATAGAACTAGGAACCCAATTTTGGGTCTAGTCCTTAAATATTATTTTTTCACTCGTTCTAGATTCAAAATCCATTTTAAAAATCAAATTCAATTCCAATTCAATTTTTACTAATTGGATTTAAAATTAATTCCAACCCACCTAACCAGAAACCCACCTAACAATATTTTACACCAATACCTTAAACCTTAAGTCATCAATTATGCAAAAGTGAATTTGGGCATCTTGTTGAAAAGGAGAAGCATTTGGTGTTTTACATTATTGGGTGGCGGTGTTATGCGAATTTTAAATTTGGGCCATCTCATTGTCGAATAGGTTGGATGCATTGCCTAGCTTACTTGGTGCTTTACCCAACATAATGGGCAAGGGCTTGACCATTCCATATTACATTTTTTTATTCTAATATTGATGTTTTATAAGATCATCACTAGGCAGTTGGGAATGATGATGCTTAATGTGACATATTCAAAGATTGAAGAGTAGCAAGGAAAGTAACATGTCATTATTTATGACCAAAGAAAGGGCACGTATGGAAGGTGAAATTGGAGAGAATGTTGATGACTTGCTAAAAATCTTGTCTATACTTTGTCATCCCAAACTATTCTATAAACACAATTAGCACAACTTGTTGTTGAATGGACTTTATTCATAGGAGTTTAAAACATTTTCATAACATCTTGGGGTGTAGTGTATTCAATGATAATGGGAGAAAGGAGAGCTCTCTCCCACTCCTAGATGATGTTGCAATTTATACCTAGGATGATTTCCTAGTTTTTTACATTAGGAAAATATTTAGAACTTAGACAAATCTAGGAATGGCGAGTGAGTTGATAGGGGCAGGCAAATTTGCAAATACAATGCACCAATTCCTATGGTGAGATCAAGGATCCAAGAAAGATTTTTCCAGTTCCCTTCACAACATTAATTTCTATAAGTTCATAACAATGTTTTTTTTGTCTCTTGAAAATTTTGGCTTTTATCACCATTGAATCAAAAGTTTTTTTGAAGCATGTGTTTTCAATTCTCTAAATGGGTTGTAGGTTCAAAGCCAACATTGTGCATGCTGGCATCATTAATACTAATTATGGAGAGCAAGCATATCTTTCAAAGCCATGAAATTCAAGTTGAAAAAAAGAAAACAAACTTCATCCAACATTGAGTTTTGAAATCCAAGTCAACTACCACAATACATAAGCAAATTACCCAAAAAATAGAAATTTTTGTTGTAAAGTTTTTCCCTTTCTTTGTTGACAAAATAGGGACAATGGGACCACCGTAAATCCTAAAACAACATAGAGATTCAAGGTGGATCAATTCCTATTGGAACATCACCATAGGGTGTTTGCACATTATAGTGACTTTATATGGACGTCACAATGGCAATTTTTTTTGTATTCTTTAAGTACAAGAAAATAAATAAAATAAGATCCATTGAAATGATTAAAAAAAAAGGACTCACATATCTAAAGCTTTTGTAATCAACCATTCAAAAATGAAAAAATTAAATCAAAATCATGGATAGCCAATAAGTAATGGACTTTTGAATTTTGTCCACATTTTTTGTCACACTTGCAGAACTCATGGATGGTATGGACTTTTTAAAATTCCAAAAACTGTAATTATTTTTTGAAAAAATTAAACATTTAAAAATAATTATTTTAAAATATTTTTTATATGTCTTATAACATCATAATTTGAAATTGGAAATGGAAAAAAAATGTTATTTTCAATATCATCTAAATATTCATATTTTAAGCCACACTACAACAAAAGGTGTCCATGTATGCTAAGTGTTTTTCACTAGATTTTGAGTGAATTCACTTGTTATAGTGAATGGGGACTAGTGGGGAAGCAGTGAATTCACTAGTCTAGTGAACGGGGACTAGTGAACTACACCCACATTTTGTAGTAGTGCCAATTTTCAACTACACTAGAAAAGGACTTTGAAATTATGACACCCTAATGTGTTTTTGCTCCATAAGTGAAAACACCTTCAAAAGCAAAAACAATTCAAGCCATGCCCTCTTATTAACATCCTAGATGACTCATGGAAATGATGACATAAAAAATTTCAGTGCATCAAAGTATATATCAATTCATATTGATGCATTGCCATAAGGCAAAACATGATTCAAAACATTCAAAGCATAACCAATTTGAAGCCATACTCTCTTATCAATTGTATGAATGAAAGTTTACCTACACATTTGGATTGTTTGGAATAGTGCTCCAAAGGTTTTTCCTTTTCGTAAAAGAAGAATATGATGCTACCAAGATTGTAAAATTCAGTCAAGGCTCTTCTTCTTTCACTTATAGAAAACAAAAAAGGAGTTCACACAATAATTTTAAGTAAGAATCATCCCTTAAGCACTCCAATAGTTACTTGTTTTATGGCAAGTTAGTTAGTATCACACCAAAAACCCTTTGGCACTCCACAATATGGTCATTTTCTAGGTGTGTCACACATAATAGTACATTTTCTATTTCTTGTTGATGAAATATCTATAATGGATCAAGTGATAGACCAATGGTTAAGTTAGCTTAAGCCCAATGGTTAAATTAACTTAAGACCAATGGTTAAGTTGGCTTACAAGTTTAGCTTGTATTCCAAAGGGTGCTATCACTTTCAATTTCTTTTCAATCTACTCACAATCATGCACATGGGGTTTCCAAAAAGAAGAGAAGCAAGCATGACACTAAGGCATGTCTAAGCAGCATCACTCACCACCCCCCACATGCACACTTGCATTTATGACACTAAGTATTTTACCATTGTCATTCCATGTTAATCTTTAAAAAATATAAATAGCCACAAGTCAATGGACTCCAATTGGCAAGCTATGATAGTTTCATGAGCTTGAATTGCTCATTAATAAACATTCATAAAAACAAAAATTAGTTCTTACAACTTGCATGTGTGAGTAAATTTTCATCTATCACCCACCCCATCAACAAACATTTAATAAGTCATTCTTGAGGGCCAAGTAATAATAGTGTTTTCCCCAAACTTTCATAGGTACTAGCTAATCAAGAAACAAACTATGACTATGTCAAAGGAGTATACAACATGAAAGCATTTGTGAAAACCCTCTTGTCGATCAACAGAAACTAACATTTGCATCATTATTGAATTCATGTAAAATTGAAGGGCTACAACAACATTAGACATGACTATTCTTTAAGGTGTTGCATGAGAAATTCATAGTTTTTGATCATCAACGTACAAGGGTCATGAAATTAGGGTTGATGCACTACAGTTGGATCTATTCACTTCAAACACAAAAAAGTTACAATTTGTGAAATTGCTTCAGACACAAGTTACATCATCAAACTATAACCAAAGATCATAGACTCCTAAGTGGGGAAGGTTCCCCATTCAAAAGCAACACATGCACATCTTCTTCCTTATGAATATACAAAATGATAAAGCATTTTTAAATGGAAACTATTTAATAGTGTGCTTAGTATTAGTATTAACTACTTTCATAGTTATGGAAGTTATTGACAAGTTCGAAAAGTTGACTTCCAAACATCAAATAATGATTCAATTCAGATATTTAAGCAACAAGGATAATCAATTCACAGACTAGATGTAATTTTTCCATTCGTGAAATCAAAATCCTCTACCACCCAAAGAAAAGTAACCTTTGAATGGTGTTGTCTTGAAGGTTTGTACCACAATCCTAGATCTATTTGAACCTAGATGTAAAATTGTTTCAACCACCCTTTTCCTTGAGGTTTGAACTTGGTTACTTCATATGGTGGTTGTCGAATTAAGGTCAAGCCTCTATTTGTTGTTAGTAAATTTTTCAAATTTTCATTTTGAGAGTTGCACAACACATTTGATTTCAATCTGGTAATGTCATGTTACTTACAAGTTCTAATCCATCTTATAAAGCCCCATAAGTTTTTTTTGGTGTAAATGGAAAGCATTTTACTTCATGAAATTTTACATAAACATAGCAGCAAGGTCCAATCCATGGAAAAAGAGTTATAAGGGTTGGGGTTTGGTGTCAAACTTAAATTGTCTTCATCATTTTCTTGTATCCCAACAATTTTGCCGACCTAATTTGCTCCATTATAGGGTATCTTAAGTTCTAGGGGTACTAAATATGCCAAGCCTAGAAACTCATCAAATGACTTAGAAAGAAATGGGCCACAATTAGTTAGGTAGCTAGGCGAAAGGGAAAGAACCTCTCATACCAAATTCATTTTGGGTTGGAGAACCTAACATATGGTCCACATCCCTAAAATTTGAAAAATAAATTCACAAATGCAAGTTTGCACTTTGATATGATATTTTTGTGGTGTTTGCAATCCATTTACATTGTGTATTAAACTCGAGGGGATCATGTCAAGATGATTGATACTTATAGCCCTTGAGGAACTTTGTCATGTTAGAATGACTTCAATTTGATCACCAACAAGATAAGTGAAGTCAACCAAAGTCTGGCCACTCTTAGAATTGCCCCAAAGATTAAATTATGCGTTCTCGAACATTACCCATAAATTGCTATGTGGAAAATGTAATCCTTAGAAAGGACTTTAACCTTGGCATGACCAGTTCCTTTTTTCATGTTTTCACCCCACATAACGTAACATAAATGAAGCCATTTGCACAAGTTTGCAAGTTAGACCCCTTGTCCTTAGCATAGGCAAGAATTTTTGTTGTAAAAAAAAACTTATATAGTAGCTTTTGGAGCTTAAGAATCATAGCTATGCCAATAGTGTTTGTCACCTTAGATAGTCTAATTATCACATGTTTTGCCTCTAAGGCACTTAAGATGAAGTTGACAACAATAGCAAAGATGCCATGTGCCCCTTTAGACATCCAAAGGTTAAATGTACGAGTGGCTAATAAGTAATCAACCCATGGGTGCATTCATAGTAAAAGGAGCCAAAGCAATTGTCAAATGCAATGTGATATTGTACCCTGTTTACTTTGTTCAAAATACAAGTTTGTGTATTTTATTTATTCAAATTACTTTTTTCTTTTTTCAATTGTATTTATTTGTTAATAATCTTGATCTTCCACAAATTCAAAGTCATTTCGTTAAGTTTTGAAAGTCCTTTCATGCACATAAAACACTTAAAATGTAGTCATCAAATAATGTTTTTAAATTTGAATGTCCTTTTTGTTTATCAAATGTGCACCATTTGTTCCCTAAATTTGAGAAAATATTCATATTGATGATTTAAAGTGCAAAAGGAGTTGAGATTAATAAATAAAAAAATCTTACAAATATCCACACATTTGGTTCAAACGTGCTTTCGGCCGTTTAAATTACAAAATTTGATGATGTGTTTTTAACAAAAGTTATTCATTTTTATATGGTGAAAGGCATGGATAAATTTTTTGAAGGAAAAAATATTGATTTTTTATTTCATTGATTTCTATCAAGTTGTCTTAAAAATGCATAAATTATGTTCAAATTTCAACTTCAATATGTTTTTTAAATGATTTTATGTGATAAACTTCTTCCAAATAATGTAAAGTTCAATTCAATATACAATTTTGGGATGTGTAGTTTATTTTGGAGATGTAATCATTTTTTATATTCAAAGGATAATCATTTTTCTACACATTTTAATTTTTGTACTTGAAATTCATTGTATATAAATAGATAACATTGCCAAAAGTTGGGTGAAAATTTTTATATATTTCAAAGTGAATGGTGTAGAATGTGATTAAACCTAGTCATTATAAAGCACCGAGTCTTTGGCACCCTTGGTTCCTTTTATTATGAATGCACCCTCATGCATGAACCACATATGTACTCATGGTCTTATTGACCAAATTTAACATGATTTCCTCAACAAATGCCTTCATGGATGGGAAAACAACCCATGGACACAACATGTATGCCATTTGTTGAAGCCAAATGGACTCCACAATCCTCATAGGCAACAACCCTTTAACAATAAATGACATGAAATCCTCCACAAAACCTGATTGTGTCAAGTCATCTTTCTTGAACTTATAGTTATTAAGAAAAAAACCAATGATTTTAAAAGGAACAACATTAACCCTCTTTTTACTAGGCTCACAATAAAGTGGGGATTTTGGAACCTCCAAAGCTACATCTATCAAGAGGATATTCAATAGAACAACATGACCATATTCAACATGTTTTTTCATTGTCATTATTCCATTAAATTTATGGTAAGCAATTAAACATTTTCTGCATCTAGTGTGCATGGCCAAAATTTTAGGTGGAGCCATACCATTATGACAAATAATGCAATGCATAGTCTGATTTTGAAAAAGGTCCACATGTTGATTATTGTTTACCTAAAAAAAGGCCCAAGTGGGTGAATTATGATTGTGTGGTTTCCACATTGCTATTTGTTTCCGGAACCTTCCAAATGCACTACAAGAGGAGTATATTCATCATCATCAACAACAACAACAACAACATTTAAAGTTTCCAACTTCAATGAAGCAAGTAACTTATGACAACATTTTGTTTTGAAAATTAGTTTTGTAAATTGCAATAATAGTAGAAAATTTTCTTCCTCACCTTCATTTAGGCCTTGGGAGAATCACACGTACAATGATACCCATGATAAAAATTAAAAATACCTTATTTTTTCTTGAGTTGCTCTAAACATTATAGATATTTAACAATTAGACAAAATTATGGTTTCTAAGTCCAAATTTAGCATTTTTCAAATTGTTGATGTAGCCTTTTAAAGGCTTCACTACTAGAGAAGGTGAAGGTACCACTACATGTGTTGGTTGACCCTAGGCCTTCATTTAGTGACATTCATATTTTTTTGTTACATTTTTTTGATGGGTTGTTTTCTTCTTTGTTTTTCCATGTGATGGTTACTTGTTTTGTTGTAATTCTTTTGACGGCAACAATTTTTTGGGGTTTTTTTCTCTTTTCAAATTTCTTATGACAAGTGCAAAAAGAAGCCTTACATGCTATAGGTTTGTTTTTCTTAAGCCTTTTGCATTCACACAAAGCCAAACATAGGGATTATTTGTTTGAACAAATTTGTTACGAGTTTTATTGTAATTACAAATTTTTATCCTAGTTATTGTAGGTAATTTGGGGTAAATAAATTTGGACCCAGTTCTAATGTGAATAGGATTTCAATTTTTTGGTGTTTAAGATAAGTGGGATGGTGTGATTAGAATCTAGTTTTTTGGATTTTGAAGCATATCGTACCTCTATTATGTTCTATTGTGTTCTATGTTCTTATTATGCAAGGATTTTGTTGAGAGTTTTCTTATTGGTACTTGGATTCCTGTGTTTTGTAGGTGAATAAAACTTTTAAATCTAAAAAATTTGTAGTTAATAAAGCTCAATAGTGTTAAAGTTAGATTTGTGATTAATTGCACTAGGTTCCTAGTTATTTTATTTGTTGTTGCACAAGATTGTGGTGTTTATTCTTTTGAGCTTTGTTCGAGTGTCAAGTGATGTGATCTTTTGTGTTTTGTTTGTACTTCTTGTAGTTCAATGTGAGTGCACAATGTTACCTTTCCTCTCTTGTTTTGTTCATGTTTCATTTGTAGGAATAATAATGAAGCAGCAACCTAAGCCACCACTACCATCACTAAGAGCTGCAATGTACAAGGAGGAGTTGCAGTTTAGGGAAGTAGGAAGAAGGATAAGAAGGAAAGGAAGGAAAAAGAGAAAAGAAAAGAAAAAAAATGGGGGAGTTCGGCTACATGCGCAATGTTGTAGTAGGGCAATGTGCTCGCATGTGTTATGTTTACATGTGCATGCGAGCTACCAAGCTCATGCGACCATCACAGTCGAGCTTCAATTTTGCTAAAGTGTTGGTTAAGTTTGTTAGTTCAACGGAGTGTTGGAGGCCCACCATGCTTAGGTGAGGCATGGGCAAATAAAGCCAAGGGCAATCCAATCCACACCTACCCTAAACATTTTTTTTTCTTTTTAAAATTGAATTCTTGAACTTGAGGTTTGGGGGGCTATGTGGTAACTTGGGGTGGGTTCGAGTCCAATCCGAACCTATTATTTATTTTTAGTTTTTATTTGTGTTTTTTGAACCTAATAATTAAATCTGGCACTAATCCAAACCTTACATGTGTTAAGAAGTTTATATATATATATATATATATAATTTATTTTTATTTAAAATTTATTTTTCAATTTTCATCCATTTGTGATTTTCAACAGGCCATATCTTCCACATATGGGCTCGGATTTTGACAATTCTTGCATCATTGGATTCATCTTTGTAAGCTTCTTGCAACAACGGGCCTACCATCACTTTTGGAGATTGTGATTTTGGTAGTGTAGAGACTAATTTTCCTATTTTTGGGATTTATTTCACATAAAATTTCGAAAATTGATATCTCTCACATATGACACTTATTTCAGGTGCCATCTTGACCATTGCTCTTATGGTGAAATAGGTTATCATTTTAGGAGGTTTCAACCTGTTGCAACCCTAGCTTTGGGCTCACGACCAAAGCAAAGGGGTTGCAAGGGTGTGGGCCAAAAGAAAGCCCAGGAGTCACATCACATACTCCCGGGAATGTAGGAAAGTGTGAGGGAGTGAACCCTCACACTCCCAAGGCAACTCTCACTTTGGGAAATGGAGTCCCGGTGGACTCCCGAAACTTCAGAGAGCGATTTCAAGGGTCAAAATTCAATGGCTTGTGGCGTTTTTTATATCATTGAAAAGCTCTTGGAAAGAAAATGTTTAAAATGGGCTCACATTGCTCATTTGGACATCTGAAACACAAGTTATAGCCAAAAGAAGGGCCAAAAGTCAGACTATCAATTTGACTCCCGACCAGAAAAAGTCAGGAATTGACCTGATTTACTTGTTTGCAGATGGCGTGCGACATACCTTTGAAAAGCTCTTGACGAGGGCTACAACTTTGCTTTAGACTGCATCTCGATCCGAGGTCTGCTCGCAAAATTATGGGGCTCCAAAGTTGCAAGAGTCCCAACATGGGCGATTTCAAGACTTCCACTTGGGAGTCCTGGGACAAAAAGCCATTTGGATGTGGGCCCCATGGAGAGGTGCAGAGTATATTATAAGGGGGAAGGTGGTGGCTTCCCCCAAGTCCGAGCCGTGGTGAGTCTTGTGTGTCCGTGTTGCCCGTGGTTCGTCCTAGCACCAAAATTGCTCCAACTACGCACTAACCACCTTGTGTGAGTTCTGTGCTGGCCCATGTGAATGAGTGAAGCTTGTCAACTCTTCCTAGTCCCATCCCAAAACTCTAGCACACCCCTCTACCCCTCAAAGTGTTGTGAATTAGGGAGCGTGCCCTGACTCTTCCTTCTTCCACTATTTTTTACTTGAATTCACATTTGAGTCTTTCAAGGAGTTGGGAATGTGTCATAACCAAATTGATGGAAGGGCATTTCCTAGTTTTTTTTTCGGTGGTGTGGTGCAAAGGGCGTAAGAAGGCATGAAATGCGCATGAGAACATGGAACACAAGAACAACACATGAATGACTTACTTATAAGTACTCCTAATACTAACATGTGGTGGAGTGCCACGCCATCAAGTCATGTCATCAACTTTTGAATTTTTACATAACTATTGTCGTAAGTCTTCAAGTATAGTCACATGGGTGGAGGCATGTCTATTTAAAAAGTTCCTCCCCTTTGTGTTGGGGGTTTTTGCACTTGTTGCTTATGTCTATGTTTGGGATTATTATTATTTTATTAGGGGGGAGGGAAATCTATCAAGTTGTGTGCCTTCAGGCTACATCGCTGAGCAAACACAATTTTATGTGATGATCTTTTAAAGATTTATGCATATTGTTCAATAAAAAACTTTAGGTAAAAGGCTACAAGCCTTGACACGTGTGTTGATTGTAACGTGCAATGAACCTAGAAGTTGTAGTTGGTGTGGCTAATGGCTAGGTATGGGACAAGGCTACCACATTATACATGGTGTTTGTCTTTGTTGTTGGGTGACATTAGGTTGATGACTGATAGACCCTTTGTGGTGGTGAGATTAGAGTAATGACCAGTGAAATTGCATTTGTTGTTTTTATGGTTATCAAGGCCCCAAGTGTGTGCTTAGCCTCGTTAAACATTTTTGTGGATGCATGTGCCCCAACCACACAAGTGCAGCAACCTTGGTCACCATTTTACTTTGGGGGATTTTAAGGTTAAGGAAAGTTGCAACAAGTTAACATCCTTGTAGGATTAGTTGAACCAATATAGGTGTAGCAATCCTAGTCACAATGGGGTTTCAAGGTTATGAGGTTTCAAGGTTGTAAGACTCCAGAGTTACAGGTTTAAAGTTTTCAAGGAGACCCAAATTAAGGTTAGGGTTTCATCACAAATAGGTGTCAAGATATGGATTTTGGAGGTAGGTTTGTTAAAGGGTTTATTAGGCAAGGGGTGCAATTCCAACCACCTATGCCATTTACATTATCACCTAAAGGAAATTCTTCATATTCTAAGGTAGAACTACCACCAATAATGTTGGTACCATTTGTGTGGGACATGGAAGACGTGTATGGCACCTCCAAAGGGCCCCATTGATTCTCAGGGGTGGTCAACACCATTGAACTCGACGATTTCATTTGAGACTTCAATACTTGGTGTGATATGTAACAATTTTAAAATTCGTAACAATTTACACCTTTCTTGGCATGGAAAGGTTTATTTTAACATCTAGAAAAACTGCCCATGGATGACTATCATGAGTTTTGTGATGCCCATGACGTTGACATTAAAGTGTGGCGCTAGTACTGGTTGCCAAATTACTTTCCATCACCAAGGGTTGATTGGTTGCATTGACCCTTACTCCATCAACCATTATCACAAGGGTTGGTACAAGTCTTTCTATGCTTGAGGGTAGTGGTAATGGTCCGACTATCAGGGCACAAGCTCTTCTTACTTTTAACCTTATCACTTAAAAACTTTGTACAACCAAGGGGTCACATTAACCTAGGCTATCCAGTTTTGGCCTGGGATCTGAAATTTTTTTTTGAGGCATTAGGTGTGAAACATAGTTTTCACCTAGTTTACCCAACCCACATTGGCATTAATTTTCTAGGTATTTAAATGCATTGAGCTCAACATGGTGGAAGAGAAGGTTATTACACTAGGGTTTAATAAGGAAACCCTAAAACCTTCTCCTATTTTGTCGACTCAACAATCGTGTGGTATGGCATTAAAAATTGCACCACAAAAGGGCAAAAGGCCTAAACAAGAATTTGGTGGGGGTTTTTCATCCTACACTATTGAATAAGCTGGAGAAGATAAGTGTTGGAGGTGTGGTGGGCTACATTAGAAGAAGGATTGTCTTAATCCTTTTCATGTGACCACCCCCAACCCCCATCCCAGCCAACTTTGCTCCCATCCCAAGGCATATGGCCATGATGCAAACCACTGCTTCACGTTTCATCCAGAGCTATACCAAGGTCAATCCTTGACGGGAAGTGCAAAGAAGTTCCTAGGTAGCAAAGGGCTAAAAGGCAAAAAGTGCGGCCAATACAAGATTGCCCATCAAGTTAGCTCCAAACCAACCCAATGCCATGGAGGCATGGTTTGCATGTTTAGAGGCATTGGTGATGAGTACAACATCCAAACACAAATGAAACCCATAGCATCCATGCTAGATGATTTTTCAATTCAGGGTTTCGACCTTGGATTTTTCTATGGGGTTGGATTCTCATGGGCATTAGGTCTAGATGAAATTGAATCAAATATTACCAATCATCATGTTTCAAAATCAATTGGTGATAAAACCTTGATTAAGGTTTCAATAGTTGCACCAACTACTAGGGCAAGTGCTCAAATGCAAAAGCCATGAAGTGCTAATGAGAGATTGGATCCTCAACATGGGGAGGTTTAATGCTAGGTTTGTCTACCACAGTTTTTTATATTGACCAACAAAGTCTAAACCTTGATGGATGCATCCAACCCTAATAGGCGATTAATTATAACCATTGGATTTTCCAATTCCACTTTAAGAACGCAAATGCCCAATAGTGTGTTGGGGGTGGCTAAGATGGTGTGCCAAACACCATTGTTTTTTGCTATGACTTTGGTGATGTTTAATTTTTGACTAGTTGGAATATTTCAGATGGTAGCCACATTGTGTGATTGTGTGGATACACCAGGGATGGTGACTACACTTGTGAAGGATTTCTAGGAGGTTTTATTTAGCCAATCATTAATAAGTCAAATACATGTTGGCGACATATATGTCAACCACTAACATGTTGACCTATTTTGTTGGTCCACTTGTTGATGGACATGTTTGTAAAATGCCTATTGGTTAATCAATTGTCAGCCAACCACTTGTTATGGTGGTACCACCTTTGATGCACCCCCAATCTCCTTGATAGACTTGACTGTAAGTCCAAGGTGAAGATAGCAGAAGGACAAGGAGTTGGGGTACGTTTCTTAGCTCACAACACTTCAGGGGTAGAGGGGCGTGTAAGAGCTCCGGGATGGGACTAAGATGAGTGACAAGTGGGTCAATTATTCACATGGACTTGCATAAACCAAACAATAAATTGATTAGTGCATAATTAGAGCACCTTTGGTGCACGAAAATGCCACGGGCAAACATGGACTCATAAGACTCACCACGACCTGGACTTGGGGGAAGCCATCACCTTCCCCCTTATAATATTCTTTATGCCTGGCCACAAGGCCAGCACCCACATGTTATTTTGTCTCGGGACTTCCAAGTTGGGAGTCCTGAAATTCTTGAAATTGAGACTCCCACAACTTTGGAAGCCTATAACTTCTTGTGCAGACATATGATTGAAGTGAGGTCTGAAGCAAAATTGTAGCCCTCATCAAGAGCTTTCCAAAGATACATGGCACTCCACCTACACATAAGTAAATCAGGGCGATTCCTGACTTTTAATGGTTGGGTGCCAATTTGACTTTTGGCCTTTCTTTTGGCCATAACTTATGTTTTAAATACCCAAATGGGTCATGTAAGCCCATTTCAAACATTTTCGTTTCAAAAGCTTTTCAATGGTATAATGAAATATTCAAACCAATGAATTTTGATCCTTGAAGATTTGGGAGTCCATTAGGATTCCAATTCCCAAAATGGGAGTTCATTTGGGAGTGTGGGGGTTCATTCCCTCACACTTTCCAACATTTTGGGGACCATGAAATGTGACTTTCGGGCTTCACCCTTGGCGCGCACCTTTGCAAGCCCTTGCCTTGGTCACGAACCCAAGGCTAGGGTTGCGACACGAACTATGGGATTTCACATAAGCACCATAATTGTGTCAGGGATTTTCGAAGATTTTCATAAACGAATATTGGGATGAGTTATGGATCTTACATTTTTCACATGGATATTTAGCATTTGTTGGGTAAGCAAGTCCAATTTGCACAGTCTTTCTCGCCCACTCACCTTTCTCCTACTTTTGTTGCACCTACATGTGGGTTAGC
>Ga0116230_10004324_pt1 | contig 13934 bp, 8 predicted proteins | sample S1TSphfallax_3_FD_88678 | JGI IMG/M metagenome (GOLD analysis project Ga0116230, IMG submission 88678) | Host-associated microbial communities from peat moss isolated from Minnesota, USA - S1T2_Fd - Sphagnum fallax MG | ecosystem: Host-associated > Plants > Peat moss > Unclassified | place: USA...
CACCTCGAGTTCGCCGCCCCGGGGCACGAGCGTGCCGAGCGCATCGCGCTCTTGCTCGCGGCCGAGCGGGTCGAGCCGAAGACGACGCTGCGCAAGGGCCGCCACGTCGTCTACCTCAAGGGTCTCGATGCGATCGTCGCGGTGCTGACCGCGATCGGCGCGTTCGGCGCCGTCCTGCACCTCGAGGACGTGCGGGCGATGAAAGAAACCAAGAACCGCATCCACCGCCTGGTCAACACGGAGGCGGCGAACGTGGTCCGGGCGGCGTCGGCCGCGGCGACCCAGCGCGAGGCCTTCGCGTACCTGGCCGACGCCTACGGCCTGCGCAATCTCTCGCCCGCGCTGCGCGAAGCCGCCCAGCTGCGGCTGGCCCATCCCGACGAAACGCTGGCGGAGCTCGGGAAGCGCTGCCACCCTCCGGTCGGCAAGGCGACGCTCAACGGCCGGATCATGGCCCTCATGCGGCTGGTGCGGCGGATGCGGGACGGGATCGCGGTCTGAAGGACGGCGCGGCGCCCGCGACCGAACCCAGCCCGGCTATGCGTATTGGAATCAATGGCTTCGGCCGCATCGGCCGCAACTTCACCAAAGCCCTCTTGGAGCGGCATCCCGACGTCGAGCTCGTTGCCGTCAACGATCTCACCAGCGCCGCGGAGAGCGCGCACCTCTTCAAATACGATTCCAATTACGGCACGTTCGCCGGCAGCGTGACCGTCGACGGCGACTCGATCGTCATCGACGGCCGCCCGCTCAAGATTTTCGCCGAACGCGATCCCGGCAAGATCCCGTGGCGCGATCTCGGCGTCGACGTCGTCGTCGAATCGACCGGCATCTTCACCGACGCGGCGAAAGCGCGCGCCCATATCGACGGCGGCGGAGCGAAGAAAGTTCTTATCTCGGCGCCGGCCAAGGGCGAAGATATCACGCTCGTGCTCGGCGTGAACGATCGCGATTACGATCCCGCCAAGCACAACATCATCTCGAACGCATCGTGCACGACCAACTGCCTGGCAACGGCGGTAAAGCCGATCGTCGATGCGTTCGGCTGGCAGCGCGGCTTCATGTCGACGATCCACTCGTACACGAACGATCAGAACATCCTCGATGCGCCGCACAAAGACTTGCGCCGTGCGCGCAACGCCGCGACGAACATCGTGCCGACCTCGACCGGTGCGGCGAAGGCGCTCTTCCTCGTGATCCCCGAGATCGAAGGCACCTTCGACGGCATCGCGCTGCGCGTCCCGACGCCGACCGTCTCGCTGATCTATCTCGTCGCGCAGATCAAGAAAGCGGCGACCCGCGAGGAGATCAACGCCGCGCTCAAAGGCGCCTCCGAGAACGGCCTGCGCGACATCATCGAATACACCGAGGAAGAACTCGTCTCGGTCGACTTCAAGCGCAACCCGCACTCCTCGATCATCGACGGCAAACTCACGAACGCGAACGGCGATTTGATCCAGATCGCCGCCTGGTACGACAACGAGTGGGGCTACTCGTGCCGCCTGGCCGACGTCGCGCAGATGATCCTCGCGAAGTTGCCGTCGGCCGTCTAGCTTGCGCTTCCGGACCCTCTCCGATCTGCCCGACGTGCGCGGCAAGCGCGTCATCGTGCGCGAAGACTTGAACGTGCCGATGAAAGACGGCGCGATCCGCGACGAAACGCGCCTGCGCGCCGCGCTCGAGACGCTGCTCAAACTCGGCCGCCTCGGCGCGAAGACGATCGTCCTCTCGCACCTCGGCCGCCCCGACGGCAAGCCCGATCCCAAGCTCTCGCTGCGCCCGGTCGGCGTGCGGCTCGCCGAGTTGCTCGGCAGCGAGGTCCGCTTCGTCGCTGACTGCGTCGGTGAGGCATGTGTCGATGCTTCGCACGCGCTGCCGGACGGCGGCTTCGCGCTCTTCGAGAACGTCCGCTTCCATCCCGAGGAAGAAGCCAACGACCCGCTCTTCGCGCGCGAACTCGCGGCCAGCGGCGACTTCTACGTGAACGACGCCTTCGGCACCGCGCATCGCGCGCACGCCTCGACCGCCGGCATCGCGGCCGATCTGCCCGCGTATGCGGGGCTCCTGATGGAAGCGGAACTCGCGGCGCTGGGGAAACTCACCGATCATCCGGCCGCACCGTACGTGTGCGCGATCGGCGGCTCGAAAGTCGCCGACAAGGTCGGCGTGTTCGAGAACCTGCTCGCGAAAGTGAACGCGTTCGTGATCGGCGGCGGAATGGCGAACACGTTCCTCGCCGCGCGCGGGATCGATGTCGGCCGCTCGCTGCGCGATAGCGATCTCTCGATTGCGACGAAGATCTTGCACGACGCGCAAGCGCGCGGGATCCCGCTGCATTTGCCGGTCGATTGCGTCGTCGCCGATGCCTTCGATGCCGACGCGACCGCGACGACCGTCCCGCTCGATGCGGTCGGCGATCGCATGATCCTCGACATCGGTCCGAAGACCGCCGAAGCGTACGCCGACGTGTTGCGCGTCGCAAAGACGATCGTTTTCAACGGCCCGATGGGCGTGTACGAAAAGGCGGCCTACCAGAACGGCACGCGCATCGTCGGCCGCGCGATCGCCGAGGCGACGAGCGCGAACGGCGCGGTGAGCGTGGTGGGCGGCGGCGACGCGGCGGCGGCGGCGAACGCGCTCGGCTTCGCCGGCGCGATGACGCACGTTTCGACAGGCGGCGGCGCGACGCTCGAATTTCTCGAAGGGATGACGCTGCCGGGTGTGGCGGCCCTCGAGCCGGCGTGAAGACGCTCATCGTCGGCAACTGGAAGATGCACAAGACGGTCGCTGCGGCGACCACCTTCGTTCACCAACTGTTGGCGCTGAAGCCGGATCTGAATGCCGCCGACGCCGTCGTGTGCCCGACGTTCACCGCGCTGCCGGCCGTCGCGCACGCGCTCGACGGCTCGACGATCGAGGTCGGCGCGCAGACGATGCACTGGGCGTCATCCGGCGCACATACGGGCGAAGTGTCGGCCCCGATGCTCGTCGAGCTCGGCGTGCGCTGGGTGATCCTCGGTCATTCGGAGCGGCGTCGAGACGATGCCGAGAGCGACCTGAGCGTCAACCGGAAAGTGATCGCGGCGCTCGCCGCGGGGCTGATCCCGGTCGTCGCGGTCGGCGAGACGGCGGAAGAACATGCGGCCGGCCTCGCCGCCGAACGCGTCGTCGCACAGACACGCGCCGCGTTCGACGGCGTCGCGAGCGCGGATCTTGCACGCTGCGTCGTCGCCTACGAACCGATCTGGGCGATCGGCACGGGAAAGACCGATGAGCCCGCCGATGCGAACGCGACGATGGGCGAAATTCGCGGCGCCGTCGCCGGGCTCGCGCACGCGCGCATCCTCTACGGCGGCAGCGTCAAGCCGGACAACATCGCTGCGCTGATCGCGCAGCCCAACATCGACGGTGCGCTCGTCGGCGGCGCGAGCCTCGATCCCGCCTCGTTTGCGGCCGTCTTGCACAATGCGCGCAAAGGAGCCCACGCGTGAGCCGTCGCCGTCCCTTCGTCCTCGCGATCCTCGACGGCTGGGGCGTCCGCGAGGACGCGCACGGGAACGCGATCGCCGCCGCCGATCTACCGAATTGGAATCGCCTACTCGCGCACCATCCGTGGACGACGCTCGACGCCAGCGGCGAGGCGGTCGGGCTGCCCAAAGGGATCATGGGCAATAGCGAGGTCGGCCACATCAACATCGGCAGCGGCCGCACCGTGCCGCAAGGCATCGTCGTCATCGACGCGGCGATCGCCGGCGGCGAACTCGCCGGGAATCCCGTGCTCGTACAGTGCATCGAGCACGTGCGCGCGAGCGGCGGCACGCTGCATTTCCTGGGCCTGCTCTCGGACGGCAAAGTGCATAGTTCGCAAGATCATCTCGAAGCGCTCATCGCCGCCGCCGTCGCCGCGAACGTGCCGATCGCGATCGACGCGTTTCTCGACGGACGCGACGTGCCGCCGTCCTCCGCGCACGCCTATATCGAGCGCCTCGAAGCGGTGCTCGCACGCGCCGGACGCACGGGGGCGATCCGCTCGATCGCCGGCCGCTTCTACGCGATGGATCGCGACAAGCGCTGGGAGCGCGTCGCGCGCGCCTACGCAACGCTCGTGCGCGGCGAGTCGAAGTTCCACGCCGCAACCGCACAGCAAGCGCTCGCGCAAGCGTACGCGCGCGGCGAAACCGATGAGTTCGTGCAGCCCTCGCTCGTCGGCGAGCCGGCCCCGATCGCCGACGGCGATGCGTGTATCTTCATCAACTTCCGTCCCGACCGCGCGCGCGAACTCACGCTTGCGTTCACGCAGCCGGGGTTTCGCGAATTCCCGGTCCATTCGTTCGCGAACTTCGTGTTCGCGACGATGACGCGCTACGAGGAAGACTTCGCGAACCCGTTCCTGTTCGGCCCGCGTCCGCAAAGCGAGACCTTCGGTGAGATCGTGGCGGACGCGGGGCTCACGCAGCTGCGGCTCGCGGAGACCGAGAAATACGCCCACGTCACTTACTTTTTCAACGGCGGCCGGGAAGACGTGTTCGTGGGTGAAGACCGCACGCTGATCCCCTCGAACCGCAGCGTCGCGACCTACGATCTCGCGCCCGAGATGTCGGCCGCCGAGATCACGAACGTGGCCGTCGAAGATATCAAGCACCAACACCACGACGTGATCGTGATGAATTATGCCAACGCGGACATGGTCGGGCACACCGGCAAGTGGAATCCGACGATCTCGAGCGTCGAGACGCTCGATGTGTGTTTGGGACGGCTCGAACAGGCCGTGCGCGCCGCGGGCGGGGTACTCGCGATCACCGCCGACCACGGCAACGCGGAAGAGAAAATCGACGCCGACGGGAACCCGCTCACGGCGCACACGACCAATCCCGTCCCGTTCGTCCTGGTGAGCGACGCGCCGGTGGGGACTTTTACCGGAAGCGGCAAACTCGGTGATGTCGCGCCGACCTTGCTCCCGCTCCTCGGTCTGCCCGTTCCCGCCGCTATGACCGGCTCGAATCTCCTTGCGCCGTCCGCTCCGGAGACATGAAGAAAAAACACCTCCACGAAGCCGCCGAGTTCATTCAAAATCGCGCGGGCGGTCCGATCGACTGTGCGGTCGTGCTCGGCTCGGGCTTCGGCGCGGTGCTCCGCGACCGGATCGAAGGCGAGTCGGTTTCGTACAAGAAGCTCGCCGGCTTTCCCACGCCGACCGTCGCCGGGCACACGGGCGAGGCATACATCGGCCAACTGCACGGACGGCGCGTGGTCGCCTTCGCGGGCCGGTTTCATCTCTACGAAGGACGCACGCCGCGCGAGGTCATCGCGCCGGTGCTGCTCGCCGCGGCCGCGGGCGCGAAGACGTTCGTTCTGACGAACGCTGCAGGCGGACTCAATCTCGATTACCGGCCCGGCGACCTGATGCTGCTCTCCGACCAGATCAACCTCACCGGAACGAGCCCGCTCGTCGGTCCGGCCTTACCGCTCGACGTGCCTTCGCGATTCACGGATATGTCGGATGCCTACGACGTTCGCTTGCGTGAACTCGCGCGCCACATGGCGGGCGAATATCAGATCGTGATGCACGACGGCGTGTATGTCGGGCTCGCGGGGCCGGCGTACGAGACGCAGGCGGAAGTGCGCTGGCTGCGCTCGATCGGCGCCGACGCGGTCGGGATGTCGACCGTGCTCGAAACGATCGCCGCGCGCGCCCTCGGCGCAAGCGTGATCGGCTTCAGCTTGATCACCAACGTTCAAGACGGCAGCAAGACCTCGCACGAGGAAGTGCTGGCAGCCGGTGCGCGCGGTGCCGAATCGATCGGGCGCCTCATCGAAGGTATCGTCGCCAACGTCGAATCGCCCGCCGCCGCGCCGGCGTAACGCTACGTAGCGACGGGAGGAGCCACCCGGTCATCCTGAGCCGCCACCCGGTCATCCTGAGCCTGTCGAAGGATAGCCGGCATCGTGGCGATCCTTCGACAAGGCTCAGGATGACAAAATGGGTTCTAGTGGTTGTGGGTCTGTCGTGCGGAGGCGTGCCAGATTTCGTCCAGCTCGTGCTTCACGGTCTCGGCCGCTTCGGGGCGAACCGATTCGCCGTCGTCGCGCAGCTCTTGCAGCACGACGGCCGGGACGCCATCGCTGATTTCGATGATGAGCGGAGCGATATCGGCAAGGTGCCGTTTCGCAAGCGCGGCGGTCGTCGCATCGCCCAGACCCGTCGCGGTCGTGTAGAGCATCGTGTAGCTGATCGAGGCCAGGCTCAGGGCCGTGTGATCGTCGCGCAGAAACTTCGAGACCTTGGTCTTGCGGGCGCTGCCGACGGCTGAGGCGCCGGCGCCGAGCACGCTTGCCCAGGCCGCCTTGAGCGGGTGATTGGCGTTGCCGCCGAGTTCTTTGAGGCGCGCTTCGAGCGCCGGGATATGCGATTGACCGAGCGCCACGACGCGATCGATCAACGCGCTCGCCGTCGCGAAGTTGGCGGTCTCCGCGTGATCGTGTTGATGCGAGGCGGGCTGCGCGATATGACGTTCGAGAGCGAGCATGTCGCTGACGTACGTTGCCAGCGTGTGCTTCTCGTCGCCGGTCGGCTCGGTCGAGTCGTAGCGCAGTGAAGCTTCGGTGTTGGTGGTTGTCACGTACGAATGTCCTCCGGTGGTAAGCGTGGAGTTCGTTCGTTCCCGCGCACGGCGAAATGACGCGCAGCGAAAGGCTGCCCGCGGCCCAGGCAAGCCGCGAACGACCGATCGTGCGAAATCGTACGGTGCGCGCTACGGCGGCGGTAGCGTTGGATGGAATTCCGGGTAGGCGGGTTTCGGATAGGTCGGAATCGGGTGTTCGCGCAGCAAGCGGAGTGCTTCGCGTACACCCGCTTCGAGCTGCGGATCGTGCCCGTCGCGCACGAGCTTCGGATCTTGCCAGACGGTGATGTCGGGCGGGATGCCTTGATTCTCGACTTCGTAGCGGCCGCGCAGGCCGGCGATCGCGATGTGCGGCGCCTCGACGTAGCCGCCGTCTTTGAGCGACGGGGTTCCGCCGATGCCGACGAGACCGCCCCAGGTGCGTTCGCCGACCAGCACGCCGACGTGATTCTTGCGGAAGTACCACGGCAGCGCGTCGCCGCCGGAACCCGAGAACTGATTGATCAGCATGACCTTCGGCCCGTAGATCGCCAGCGGCGGGTCGACCGTCATCTTGCCTTCGCGCGGGATGAGGAGACTCTGCGGTTTGCGGTTGAGGTAATCGATGACGTAGTCGGCGAGTTGACCGCCGTGATTGAAGCGCTCGTCGATGATCACGCCCGCTTTGCCGATCGCCGCGAAGAAGTAGCGGTTGAAGTTCGTGAAGCCGCCGTACTCCGTGTCGGGCAGGTAGACGTAGCCGAGTTTGCCGCCGCTGAGCGCGTCGACTTTGCGGCGATTCGATTCGATCCAATCGTTGTTGCGCAGCTCGAATTCATTCGCCACGGGAACCACGACGATATCGCGCGCGCCGCTGCCGTCGGCGCGCGGCCCGACGCGGATCGTCGTTTGTTTGCCCGCCGTTTCCTCGAAGAACCCGTAGAGGTTCTCGCTTGCGGAGACGGACTTGCCGTTGACCGCGAGCAGATACTCGCCCGCGCGCACGTCCGAGCCCGGTTGCGTCAGCGGCGCCATCAGCTCGGGATTCCAGTTCTCGCCGGTGTAGATCTTGGCAAATTGATAGCGGCCGTCCACGATCCGATAGTCGGCGCCGAGTAAACCGGTGCTCACGCGACCGGTCGGCGGTTGCGTGCCGCCGCCGACGAACATGTGGCCGACCGAGAGATAGCTGAGCATCTCGCGGAAGAGAAACGAGAGATCGTTCCGCGAGGTGATGCCCGCGAGGTACGGCTCGAAGCGCTTCTCCGCGGCCGCGATGTCGAGGCCGTGGTAGTGCGGATCGTAGAAGAAATCGCGCTCGATCCGCCAGACCTCGTGGTACATCTGACGCCACTCGGCGGGCGGATCGACGGCGACTTCCAGATTCTGCGTCGGCAGCAGATTCGCACCGGCCGGCGGCGCGACGGCGGTGCTTGCGATTGAGCAGTGGGTGAATTGGCAGTACAGCGTCTTGTCGCCGTTCGCCGAGACGGTGAATCCGGTCACGCCCGAGACATACGGCGTGGCCTTGCGCGTCGCGAGGTCGAACTTTACGACTTCGGCCGGCGGCGGCGCGGGCGAGGTCTGCGTCTCGGCGGTCGCGAGCGCAAAGAGCTGGCCCGCTTTGCCGGCCGCGAGCGCGATGTAGTTCGCGTCCGGCAGCGGCAACGCGACGATGCGCTGCGAGAACCCGTCGAAATCGATCGTCGTTTTCGTCGCGGCGGGTGCCTTCGGCTTGGCGCTCGCGCGCGCCGCGGCGGCGGGCGGTGTGGCGGGCGTGGTGGGCTCATCGGACGTGTCCGGCTCGTCGTCGCTCTGCGGGCTCACCGGCGAGGGGACGTCGCGCGCGAGGACGGCGAGATACACGCTGCTGCTCACCGGGTGCTCGTCGCTCGTCATATCGAGGCCGGCCGAGGTGAGTGCGGTGTTCGTACTGGCGGTAAAATAGAGATATTTTCCGCTTCGATCGAATTGCGGGTATTCCACATCGCTGAGCCCGTCGGTCAACTGGTGCGTCGCGTGCGTATCGAGATCGAAGACGTAGGCGGCGTGGAGGAAGTTCGGCAGCGCGTTCGTGTAGGCGAGCCAGCGGCTATCGGGCGACCACGCGATCCCGAAATCGTTCGGTCCGAAATTTTCGTACGGCGCGGTCGCGACCTTGACGGGCGTCGGATGGTCGAGGGTCACGTACCAGAGGTTGAGGCGCTTATCGCTGTAGGCGATCTTCTTGCTATCCGGCGACCACACCGGCGTGTAATAGAACGACGGCGAACCGGAATGGACGTCGATGACGCGCGGCGGCTTGAGGCCCTTCTGATCCGAGATGTAGAGCTGGTACTCGCCCGAGGCGTCGGAAAAATAGGCGATGGAGCGGCCGTCCGGCGACCACGACGGATCGCGGTTCATGACGCTCGACGACGCGGCGATCGTGCGGATATCGCCGTGCTCCGCGGGGATCGTCATGACCGCGCCGTGCGCCGCGAAGACCGCGCGCACACCGGTGGGCGAAATGCCCCCCGACTCGATCATCGTTCCGACGTGCAGCCAGTGCGGGCGCACCTGCGGCATATCGGCCGCCATCGTCACGTGCACCGCGTGCGCGGTGCCGCTGCGCGGATCGTAGATGTTCAGCGCGCCGAATTGCGAGTAGACGATCGCGTCCGGACCGGCGGACGCCGACGTGATGTCGAAGCCCTCGGCGGGGAGCGCGCGGCTCACGCGTCGCGAGCCGGGGTCGTAGGCGAAGAGCGTGATCGGGCCGTCGCGATCGGAGAGGAAGTAGACCCGGTCGCCGAGCCACATCGGGTTCTCGTCGTTCGAGTTGTTGCGCGGGACGCGCACGGTGCTCGAATCGCTCAGGCTGGCGATGTCGACTTCCGTCGTCTGCCCGCCGCGGTAGTGCTTCCAGAACGGCTCCCAGCGAAAGCCGGGCGTGAACGCGATGCGCGCGCCGTCCGGCGCATAGGATCCGGTTTCGGCCGCATCAAGCGGCAGCGGCGCCGGGAAGCCGCCGCCCACGGGGACGGTGAAGAGCTTGTCCGAGTCGTTCGTGCTCAGCGCGTGAGAGACGAACAGGACGTTCTTCCCATCGGGGGTCCAGCCGACCGCGATCTCGGGATCGGGATGGAACGTGAGGCGCTTGGGTTCGCCCCCGGCGGCCGGCACCACGTAGACGTCGGTATGGCCGTCGTAGTCGCCGCTGAAGGCGACTTGGCTGCCGTCCGGCGAGAAGAACGGCGACGATTCCAAATCGTATCCGGTCACGAGGCGGTGCGCGGCGCCGCCGGCACGCGGAACGATCCAGATGTCTCCGCCGAACTCGAAGGCGATCGCCGTTGCGCTGAGCGTCGGGCGTTGAATCAGAAGCGGTGGCGTGCCCGGCGCACTCGAGACCGGGCGCGCGACTGCCGCGAGCAACACCGCAAAAACGACGACGGCAATCGAACGAAAGCGCTTCATCGCGGCGCTTTTGGTACGCCGCGAGGCCAGTCCTCGCGTTAGCCGGGAGCGAACACGCGGAAATTCATGACGCGGTCGTCGCCCGGCACGGTCTGGCCACCACCGTCGGCATGGAGGGTGAGCTCATCGAAGCGGACGCTGCGTTCGAGCGGGACGTCAACGGTCACCCGGGTACCGACCACCGCACGTGCGACTTCCGAGCCATCGGCCGCCAGGACGACGAGATTGAATGGTTGCGATGCAAATCCGGGGCCGGATTCAACATCGAAACTCAGCGTCGCGCCGCGCGCATTCGCAAGCCTGATCGTCGCATCGCCGCCGATCCAGCGGAAGAGCCGGTCGTCGTCCCGTTCGGGCGCATAGAAGCCGGCCTCCGGCTCGGCCCAAATCGGAAACACGTCGTCGGCCCGCTCGAGATTGATATCGAAAACGCGAAAGTCGAGGACGCGCTCGTCGTCCGGCGTTGTGACGCCGCCATCCTCGGCGTTGAGCACGATCGAGAACAGATGCGGCGCTTCGCGCGGTAGGTCGAATGAAACCCGCTCGCGACCCCGGACCAGGATCCGTTGCAACGGCGTTCCGTCGATGAGACGAACCGCAAGCATGAACGGCTCGAGTCCCACCCCGGGCCCGGGCTCGACGACAAGCGATAGGGTGTGCCGAACTTCGTGTACGAGCGCAACGTAAACGGTCGCATCGGGTTGAGCCCAGCGAAACGGAAACCCATCCTCGAACTCGGCCGGGTACCAGCCCGGGCCGAGCATCGTACCGAGTCCATCGACGATGTCGTTCTCGATCCGGTGTTGCGCGCCGGCACTTCCCTCGGCAGCTTCGGCCTGGGCTGCGCGAATCTCATCGATTGTCCGCGCCTGCTCCTCGATCAAAGCCATTCGCTCATCGCACGTCGCCTGCAGCGCACGGACGGCAGCGCGCGACTCATCGGACTCCTTCGCGGCCGCATCCAATTTATCGCGCAGGGCTTGAGCTTCGGCAGAGAGCGACGCGATATTCTCCAGCCGCTCGTCGCAGATCCGGCGTAGTTTATCGACTTCCGCTTCGAGCACGGCGCTACGCTCGCCCATCGCGGTCATGGTGCGTTCCGTGTCGCGTTGCAGCTGCCGCAATTCGCTTTCTCGATCTCGTACGAGCGCCAAACGCTCCGCAAGTTGATGTTCTTGCTCTTGAATCAGAGCGAGACGCTCATCGCAGGTCGCCTGAATGTGCAGCACCGCTTCGCGCGACTCATCAGATTCTTTCGTCGCTGCATCCAATTTATCGCGAAGGAGCTGAGCCTCGGCATGCAGCGACCCGATGTTCTCCAGCCGTTCGTCGCAGGTCCGTCGCAGACTCTCGACTTCCGCCTCGAGCGCGGCGCTGCGCTCGTTCATCGCAGTCATGATCTGCTCTGCGTTGCTTTGCGCCTGACGCAGTTCGTTTTCTCGTTCGTGTACGAGCGTCAGACGCTGCGCGAGCTGGCCCTCTTGCTCTTGAATCAGCCCGAGACGCTCATCGCAGGTCACCTGCAGTTGCCGCACGGCTTCGCGCGATTCCTCAGATTCCTTCGTTGCCTCATTCAATTTATCGCGAAGCAACTGAGCCTCGGCGTGAAGTGAAGCAATATTCTCCAGCCGCTCCTCGCAGATGAGTCGCAGATTGTCGACTTCTTGCTCGAGCACGGCGCTACGCTCATTCATCGCGATCTCATAGCGGGTCCAGCGCGTATCCCGCTCTTGAAGGGCACTGGCCATCGCATCCGAGAGCTCGCGCACACGGCGGGGCGAGGCCCCAGCGTTTTGCTCGTCGTCATCGCTTTCCAAAGCGGCATGAGGCAAGGTGGCCGGGACCGACTCCCACCACGTATCAGATTCCTCGTAGCCCAGGTCGACGAGCAAATGCGGAAACGCGTCCTCGAAATGACGCGCGAGATCACGATCGAAGTGATTGCGCCAGTCTCCCGCCACGCCTTGTCGATAATGACTAAAGGGGTCGGACTCGCCGCGCGCTCTGCCGCCCGACCGAACCACAAAGGAGTGAGCCGCAACGACCTCACGCAGCACATCGCCGGGAATCGGCCATCCGAGGAAATCGAACATCGCCGAAAACTCGCGTTCCTGATCGTCGACGACGCGTTCGTATGTCGTCATATAACATCCCGACGATCGGTCGGCTCCACTCCACGACCGCAGGGCACCCGTGGCGTTCCCGAGCAGCATGGCGGCACCCATCATGAGGCGTGGGCGCTCGTCGAGCGTCAACATGGGAGCGCGGGTGAGTGCGATGACCGGTTTCGTCACATGCGAATACGCCAGCGAGTAGACGTATGAGACGACGGCATCCCGTGGATCACGCCCGACGCGAATTGCACGGTCGTCCGGCGATCGAAGCGCATTCCAAACCGAATATGAGACATCGAAGATCGGTGCGACGAGAACGTCAGCCTCTTCGCGGGCGAAGGCCGTCAACTCATATTCAGCATCGGCCGCGCGTTTGAACCGCACGTGCGGTACGCATGCGAGGATTCGATAGTCGGAGAGCACGTCGGTGATCCATTGACTCCCCGCCTTCCGATGCGTGAAGAAAGCGAATCGACTCATCCAGGCCGGCTCCGATCACCACCCCGGTTCGGGAGAAACGGCGGTAAAGCCGACCACGACGACCCTCGCCTTAGGCCCATGGAGTCCATAGCACGGTATTTACCAAGCGCACTGTCACTTCCTCAAAGTTGCGAAACGCTAAAACATGTTAGCATAGGCCTCGGACGTTGGCGCCAGCCAGCCAACTAAGCCCTCAGTGCGCACGCAGGCAGGGATGACAATCAAGCCGGACCGTACCGGCGCGCTATAAGCTCTAAGCGCCAAAGCTCGACGCCCCTTGGATCAGGTCATCACGACGTGAAAGAGGAGTAAGGACTTATTGACGTCTCAACGATGATCTTCGAGAACGCCGACGGATAAAGAGATCCATTTGATCGGCGAACACTGTCGCATAGGGCACGAAAAATCGCCCACAATATGGACAGCTAGCCGAACTGGCCTTCTCGAAAAAAGCGGAGTCCGCCAAGCGGACTTCTAAGACGATGATCTCCTTCATGCCCCGCACTGGCGCTTGAGAGGCGGACGTTGGTGGCTGACCGAACGTCGAATCGTAAAAGTTACCAACCGCCTGGGGGCTGTGCCGTGAATTCATCGCCACAAGACTCGTTACGTTCAAGCAGGACGCGGACGGCCATAGTCTTGAGTGCGTGCGTCCTTGTCCCGATGTGGTTCTTCTTGAATCCGTTCACGTCGTATTCGGTCGACTGGTGGTCGCATCTCTTCTCGATCGACTACTTTGGCGAATACGTGCGCCAGCACTTTCTGTTCCCGACGCTCATGAACACCAACGTCATCGTCGGCGCACCGAATGCGCTTTTCTACGGGACGCTGTTTTATCCGATCGTCGGCGCTCTTGCCTCCGTCCTGGGTGGCAACATCGCGGTACGCTTAGCGATCATTTTCGCATTCGCCCTGCAAACGTGGAACGTGTATCGTACGGCGCAGCTGTTTACGCGAAATCAGACCGTATCGTTCACCGTGACGATCGCAGCGAACGCAGCGATCTATGCGCTGACCAATCTGTACGTTCGCGCCGACCTCACGGAATACGCTGGAATCTCGCTGTTGATGTCGGCTATCGCCGTCTGGTTGCGGATCGCGCATACCCCAAAAAAGCGCTTCGCCCTTACCGTCTTCGTCGGGCTCATGATCGGGCTTGCTGCTGGCGCGAACCCCATCGTCTTTATCATCGGGAACCCCTGTCTGTTGTTCATCATGGCCTTGACGATCGCCTCACCGATGGGCGGCGACGACAACGATCCGGTCCGGCGTCGACGCC
>Ga0116230_10004326_pt1 | contig 13932 bp, 9 predicted proteins | sample S1TSphfallax_3_FD_88678 | JGI IMG/M metagenome (GOLD analysis project Ga0116230, IMG submission 88678) | Host-associated microbial communities from peat moss isolated from Minnesota, USA - S1T2_Fd - Sphagnum fallax MG | ecosystem: Host-associated > Plants > Peat moss > Unclassified | place: USA...
GGGTGTACGGCGCGTAGGCTGCCGGGGGCGCGGAGGGTGGGGTGTAGGCCGGTCTTGCGCCTGGCGCGAATCCGGACTTGGCCGGCGGCATGGGCATGGGGATTTGGAGGCCGAGGGTGACTTTGGCGCCGGGCTGGATGTAGACGGTTTGGCCGGCGGGGACGCGCTGGCCGTCGATGTAGACGCCGTTGGGGGCGTTGAGGTCCTCGACCCACTGGTGCTCGCCCTGGCGGATGAGGCGGCAGTGGTGGCCGGAGACGGTGGGGTCGGGAACGACGAGATCGCAGTCGGAGGCGCGACCGACGATCCAGGTCTCGACATGGGATTCTACCGGCGTGGGGTTTTGTGGGTTGGATGCCATAGGAATGCTTTAGGAACTGGGAACACGATAGCACGAGGGTGGCGGCGGAGAGCAACAGAATTAGTTGGGGTGAGGGGTTTTGGGTGGGGTTTGCGCTTACTTGTTTGAGCAGGTTGGGGGCGAGAGTGCGCTTTGGGAGGGTGTAGGGGCGGTTGGCCTGTCGATGCGCTGGGCCGGTGCGGGGTCTTACGAACCGTTCCGCGATGGGCTGGGGGATCGGCTACAATCGTGTTCCCGAAGCTTAATCCCAGGAAACTGGATTGAAATTTCCACAAATCGAGGTTGAGGAGAGTCGTGCCATGTACACAGTAAGCAGGCGGGAGTGGTTGCGTAAGGCGGGCGTGAGCGCGGCGGCGCTGAGTGTGGTTCCAGTTTTTTTGAGCAAGAGTGTTTTGGCGGACGAGCCGATTGTGGCCGATCACTCGCGCGGGAATGTGAGCGACGACGAAGAGATCGAGCTGGGGAAGAAGTTTGGCGAGCAGTTGGAGAAGGAAGTCGAGATCGTGCAGAACCCGATCATCGACGAGTATTTGAGCGCGATGGTGCGGGATTTGGCGGCGAAGAGCCAGCGGCCGAATATGCCGTATTACATTAAGCTGGTGAACACGAAGGAAGTGAATGCGTGTTCGATACCGGGCGGCGGGCTGTATTTGAACCGCGGGCTGCTGGAGCTGCTGACCAGCGAAGACGAGCTGGCGGCGACCCTGGGCCATGAGATTGGGCATGTGGTGGGGCGGCACGTGATCAACCGGCTGGTGCTGACCTTCCAGGCGCGGGCGCTGCTGAAGCCGGTGCTGGACAATCTGAACAAGAACAATGGCGTGGTGCAGCAGATCATTTTGAAATTTGGCGGCGCGGTGGCGATGCTGGCCATGTTGCACTTCAGCCGCGAGGACGAGGCGCAGGCGGATTTGCTGGGGTTCTACGAGTGTTTGCGGGCGGGCTGGGATCCGCATGGGTTTGTGAAGGAATTTGAGATGATCGACAAGCTGGAGAAGTCTTCGGGGGGTGTGCCGATTCCGTTTCTGTCGGATCATCCGCCGACGCCGGCGCGGCTGGCGGCGATGCGGCACGAGATTACGCTGGTGACGATTCCGCCGGATGCGAAGACGGATTCGATGGGGTTCCATGCGTGCAAGGCGGCGATGCGGCTGTTGCCTCCTCCGCCGACGCCAAGGAAGGCGGAAGAGGCTCCGCGGTAGGGGGCTTTGGCGGGTGGGTTTTGCGCGGGGCTTCCCTCAGTGGCTAGAGCCCCGCTGTTGCGATTGGCTTGATCGGCACGACTGAAGTCGTGCCCTGTTACAAAGCCTTGTCGTTTGCGGAGCTGGAAGAAGCGAGGGCAACAGCGGATTCCCGGAGGGAATGACAGCAAGAAAAGCAAAGGCAAAGGCTAGGACAGCGGCAGTTGCGTGCGACAAAGCGCGGCATGAGGGTTTGGATGAGGGTTGGTCTGAGCTGGATGGGCATTGGCGGGGTGGGACGAGGGCGGCGGCTGGCTGTCGCGGCGGTTGCGCTATTGGCGCTGCCTTCCGGCTATGGGCAGAAGCATCCGGCGGCGAAAGCGCCGGATTTGCCTGCCGCGCCGGCTGACGCCAAGACGGCGCGGTTGACGGCTGGACCGACCTATACCAGCGCGGAGGGGAAGACCGATCCGCAATTTCCGAATGTGGACGTGGTTTTCACGCTGACCGGCGCGGATGGGAATCCTATCCAGGCGCAGCCGGGGGATTTGAAGCTGTTTTCCGAGGGCTCGGAGGTGGGAACGGCGAGTTCGATTCGACCCTTCGAGAAGACCGGGTATGGCCTGACGGCGATCCTGGCGCTGGACGCGAGCGGATCGATGCGGGGCGCGCCGATAGCCGCGATTCATGGGACGATCGCGAAGTTTGTGAATCAGGCGCGCAAGCAGGACCGGGTCGCGGTGGTGACGTTTGCGGATGAGACGAAGGTCGATGTGCCGTTTGGCGCGGGCCAGGATGCGCTGACGCAGGAGTTGCAGACGGTCGAGCCGCGGGGGAAGTTTACGCGGCTCTACGACGGGCTGCTGGACGCGCTGGCTTTGTTCCAGAGCGACCAGCCGAAGCGGCGGCAACTGGTGGTGATTTCGGACGGGCACGACGAGGGTTCGACGCACACGCTGGCGGACGTGCTGGTGAAGGCCAATCAACTGACGGTTACGATCGACGCGATTGGGTTGACGAAGGATCGGGGCGCGTACCTGGGGACGTTGGAGCAGTTGGCCGTCCAGACTGGCGGAACCTACGAGCGGGCGATGAATGCCGCGGATCTGGACCGGATGATCGACCGGGGGATTGCGGCGAACCGGGCTACGCCGGTGGCGGCGTTCCAGACCGAGCATCTGGCAGGGGACGGCGCGCCGCATTCGACGGAGTTGCGCTGGAAGCCGGGCAATCTGCAGGCGACCGCGTTTATCGCGACGCCGAAGATCAGCCTGCTCAGGAACCCGTGGCTTTGGGGCCTGGGCGGATGTTTTGTGGCGGGGGTGGTGCTGCTGGCGATCAGCTGGTTTGGGTCGAAGTCGGGAGGGAAAACGGCAGTCCCGTCCGGAGGGGCATTTGCGGCGGGTTTGCCGTCTGCGCCGGCCGTGCCGCCCTTGGCTCCTCCGCTGGCACCGAGCGTGGCGAGCGCGCGTAAGACGCCGACCACCTTTGAAGGGGCCTCGGGCGTCGCGCCGGGAATGCCGATTGCGCTGGAAACGCTGCCAGCGCCGGGAGCTTTCGGACCGTTGCGGGCGGGTTCGGCTCCGTTTCCGCCAACTGTCCCGGCTGCCGCCGCTTATACGACCAGCGGAGGACCGGCCAGTGGAAGCGCGACCGGCGGGATGGCTTCGCCGAAAGACATTCTGAGCAAGGAACGGGGCAAAACGAAGCTGGCGGCGTTTTTCGATGCGCCGGACCAGGGGCCGTATGCTCTGATTCGGGTGAAGACAGGCGATCTGGCGGGAACGGCGATCCCGATGACGACGACGACGTTCAGCCTGGGCGCGACGGCGGGAAACAGCCTGATTTTGCCCGGAGACGCGACGATTTCCGGCCAGCATTTGCGGCTGATTTGGGAAGGATCGATTCTCAAGCTGGAGGATCTGCAGTCGACCAATGGGACATATGTGAACGGGCTGAAGGTGGGTCCGGGGCGGCATCTGCTGCGGGCTGGGGACGAGGTGCGGATGGGGCAGACGGTGATGGTGCTGGAGCGGTGTTAGGGAGTAGGGAATAGGGACTTAGGGACTTGGGGAGGAGTGGGAGATGATTCATTGCGCGAAGTGCAGTTATGGGTGGAATCCGGATACGGCGACGATTTGTGTGCAGTGCAAATCGCCTCTGGAGTCTGCCGGGGGCCGGCGGAGCGACACGCTGAACGAGGACATGGCGCAGGCCAGCGGTGCCCGGCGGCCAACGGTGGCGGATTTCAACGCGGTGCCGCCTCCGCCGCCTCCGGTTCCATCCTTCGCCGCGCCGGTGTATGTGCCGCCGCCACCGCCCGCGCCGCCACCGTTGCCGGCGTATTCTTCGCGGCCGCCGGAGGTCGCGCCGGCTCCGCCCGCTCCTCCGCCGGCGCCGGTGGTTCCGCGGTGGAGCGACGCGGCTCCACAGGGCCAGGCCGACCAGGCGCAGCGCAGGCGGACAGTATTTGCCGGGGTTGCGCCGGTGGCTGAGTCGGCGGCGCCGATTTCGATTCCGACGCCGACGCCGGTGGCTAGTGGATCGCGGCGTCCGCAAACGATTGCCGTCGATCCGGGGCGGAAGATTGTGGGGGTGCTGATTACGTACAGTTGGCAGGAGTCGGGGCAGGTGTTTCCGGTCCTGGAGGGGCGGAATCTGATTGGCAAAGACCCGGAGCAGTGCGATATTGCGATTCCGCAGGACGCGACGCTCTCGGCGGTGAACTCGTTCATTACCTATCGGCGGCATTTTTTGATTGGCGACCGGGTGAGCATGAGCGGGACGGATGTGGACGGCGAGCCGATCGAGACGGAGTTTGTGCCGCTGCGGAATTACGCGAAGATTCGCACCGGGTCGACGTACTGGACTTTTGTGTCGGTGCAGCCGCCGGCCGCGGAGGATTCGGGCGCCTGAGAGCGGGTGGGAACGGCCGTCGATGGGGAAGAACAGCGGATTCCCAGTGGGAATGACAGCCAGAAAAGCAGGGGCCGGCATTCGCGGTATGCGACAGGAGCAAAGACGACAGCGGGTCCTTCGCTTTGCGAAGGATGACAAGATTTTTGGTGGTTGGGGGCGAAAGCAACGGCAACAGCGGGTCCTTCGCTTTGCTCAGGATGACAAGGTTTGTGGTGGTTGGGAGCGAAAGACAAAGGCGACAGCGAGTCCTTCGCTTTGCTCAGGATGACAAGATTTGTTTTGTAGCGGGGAAAAGGGGAATGGAAGTTGGGTGAATTTGGGTAATCTGTCTGAAGTTATCTTGGAGGGAGTTACCTTAATTCGCGAAGTTGCGGATTCGATCCATGTTAGGCTGGAGACCCCAGAGTCAGGCGTCGATTTTTCTTTCCGAATTTTGGGGACGGCGTGAGCAATTCCGGCTATGTTTCGCGCTTATCTGGGTAGGAAGACCAAGCGGGACGATCTGAGAGATTTGAGGCTGAAAGTGGCGAGGCCTCGGTCGACAGGCCCCCGAAATCGAAGCGCGGACGCAAGTCGCGGCGCTTACTGCGAGACCCAGGGCACTCAGCCGCCGCTGGCAACATGTTGAAGGAGTTCGTCATGCTCAATCGCAAGTTCAACTGGATCGGGACCGGCACGATTTCGGCATTGGCAGTTGCCGGAACTCTGATGCTCGGCAATGGAATCGTATTTGCCGCTCAGACTAAGCCGGCGCCTGCCCCGCCGAAGACGACGCAACTGATCCGGAAGCCGGCGGTTGCTCCGGCGCGGCCGGCTCCGCAGCCGGCGCGGCCGTCGGTACAACCACCTTTGCGGCCTCAGGTTCCGCCGGCGCGCACGAACCCACAGCCGGGGATCAGGCCGGAGCCAACGAGGACGACGCCGCCGATGCGGCCGGCGACGCCGAAGGTCGAGCCGCCGCGGACGCCGGTCAGGACGGTTCCCAGACCGGTGGTCGAGAAGGGTACGGGACGGCCGGTGGTTCCCGCGAACGCGCAGCGCACGAGGCTGCCGAACGGAGGCGAGGCCATCCGGACGGGCGACGGCCGGGTGCTGAAGACCAACAGCAAGGGCCAGTTGAGCAGCGTGACAACGCGGAGCGGCGCGGAGGCGCACTTCACCAACGGCCGTTTGAGTACGCTGCACCATGTGGCTCCGGACGGCACGGTTACCGACATTCACCGTTCGCCCACGGGGGTTTCGACGATCAAGACGGTGAGCCGGGACCCGTATGGGCATACGGTTCGCACGGTCAGCGACGGACATCGCGGGTACCGGGAGCGGGATTTGCTGCGCCGGCCGGGGTACAAGGAGCGGACGTATTTCGCCAACGGGCACACGAGGGTGGCGATCTACCACGAGCAGACGTTTGGGCGTTACGGGGCTTACCCGGTCTACGTTCCGGCCTATACGTATTCGCCTGGATTTTACGCGTATGCGGGCACGCCGTGGGGCGCTGGGGTTGCGTATGGATGGACGCCGGTTCCGGTGTACGGGGGGTACTTTGTTCCTCCGCCGGCGTACTCTTCGCCGAATGCGTGGATGGCGGACTACATGATCAACCAGAATCTGCAGAACAATGCGGCGCAGCAACAGGATGCGCAGGCGGATGCGGCGAGTGGCGAACAGGCGGAGCCTGGAGTCGCGCCGGCGGGAGTGCCGTCCGGTACCCAGGGAGATGCGGGCGACCCGCAGGCGGCCCAGCCGGAGCCGATTCCGCAGAGTGTGCGCGACACCTACGCGATTCAGGTCCAGGCCTCGATCCAGAAGGCGCAAGCGCAGGCCGCGGGGCAGCCGGCGCCGCAGGATGTTCCGCCGGCGCTGGACCCGCAGCACACGACCTTCCAGAGCTATTCGGACACGGAAGCGACCGACGGCAACGGCCAGGAGTGCGCACTGACGGGTGGGGATTTTGTGGAGCGGCAAGAGGCGGCACCGGATGCGCAGAAGACGATTCTGGTGAAGGTGGTGGCGGTAGCCAAACCCTCTTCCAGCCATTGCGGTAAGTTCGCCATGGTGCGGATCTCGATGGAAGTGCTGGTGGACTGGTCGAATGCCGAGAGCGAGCAGTTGGCGGCGGGCGAGCAGGCGCTGGCGGAGAATGCGGGCAAGAACGGTTTCCCGCCGGCGCCCCCCTCGGGCCAGACCCCAAACCCGGCGGGCCAGGGAACGCCGGACGATACCACGGCCGTGGCGAGCGCGATCCAGCAGCAGCAGGCGGGGTCTTCGGCGCTGATTAGCGAAGTGGGCGGCGGACAGTAGCGGCTTCCGACGGGGAGCCGTGCGCTTAGGACGGGCCCTCCTGCCATGGGAGTTGGGCAGGAGCTAAGGCCCTGCGGCTTTCATTGGCATCGCCGGCGCGACTTCAGTGGCGCCGTTTTACAAAGCATTTGGGGAGACGGGAATCATGAAGACGGTCAAGGTTAGCGCAATTTGCGTCATGATTGCGTTGGGGATTTTGGGAGCGGCGGCTACGTTGCGGAGTCAGAGTCCGGATGCGGCCGCGCCCACCCTGCAGGATCTGTTGAAGACCCAGTACAAGGTGACGCGGGTGGGAACGGATTCGGGCGGATTCAAGATTCTGGAGCCTGGGACGGTGGTGGCGACGAAGAGCAACTCGATTATGGCGACGGAAATCTCCGGACCTCATGCTCCGAGCCGGGATCTGTTCGGGCTGTGCAACAACACGTTCAAGAACGGACAACTCAGCGTGAGGCGGACCTGCGCGGGAGCTTCGCTGGGTTCGAAGTATCTGGCTTTGGGATTCAAGATGTACATTACTCGTTTTGAAGTGAAAGAGAAGGACAACAAGATCACATTCAACCTGGTGGAGTGCGCCGTATGCAATGGCGGGGGCACGGCGAACGGATTGAAGGCGGAGATCACGTTTGAATTTACGCCGAAGTTTCTGGATACGGCGGAGCCGGGGCAGGTGACGGATGTGATTGCGCAGGTGTTTGCCCCGGACGCGGAAGCGACGCGGGCGGCGGCGGCGGGCGAGGGAGCTCCGGCGGCGGCGGCAAGCCCGGCGGACGCGGAACCGGTGGGACAAGCCCAGCCCTCGCCAGCACCGGCCGGGCCGACGGTGAAGATGGGCGACACGCCGCAGCAGGTGATTGCGATTCTAGGCAACCCGATCGGCGTGAAGCCAGGCGGCGGCAAGGTGATTTATCAGTACAAGGATTTTCAGGTGGTGTTTGTGGGAGGCCGAGTTGCCGCAGTTCAATAGTCAGCCGATTCGAGAGCGCGCGCGGGAGTTGGGGCGGGTTGGGTTGCTGACCGGAACGCTCCTTGGGGCCTTGTCACTGCTGCAGCCGGCAACGGCCCTGGCTCAGGAGGGCGCGCTGTACGGACCGAGCGGGGTGAGCCCGATGGCGGTGCGGCAGGGAACGCTGGGAAGCTGCTACTTTCATGCGTCGATCGCGGCGGTGGCGAAGGTTTCGCCGGGGTCGATCAAGAGCGCCATAAGCGGGGACGCCAGAAGCGGGTACAAGGTTCACTTTTTGACCGGGCCGGACGAGGTGGTGTATCCGCAGGATATTGCGTATGCGCACGAACATGCGTACGACCGCTCGGAGGGCGAGTGGGTGACGGTGCTGATGCGCGGCTATGCGCAGCGGGCGCTGCGGCACAGCATGGTGGAGGCGGTGAATCGCTCGACGACGATTCCTCCTTTTGCCAAGCCGATTGCGCTGAACGCGCTGGAGCAGACGGGTCCGCTGCTGCTGGCGTACGACCGCGCGGTGCGATCGGTGGTGAGCCAGGATGGGGAGATGAACAAGGCCACTTTCGAGACGCAGTTGAACCGGCAGATTGTCGCGCTGGGGGTTCCGGCGGCGCAGGCGCAGGTGGTGGGCGGGCTGCTGGAGCAGGGCGGATTTTACGAGGCGATCGCCAGGAGTGTGCGGGACAATGGCGAGGTCTTTGGCGCGTATCGCAGCCTGGGGCAGGGCGGGATTCCGTTCAACGTGCTGGAGGCGCTGCTGGGTACGGCGCACTCGGAGCCGGTGACCGACGGCGCGCTGGCCGGCCAGTTGCGCAATCTGCATGCGGGCGGCGAGGCGATGGTGGCGGGGACGAAGGCTTCGGGAGCGGCGGGCGCGGAGTGGTTCGTTCCCACGCACGCATATACGGTGCTCGATTACGACGAAGGGACGCGGATGGTGGTGTTGCGCAATCCGTGGGGGACGAAGCCGGGGCCGGATGGGGTTTTTCGGCTGCCTTTGGCGACGTTTCAGCAGGTATATGAGAATTTTTCATATTCGGCGGCGGGCGGGAAAGGGTAGTTTCTTTCCCGTTCGGGGCAAAACAGGCTGCGGAAAAACCCGCAAAACCGACGAAGGTGGGCCATCGGCTTCCCGCAGGGGCTAAAGCCCTGTCGATTTGATTGGCTTTATCGGCAGGACTGAAGTCGTGTCCTGTTACCAAGCACCTCAGCCGCACCCTGTCCAAGGCTCTCCTGGTCTCACTCACGCTACTGGTCTCACTCACGCTATTTGCCGCTCGGAAAGATGCCGATTTGGACTGGGCCTAGCTTCTTGGGAGCGGCGGCGGGCGCCTCCGGGATTGGTGCGAAGGCGGTTTTCACTCCGGGTGGGTTGAGCCTGTATTGCTCGCCGGCGACGGCATCGAATTGCAGTGTTGCGCCTTTGAGCTGGATTGCGGGCTTTCCCGGAGCGGCGATGTCAACGGAGGAGTCGCCCCACGGATTGCGGAGTTGGATGGGGCCGGTTGCGCCTGCTTCGATGACGACTTTTTCGACTTTTCCGGCGCGGATGCTCACGGTAACGCGGGTATTGTCGCGGACGGCGACCTGGCCGTCGACATCCCAGCCGGCCGGCCACGCCGGGGCGATGCGGATGAGGCCGTCGTAATCCTGCACCAGAGCTTCTGAGAGCGCGGCGGCGACGACGCCCTGCTGCTCGATGTAGAACTCGCCGGTGTCGCCGCCCCAGTTGGAGTAGCCGTTGACGAAGGTTTGGTAGGTCTCGGTGAGTTTGACGAGCGTGGCGCGGACTTCGTCCGGCATCTGGAGGCGGGCGGCCTGGATGGGATCGAAGCTCCAGTCTTCTTTGGTGGGGTAGGGGCGATGCCGGTAGGTGCGCTGGGCGAGGGCGAAGAGGGGCGATGTGTCTCCGATGCGGTCGAAGGGCCAGACGGGTTCGAGGCCGATGTTTTCGACGTTGTGGTTTTCGGCGGCGGGGCGGTAGGAGTCGGCGATGACTTCGTCGTTTGCGACGGTTGTGCGCGGGAAGGGTGGGATTTTGGCGAGTTCGACGCTGAGCTGGCTGGCGAGGGCCGGTTCTACGGCGAGGATTTTGGCGGCTTGGGCGGTTGCGTCGTAGAGGGCGGCGCGGGCGGCGAGGTCGGTGGTAGGGTCGGCGGTGTCCCACTGGGTTTCGTGGGCGTTTGAGGGAGCGGTGTGCGTGAGGCCGTCTGGACCTTCGGTTTCATAGGCGACGAGGAAGCGCGCGCTGGCAGCCATGACCGGGAAATTGCTCACCAGGAAATCGCGGTCGCGCGTGGCGAGGTATTGCCGCCAGATCCAGAGGGAGACTTCGGCGCCGGTCGAGAGGGTGCGGGCGTTGTAGTAGGGCTGGGAGCCGGCGTCGCAGTTGAGGCCGACGATGGGCTGCTTTGGGTTCCAGGTTTCGTATTCGATGCCGGGGCCGTTGAAGCGCATGGTTTCCGGAATGCAGATTCCGGGCAGGCCTTTCATGTGTTCGCGCGTCCAGGCTTCGATGTTGGTCAGGTTTTCGCGGTAGAGATTGCAATAGGGCGCATTCAGCTCGGGAACGCCGGCGGAGAGATTGGCGGCAACCTGCATGCGGAGGTTCCAGTGCCACAAGGCGGCTGGGTCCCAGTTGTGTTTTGGGGCGGAGCCGAGCAGGTCGGCGACTCCGGCCTGGGAGCCGGGGTATTCGCCGCCGCTTTCGCTGGCCGCGGAGTAGAGGTAGAGCGCGCGGAGGTTTTCCATGTACTCGCCGGAGCCGTCCGGATTGGCAGTGCTGGAGGCGATGCGCATGGGCGCGGCGCGCTGCCAGAAATCGTGCCACCAGGAGCGGTCTGGATTGCGGTCTGGGACGCGGCCCGGGGAGATTTTGCCGAGGGATTGCCTGGCAACGGCGGCCGGCGCGCCGGATTGGGCGTTGAAGCGGGGCGCGGCGACGAGGATGCGGAAATGGCCGTCGGCGTCGGGGCGGAAGGTGACGGCGACGGTGTTGGAGTCAACCACGGTGGATGCCACTTCCCTGCCCTGCGCGGTGAGGGCGGCGAGCGCGCCGAAGCCGCGGCCGGAGGCTCCGGGCTGCTGGTCGTCGAGCCAGGTGCGGCTGAGGACGGCGATGCCGGCGGCGGCTTCGGCGGTGGGTTTTTGGGGTGGCGGGACGGTGAGTTTCGCGGTCTGGGTCTGGCCGGGATTGGCGCCGGTGACGTCGATGACCAGGGTGTCGCTGGAGGTATCGACGAAGACGGTGGCGTGGATGCCTGCGCCTTGCTCCTGAAATTCGGCGTCGTAGAGGGAGAGGCGGGCGGAGTAGTCGGCGGCGCCGGTCAGAGCTTTCAGGCCAGGGATGGAGACGCGGGCTACGGGGAGGAGTTCGGGGAGGGTGTCGCCGCGGTTGAGCTGGACGGTGAGGCCGCCGGCGGACCAGGCGGCCGCGCCGAGGCGGCCGTTGCCGAGCGGCATGGCCTCTGTGGGGTCGAAGTTGGGGCGGGCGAGGATGATGTCGGAGCGGCCAATGAGGGCGGGGGTGTTGCGGAAGGGCGAAGTCTCAATCTGGGCGGCGAGGGGGATTGCGAGGGCGATGAGGATGAGGGCGATTCGGGTGGAATGGTGTGGCAACAGAGTTCCTCCGTGGGGTTGAGGCGGCCAGCTTAGTGTACTTGGGCGGGATGGTGCCCATCGCTGTGGCGCTCGGGGGAAGGCGGCCGGAGTGGAACAGCTGATTCCCCGAGGGAATGACAGCAAGAAAAACAAGTGCGAAGGCAAGGGCGAAGGTAAGGGCAAAGGCAAGGCCAGAGTGCGTTACGGTGTGGTGGCCAGAGGGAGATGGACGTGGAAGCGGCTGCCGCCGGCTTCTGTGTTTTGGACGCCGATCGAGCCGGAGTGGACCTCGATGGCCCACTTGGCGATGGAGAGGCCGAGGCCGGTGCCGCCGCTCTCGCGGGAGCGGCCCTGGTCGATGCGGTAGAAGCGGTCGAAGATGCGGGATTGCTCTGCGATGGGGATGCCGGGGCCGTGGTCCAGGATGGCGATTTCGGCGATTGCGCCGGAGTCCGGATCGGCGATTTCCGTGACTTCGATCTGGATCTCCGTTTCTGGCGGCGAATACTTGATGGCGTTGTCCACCAGATTGAGGATGGCCTGGCGGAGGACGCCGCGGTCGGCATGGACCGCGACCTGGCGGCTGCCGGAGATGCGGATGGTCTGGTCTTTGTCTTCGGCGAGGATGCCGACGACGTTGACGACCTCCTGGATGAGATCGACGAGGGGGAAGGTGGTGCAATGGAGCGCGATCTGGCCGCTGTCCGAGCGGGAGATGGCGAGCAGGCTGTCGACGAGGTGGGTGAGGCGGCGGACTTCTTCGAGCATGCTGGCGACGACTTCGCGGTACTGCTCGGCCGAGTGGCTGGTTTGCAGGCTGACCTCGCCGATGCTGCGGAGGGAGGCGAGCGGGGTGCGCAGCTCGTGGGAGGCGTCTGAGGTGAAGCGGCGAAGCTGGGTGAAGGAGTCTTCGAGGCGCTGGAGGAGTTGGTTGAAGACGCTGGCGGCGTGGCCGAGGTCGTCGGCTGGGTTCGCGACGGGGAGGCGCTCGTTGAGGCGCTCGGCGGTGATGCGCTCGGCGCGGCGGACCATGGAGCTGAGCGGGGAGAGCGCTCGGCCGGCGATGGTGTAGACCACCCACATGGCGACGACGATCGTGATGGGCGCGAGCAGCAGCAGGACACCGAGGAAGCGGAAGACGTTGGCGTAGAGCGGCGCTTCGTCATAGGCGACGCGAAGGATGGTTGGATGGCCGTTGAACCAGTGGAAGTGGCTCACCATGAGGACTTTGCGGCCGTCCGAGAGGGTGACAAAGCTCTCTCCAGGGTTGCTGATTCCCTCTTTTGGGAGTGGCGCGCCGCCGAGGCTGACGCCGTGGAGTTTGCTGTCGCGAAAGAGGAGCCGGCCGTCGGGGGAGAGGATTTCGACCAGGCGATCGAGCGAGAGGCGCACTTCGGGATGGTTGAAGTAGTTCTCGTTGATGGCGATTTGGCCGTCGGGAGTCTGATACATGAGGCCCTCGACGGTCCTTGTCTCTTCATGAGCGGCGCGGAAGGCCTGGGCGATGAGCTGGCGGTAGTGGACGTAGGTGGCGACGCCGATGTGGAGCAGGAGCAGGATGGCGAAGGCCGCGCCGTACCAGAGGGTGAGGCGCAGGCGGAGGTCGCCGGATTTGAGACGCGAGGCGCGCATCACTGCTCCCGCAGGACGAAGCCGACGCCGCGGACGGTGTGCAGCAACTTGGTATCGAAGGGGTCGTCGATTTTGCGGCGCAGGCGGGCGATCTGGACGTCGATGACGTTGTCGAGCGAGGTGTAGCGGAGGGTTTCTTTCCAGACGTCGCGGGTGAGCATTTCGCGGGAGACGACGCGGCCGCGATTGAGCATGAGGTACTCGAGCAGGTCGAATTCGCGGCTGGTGATTTCGATGGGGGTGCCGTTGCGGGTGACGACGCGGCCGGTGAGGTTCATGTGCAGGTCGGCGAGGTCGAGGGTGGAGTGTGCGGCGACGGCGGTGCGGCGGAGCAGGGCGCGGACGCGGGCGAGGAGTTCCGGGAAGGCGAAGGGCTTGACGAGGTAGTCGTCGGCACCGGCGTCGAGGCCGAGGACGCGGTCTTCGACGGAGTCGAGGGCGGTGAGCAGGAGAACGGGGGTCTTGTAGCCTTCGCGGCGCATCTCGCGCAGTACGCTGAGGCCGTTGCGCTTCGAGAGCATGACGTCGAGCAGGAGCAGGTCGGCGTTGTTGCGTTCGAGCCAGGCCAGGGCGTCTTCGCCGGAGAGGGCGACAGCGGCGGAGAAGCCTTCCTCGGCGAGGCCCTGTTGCAGGGCGCAGGCCAGCTTGCTTTCGTCTTCGACTATGAGAATCTGCATCGTTGGGAACATCTTTCGCGACTTTTTCCCGGCTATTCTCTTGCTTTATCCGACTTTAATGCAAGCGGGGAGGGAGGGAATGGCTTTCAGCATGTTGTCATGGAAATGTCAGGAGGATGAAAGGGAGTTCGGTGGTTTGATGGAGTTGGAGATGGGAGCGATCGCGAGAAGAGCAGCGGGTCCTTCGCTTTGCTCAGGATGACAAGAGTTGCGGTGGGTTGGGAGTGAAAGGCAAGGGCAAGAACAAAGGCAAAGGCAAGAACAGAAGCGGGTCCTTCGCTTTGCTCAGGATGACAA
>Ga0116230_10004327_pt1 | contig 13931 bp, 10 predicted proteins | sample S1TSphfallax_3_FD_88678 | JGI IMG/M metagenome (GOLD analysis project Ga0116230, IMG submission 88678) | Host-associated microbial communities from peat moss isolated from Minnesota, USA - S1T2_Fd - Sphagnum fallax MG | ecosystem: Host-associated > Plants > Peat moss > Unclassified | place...
TAAATGATTGAGACAATAAATAGTTTTTCAACAATTTTGGCAAATATCAATAAAAGTTTCCCTTTTTTTTCCACTAGACCTTTTCAGAGTTATTTTGTGTTGAACATAAGTTGTCGATAAGGTATCATCAAAAGTGAGGGCAATGCCAAATGAAGAAGGACAAGATTGCCAATAGCAAACTCCTATGAAATTTCAAATAACCAATTATAACTAGTCATATAATGAACTGAACAGTAGCTATGAAACAAAAACTATGGAACATGAAGAATCAGCTCACTTTAGTTTCTCTCTCCTGAGCCCACTAATTGGGATATGGCATTTTGAAACTATCAACTTGTATCCCCAACATATAAAACTTTTTCACCCTCCCACTAGGTTTCAAGAAGTTTTACAAAAAGACAACAGTAACCCCAATCACCAACTACAAGTCACAATGATTCTTTTCAGAACTCCCATTGAAATGGGTACTCCTTCTCTCACCCCAAATCCATATTCAATCCCAAAAATGCATCATCTTTCCTTCCCATCACACATGCCACAATCCAACCACTCTTGAAACCCCTTGGTTGTTCATCATCTTCTTCAATTGTTCCCTATTTTATATAACATTCTTCAGTACACACAAAAGAGAGGGAAATGGTGCAATGGAATTATAGTCCCCTCTATTCAAAAAACTTCCTAGAGTTTAGGGCATTTTAGCTTCCTTCACATACCTCCATTCTCTAAACACCACCATCTAAAACCATCAACCCTTCTTGGATCATAGGCCTAAAACCACTGTCAAGAAAACCAGTCCTTCATTCAAATCTAGGAACTTAACTTTTCATTAACCAAAAACCTACTCATATACTAGCATGCTCGCACTCCCTCCACCACCAACACCACACAACACAAGATTTTTGTCAAATCAATGTCAAGTGTCGTTACCACCATGAAGGAAGAAAAACAAACCCCATTACCTGCAAACAACAAATCACAACAAAAATAGAAAACACAACAAATGGAGAACGGCAACACCCTTCAGGCTTCATGATGTTCAATTGTCTCTTGTTTTGGCACCTTCCATTAGTCCAAAACCTTAAGGCTTTTCATCCACTAGGTCACCCCTTCGTCCAAAATTCCATTTAGACCTTATTCACACCAACAACACTACACGCATCTTCAAGTCACATGTGTCATCATTCCCTTCTTAAAAACTTATGACCTCATAGATCCTATTGTTAACCTAAAGAATGGTATATCTACAAGTGTTTCCTTGCCTTTTCCCAATGTTTTTCGTCCAAGTCTTTTATGATACAGGTTTTGCCACCTTCATCTTGGTCCTAAAAGCCTTTCCCATCCTTGTACGTGATAAAAACATAAGGCCTTTCCCAACTACTTACAAGATTCTTTTTCTTGCCAGGTTTTTGCATCTTGACTTTAACTCCCTTTCCGTCAAATCCTTCAAACATTTGCAATCCCTTCTTAAAAGCATAAACTTTGCATTGCTTCTTATGAGCTTGTTCAACATTCTCAAGCAAAGCCTTGTGAGTGCATGAAACAAACTACATCTTCCGTATCATTTATTTAGCCATTGCTTCTAAACCCACATGTTCATCAACTACATCACACAATCCATTCAAGTTGTTTTCAACAGTCAATCTAGGATTATGTCCTGTCAACACCATGTGAGGTGAATACCTTGTACTCACATGCACACCACAGTGGTAGCCAAAGAGTATCCTTAGGAATTGGGTATCCCATCCCTATATGTGTGTTGAAGACAACACAATAAGACCATGCTTGATGGTCTATATTAGCTGCTCCACCATTCCATTGCACTATGGCCATGCAGGTGTACTAAATTGGTGAATAATTCCATAGTCCTGACAAAGAACATAAAATTCTTTCATCCATTCACTACCATTTTGCACAACATTGGAGAGAACAATGCAGTTCTTCCTCCACAGGTACACTTTTGATAGTTCAAACTTGAGGGATGTGTTGTAGAGTGGGTCTCTGAGGTTCCTGCACTACTTGGCAGATATGATGCACACTCGAGGAGAGCGAGAGATTCAAAGAACTATGCTGGAGTTGTTGAATCAGTTGGATAGATTTGATGCATGTGCTGATGTGAAAGTAATTTTGGCTACCTCTCGCATTGAGAGTTTAGATCCAACTCTGCTGCAGCCCTTAGGGTTTGCATGTTTGTAACATTGGGTTTGGAAATTTGTTCCCAGTGTGGTTTTTTGGCAATGGCAGATGTAGAAGATAGAGATATGGAGCTAGCAATCTGGGAAAGGCTTTGGTAGATTTGATTTGGGGGTGGGAGAAGTTTTGCTTCTATGTTTTTTTGTTTCCACGGAGCTGGTAGTAGCACTCAAGTGATGGAATCATTGCTTCTAAGAGCCCTTCACCAAATTTGTTTCACTCAAATTGTCCATTGTCATAAAGTTATTGATGTGGTGTGTCTAGGTAGTCTAGGGCAACAAAATGTCATCCAAGGGTACTGATGACTCTTCATTTGTATAAATTCTAAACACACTAAAAGTTCAAACAAGGACCATCAAACCTTACAAGTTTATATGCATGTTTTTATACTTGTCATCTTGAGTTCTTAGATGGACACATGGAAATTACAAGATGAAAATACTATGGAGTTAATTACCCATATTTAATGGTTAACAGATGGAAAATTCTCCCTAAATTAACCAACCATAATCTGTGAAAAAACTCTCCTAAATTAATTAAAGACAATATGAAAAAACAATTTAAATTAATTAACCACACTTGGTGAAAAAACTATCTTAATTGACTAGCGTTGTAGGTTGATTTAACTAATAGGTGTAATTTCCACCTAAATTTGGGCATCACTTATTGACATCTTGTTTCACTAGCTTAATTGACATGTCCGTTGCAACTAGTCCCCGTTCACTATGGGGTTAACATGTTTTACCATGATTTCATATAATGAATCTGTCCTAGTTCACTCAATATTTTAGTGAAATACAAGGTGAACTTGGCCACATCTCCTAGTAGTGCCCCAATGGTGGTTAAGGCGTTGGCATTTGTGCAAATGTCCTCACCACTAACACTTGAACCTCCCAATCTTCATATTTTTATGTTAGCTCCTGGAATACAACCAACAAAAATGTTGAATGTAACACCTTTGCCAAATGTTGCTAAAACATTGGGAACAATATTAAGGATTAACCTTCGATCTACATCAAGCCCAATTGTCCTACTCACCCCCAAGTTGGAAAAGTTAACTCCAACTCGCACAAAGAATAACAAGCACAAACACTCCAAACATCAGAAGGTAGTCTAAGTATTTTTATCAAGCAATTTAGATGAAAATTCTAAAAGTGATGAGGAGCAATTGGCATTGGCCATCAAACCCAAGAAAAAACATTTGAAGTGCAAATATGGATCCCTTTTAGAAAGAAGGAAATCATCAAAGTCACAATCAAAACTGAAAGAACATGTTCAACATTTGAGTTCCCCTAACAATTCAAGATTTAATGAATCTTAAGAGGAGGAAGGTGGTGACTCAAATATAGAAGCAGAGTTTGAGGAATTATAAGAACCATCCCCACAGCCTAGCAAAGTCACAAAAGGCTAGAAATGGAAACTAGTACTTAGAGCTTTCAAACTAGTCTCAAGTGAATTACCTAAGCAAATATGGGTTCTATTCCTTCCAAGGGTGAAAAACCTCAATGATGAAAGAGATAATTGGTGCGAAAAGCCCACAATGTATGAAGAATCAACCTCTTCTTACTATTGTAAAGCCAAAGAAATTAACATCAACCAAGAAGTCTACCAAGAAAAAAACATAAGGATTTTGATTGAATACCAATTTTAATTTGTACCCAACTATTGTACCCATTGATAGTTTGTACTAGAATTTGTTTGATCTTTTACAATTAGTCTAATTCCAATTTTGGTTAGGCAATTTTAACTACTTGTGTTGTGGATGAAATGGTTTAGGAATTGACAAGTTCAAAAAGTTAGCAATGCAAATTCAAAAGCAAAATTGAACAAGAATAACCATTCCCTAGCCCAACAAGATCACAAAACTCCAACAATGAAACCTAGTAGTTGAGCTTTCAAACAAGGTCTTAAGCAAATTACTCAATACATACAAGCAATATTTGTTTTCATAACAAAAGCTAACAAGATTTTCTTAATATTAGACTGCGGATGAGCTCAAAAATTAATTAATATTATCTAAACTTACATTTTGCTTAATTTGCACTTAGGATTTTTCATGGCTACATGGGTTCATATCCATTTTGTTTTAAAACATCCTAAATATAGGTTTTCATTTTACGATTGAGTTCATAATTCTATAAGCTCCATATTACCATGTCTATTATTTTAGAGATATTGAATTGTGCTTGAGATTACTTTGTTTAAACTTCCATAGAAGTGTCTGATTCCATTGCTGAAAATATGTAATATAATACAAATTCTATGATGCATTAGCCTCTCATATTGTGTTTAAAATTCCCAAAACTCTTGCTCTATATAACTTGACAGTTTTAACAATATTTGGTTTAAATATTCATTATTCAAGTAATAACTAGATTGTACACACAACCATTACAACATAACTCATTTCCAACCTAGAGTGTTCTGGTGAAAAAAACCAAGTATTTGCCATGTTCATAAACACCCGTGAATTAATCTTTTCTATCAGCCATTAATCCTCATCAATTTTTCAACCTATAATAATAAAATTACTTGAGTTGAAATGATGGGGCTTCCTTGACGAACAAAAAGCTATGTTATTTCATGAACAATACAACTACAAAAATAAAGGTCTGCATTTCAACCTACAAGAACCACACACTTTCATTTCACTAAAATTTATTAATCTTGCACCTATGTTTTGTACCTGGGCACTAATTACCAAGATGATGGGAAGATAATTAAGCTACAATCTAGGTTATTAAAATTTTCAACAATAAAAGAAAAATGGCCCAAACTAAAATTATGAAAAAATTCATTTGACAACTTATGTAGTCCATCTTGAGATACTTTAAAATTAGAACATTGTCACCTCTATATTAAAACTCAAAAATGTTTTCAAACTGATTGCCATTACATTGTCATAATGTCCCACACACCTCATGATATTCAAAGGTTTTAGAAGCCAAAACAAATGATTTTGCAAAATAATTTTGCCATTTGTTTTTGCATCATAAAGGCACATTCAGAAAATGTAGTTTGTTAGAAATCACCAAGAAACAAAAGATCAGGTCTTGGATCACCCATAGATGCCACCATCTATTGAGCCATTTGAACTACTTGCCATTTGAGCAAGAATTTGTCGGCCATTAATTAGCTAGTTGCCTTGGAAACCAAAAGAAAATCAAAGTTGTAGTTTAAGACCAACAAGTCAAAATGTTATGATGTGGATGGTGCAATGTGGGAAAGCGTGAAAGCTAAGGTTACTAGCTTGGCAACAAGCATAATAGAAATCAAAGAGATACTTTTGATGAACATGGGTGGTATTGGTCTTGGTTCAAGAAGCAAAATGTTCACTGCCACCATTGTAGAAAGCTCACATACACTATCTACAAGTGGGACTAATTCTCTGAAAGACATGGCCTTAACACTAATGCCTAGGCTAGTAGCTAACATGAGTCCCACCCATTCATCTTTGATGATACTATACAAAGGATGTTGTGAATATTCATGTGTGGAAGATCGTACAAATACTATTACATTTGAACATCCAACTAATGCATTTCAAGATGAACTAAACCCATCTTTGAAATTGGTAGAAACTACAATTTTTCTTGAAATGTCTCCTATGAAGGTGGCAATATTGGATGCACCTTTCATAGTGGAGGTTGAACCTAGAATGGAAATGAGGATAGTGAGTATAAAGTAGGGATGTTGATTCCAAAAGTGAGGACTTACCTCTTTTTGGTAACAAGAGAGGTTTGCCATGTGTGCAAACAAATAATATTGTTCAAGCAAGGAGATAGTTGAATATTTAGATTCAGGGGAAGAAGGTGAGATGAATGACCTTCAAGTGGTGGAAGTTAAAAGACTAAGGCGTTCAACATGTGCTCAACCCTGCAAGAACACAAGGAGCTATTATGCAGCAAAGAAAAAGATAGTTATTGAATCATTAGGGATGGAAAAATCTGATACACCACCCCCTACATTAAGAGTGTCCAAGTTCTATCCTTAAGCATTAAAAAATGACCTAGATTTTAATCTGGATGTTAGCCCGCCCACAAGTGAAGGCGAGCAAATCAACCACCCTATAAACATTTTAGTATTAGATAGCTAGGAACCAATTGTAGCTTGGGGCTTTGGAACCCGAGAAGAAAATGAACTTGATTCCTTGGCACAAATGCGATCCCAAACATTGTCCTTGTAAATAGCAATTTCCTAGAGATGGTGGGAGTGGGAAAGGAAATGTATCACAAGTGTCTTCACTTCCTCCTATTACTATTACTTGAGCTCCAACATCAAAGTTGGAGTTCAACCCCAATTATTTAATAAATGCTACTAGTGGTGGTAGAAAGGGGAAAAATTAGTTTGGTGAAACACTTTTGTTGGAATCAAAGAAGTGGCCGTTTACAAAAAAATGTGTCAACAAATCCAAAACAATGCATGTTTAGCATGATACCACAAGTGCACTAATTTGAACTTATTGATTTCAAACATGTTGAATGTAATTTCAACAAATTAGATCAATTTTTCAAATCCAAAGTGCAAAGTGCAAATCAATGGCTAAATATGTTAATTAGATTGTTGATGGCAAACTGCACTAAACTTTGGGACTATATGTTGGATTCTTCACCTTGGATACCCTAGCATAGTGGCGGCAAAAGGCATTGTTGTAATGATTAGGAACTCAAATAGTAATGCCACACCTAATCTCCCTATTATATGTGGGTAGTTTACCCAAATGGTCATGGTGACCAAGGTTCTTAAGCATGGCATTCCTTTTTTGAGCCATGAACCTAAATGAATCCCATGGGCAACAATTGTAAATGTTGCATGTATAGGGCTCATGGGTGAAAAAACATACATTCTATGGATATGCAATTATTTAATCAAAAAATGAAGTGAATAGGTTGCGTTGCACCTTTTTGCAAAACAATCTAGGCAAATTAAAATTAAACATGTTCTGGGATGGACTAAAGTTGTGGAATTTTGGTCACTACTTGCATAGATTTTTAATAGTTGATGCAATAGAATTTTGGACTTTGTAACCATAACCTCTTATATATTTGGATGATTAAAGGGTATTACATTGTCTTGTAATGCATGGGTTCCATATTGAGTGGGCTACAAATTCTATTTTCAAATAAATATAATTTTGACATTAAATGTTAGTTTTGGAAATTTATGGTTTTTCTCCATATCATTGAGAAGAACAGGACATTTAATAATTATCAATTTGTTGAAATATTTTTTCAGATCTTTATGCCTTTTTAAAGCCCTCTCTTTCTTTTTATAATGTTTTTTATGAGCCTGCCTAAACATGTGGTAATTTGATATTTTCTTTTTTGGGGAAGATTCAGTCTTATGGGTGGCCATATGTGCTAAGGGCCATCTAGAAGTCCCTTTAGATATGCAAGGTTTCAATAAAGTTTTGATAGTAAGATCCAACTAATAGAATTTTGATTGAACATGCAAGTACAAGGTTATTAAAATTCATACAAGAGAGAAAGCCATCTTTTGCCACTAGTTGTACTTGTAGACTTGAAATCAATCAAAAGGCCATATATGAAGGTAACCAAAATGCAAAACACTTTCTTAAGGAAAATCAAAACCACTTGGAGTTAAAGGCATCTATATTGAAGCCTCATATGTGAAATTGATATTGTTAAAAGTATGCACACAATGTGTGAACTTTTTGTGAACAAGGGGTGTGTGACAAGTCATATCAATCAAGCTTGTGACAACTACCATGCCTTTAAAATTTGATAAATGTTGGATGGATGCATGTTGCTATTTATTAGTAAAAAATTATAAATATCACTTAACAACAACCTGGACTTCAACATTCAATGAAAAGTTATGGTGATATAACAATGTTTTATTACCATGTCCAATGCAATGAATTAACACTCAAATAAGTACCAAAATCGTTTGTCTTTACTTGTAATGTCTCAATGGGAAATGGTTTTCATGAATGTTTATTCTGAGATTAATAATTCAACAACAAGGGTCTAGGGGTCCAATTTCATGAGAACCAATTTGGAATAATTTGAAGCAAATTGAATCCTTGAGTTGAATTATACCTTGGTCCCTAGCATGATTCTTGGTTCTTCAAATTAGGAGCTATCCTTTTAGCACTATTTTTTGGTTGTGACTAATTGATTTAAAATCTAAAATAGGTGCCATGTAGGTTTAGCCTCAATTTGCCACTTTTTGGTCTTGGGACCAATTTAAAGCTTTCGACCAATAAGATTGCTTGAATTCATTGGTATCTGGACCTTGGACCTTCACGTAAGCTTTAGCTCAAAATGTTTGCCCAACTCACTTTAGCATTAACCAACATAGACAAAAGGGGGGAATCTTGAAAGAAAACATTAATATGAACATTACCAAAAATGCAACCCAAGGTACCTAGTTTTTCAAAATGTTAATGTCATTAAAGCTTGTGCCATTAGGGCTTCATGCATCACTCAAACTTCTATCATTCAACTATGCCATTCAACATCACTAAGACTTTTGTCACTCAACCTATGTCACTAGGACCTAGGTCTATATCATTTAAAAGTCTATGTATTGGTTTCACATAATTTTGAAAGGATGTTTATTGAGTGTTAAAAAACACATTTTCTGGAAAGGGTGTAAACTTTGTGTGGTCCAAGTACTTGATAGAAGATTTGTGATTATTGAATGGTGCAAATTTGATGTCATTGCATAAGAGCTACTCATGTGAAGGATAAAGGTTAACACAAATGGAAGTGGTCCTAAAACTAGTAATTTGGTGGGTGGAACATGATTCCTTCAGTGCTTTGGTGACATGACACAAATAGGCCAATTGTAGAACATGAAGTTCCATTTCCCATCTATGCAAGGCATGAAATGAAGGTTTTCATGTTAGCCATAAGGAATTGGCTTATAGATCATGTTGACTTACATGTCATTAACTTGGATGTCATTATGGCTTGTGTCACTAACATGGATGTCACGAACATGGATGTCATTGTGGCTTATGTTACCAACAAGATGTTAGTAGGACCTATTCCACTACAGTTTATGTCATTAAGGCTTATGCCATTAGGGCTTGTGTCACTAGGGTTTACGCCATTAACATTTATAACATTAACATTTGTGTAGATAAGGCCTATGCTAGACAACTCATGTGACTCAATAAAATAATGTTCCACTATGTATTTGGTATTGCATTAGTATGAAGATTGTTCGTGAAATGCAACTTTTTTGGGCCCCTTCATGGAACAATTTTATTATTGGTTTGACAAATATTGTTTTTGGGTTTGAATCATGTATTAAAAATGGGGCACATGCATTAAGGTGTAAACACATTCAATTGTTTGCAATATAAGTTTTAATCCATATGCAATAGAATTTATGTAAAAATTTCTTAGCATTTTGGTAAGGAGGTAGGATGAGTACATGATTTTGGATGAACAAGGCATTTAGGATAGAGAATGATTAGGGAACATTGTTAGTTTGAATTTTGAATACTTGTTGGTTTTGATCATGATGAAGAGATGGGGATTGTTTAAAAGGAAAAAGTTTTGGAAAATAAGGGAAAATTTCTTGGACATTGAGTTTTGGAGAGAAGAGTGAGAGGAGCTATAGGCGCTTGTAATAAAAAACCACAATCTCTATTTTGATCATTATTGTTTTGGGATTTTTTTCAACAAAACATGGGATCCTATTGTATTTTGATTCATGTTTATAATAATACAAAAAATCACATGACTTTTATAGTGAATTTAATGTTCATATTATTGTGTGAATTGTTTTAGTATGAGAATATGGTGAAATGTTTCTAGAGTTTTTTACAATGCATTCTAAATTGCAAATTTTGGTTATATGAAATAAACATGAATCTTGTGTTTTAATGAATGGCAATGTTAAGAATGTTGACAATTAAGGTAGGATTAGTGAAGTATGCATGTGAAATGCAAATATGTTGTTACAATAGTGAGAAATATTTTGTAGGAATTAAATTTCACTTCTACCATTTGGAAACCATCTTGTGGGAACTTTTATTCCTATTTTTTCTGTTTTTTCTTTCAGTAATGGCAAGGTTCTCTACAAAAAAATATGTATATTGTAGATGAGAGTGTTTAGACAAGTAGTGTTGTTTTTCACTTCACAATTTAAGGGGTATGTTAGAAAGTATCAGAGGTTTAAACAATTAACATCGTAAGGATTGCAAAGTGATCTACAAACTTTGAAGATGAAGAATTGTGAAATAAGATGAATGGGATAGTGAGCTGGACTTTATAACAACAATTGGACTTGGAGGCAAATTGGCAAGTTATTGAGAGACAAATAAAAAACAATCTTGAAAATGGAAAAGAGTATGTAGGGCCTACAAAAACCCCATATCAGAATTTGACGTTGAATAAATGAGTTGTGAAAACATAGCAAAGATTTATAAGGCACATGTCATTTCTACCACAAGAGGTGGTATGGTGTGAAGTATGGAATGGGGGTCTTTGGAGAAGGCACAATAATAGATGATGATCTCCATAGAAAAAGATGCAATCAACTACTTGCCCAAATGAGGGGGTGTAGTGTATGTTTTAGCCATAATATGTGGTTTAAAATTGAAGAGATCAAGACAAAGCATGGACTCTGGAATACTTGATTAAACACAAGAAATCCCAAGTTTAGAGCCAGTGAATAGCCAAGGAAGGCATGCTACGAGAGGTATATAACCCAAGTTTGTGTATCAAACCACATTTCCAAAATATTATGAATTAGTGGAAGATTGGGAGGTGGAAAAAAAACACCAATATTGATGTGGTTGAGGAAATTGAGGAAAATTACCTACGATTATCTAAGTATGCAGAGGCACAAGTGAATGTGTTGGATGAAGTACCACAGTCATACTCACATCAAGGGAATCCATAATTGGATTAAACAAGGTATATAGTTGAAACACGAGATCATGAATCTATGGACTTGAAAATGGCCAGATTACTTTCAAGGGTCTATGCATTCTATAAGGAAGAAGGACATGAGATTATGGATTGTCCTTTTGTGCCTTTTCACATCAAAACAAGTGTTGCTAAACATGTGGAGTTACCAAATGTGGCATGAACATTAATGTATCAACCACATGAATAGGAACCAAGAATTCTTGTAGTCCAAAACAAATTGAGAAGCATGGAGTTGGGAAGCCAATTGGGACCACAAAGTTGACACATTTGTCCATCTATTTACACCAGGAATAAATAACCAAAGGTGTATTTACATCCACATTTTGCACCACAAAGGATACCAATGGGTAACCACATAATGGAACATCATTGCCTTTGAATCAACACAATTTTACCAATCATGTCAGAAATGACAATTGTTGAAACTCAGAGACAACTTGTTGGAGTAGTAGTTATTCAATCACTTGATGTGAATATAACAACCATAGGAATTGAGATGGTTGTTGTGCCCACCATGGATATTGTCAAAAGGGGTGTATTAATTAGATTTGTAGCAAAATTGGGTAATGGATTGAATGGAGTCTCAACAGGAAGGAAACTTAATGGGAGTACAATAGTACCAACAATAACCATTGGAGTTGTTGGGACACTTTAAATGGTTTTTACCAAACTGATAATGACTACTTGTGTGAATAGGATTACAAATCGACCACTGATGAGTTCAATGGTTGCTAGAGGGTATAGAAGTGCACATGCAATGAATCCAAGAAAAAGGATATCGATAACCATTTGTTGTAATTGCACCAATTCTTGATCACAAAGATGGTTATTATGTTAGGCCAAACAAGGTAGCTATTAAGTATCCTGATTTCAAAAAAGATGTTGATTTAGATGTTCATGTCAGAATGTTCAATTCTATAATAAAAGCAAATGTAGAAACTTTTGAAGAGCATATCATCAATGCGTTTAATTATATGCTAAAAGATATAACATCAAACTAGTGTCATAATTACATGTCAAAATTTCTTGACTATATTTTTTCAAACCTTACATAGGCATTTTGCAAATGTCATCGAAAGACTCAAAATGACGAACAAATATACATGGAGTTAAAGAATATGAAGCAAGAGGAGATTGAGAGGGTGGAGGTTTACTATGAGCGGATTCAAAAGTTGGTTCATGGTTTACAAGTACTAGCCACAAATAGTTTTCTAACTATTATGTTTAGAGTGGGTTTATGATCATACCTCAAAATTATGACTATAAGGATGAAGCAGTCAACACTACAACTACGTAAGGAGGCGGCAATGTTGTGTGAAGAAGGCATGACTATTGGAGAAGCAAGGAATGCACTTTCAGTACCACATAATACCAAATAGGCAATACTAGCAAAAACAGAAAATAACACAAGGAAGACTAATAAAAATTGCACAAATTGTGGGATGATGAATCACAATGTGGAGACATGCAAAAAGAAGAAAGAACAAACCATGGTGGCAACCATAGAGGTAACATAATCAAGTCAAAAACCACAAAAGACATCTTCATATGCATGCCACATCTATAGTTTGAATAGACATAAAATGATAAAATGTCCAAAGTTTGTTAAGATGTAGAAGACATTTCATGGGAAATTTGTGGCAATAGCAGAGGTTCAACTTGTTGTTGAGACACAAACAATCACTTCAAATGTGAATGTGGTGGATGTTAATATTACCACAAGAAGTAAAATAATTAAAGAACATGTGTTTAAGGATAGAAAACAAAGAAAAACAAAAAGTGTTGTTGACTAGGAGAAAGAAAAACAGTTGAAAAACTCAATGGTGGAGACAATTCAATAGATTCAAAAAACATAGACCCAAATATAAAGGCCATTTACATCCATGGAAGGATGGAACACAACCTGGTTGGGTATGCCAAATACTATTCTTGTGGAAACATAGAAATATTAGGAAATAATGAATTCACAAAAGAAATTGATCACAATAAAAAAGATTTTTTTGGACATTGGTAAGCAGATGCTAAAAATAAGTTATCCTTTGAGCTTGGGACAATTGCTTAAAATAGTTATTGAGTTAAAGAGATATCTTTGGTATAAGCTAAAACCAAAGAAAACTCAAAATTTAAGTATAACAACTAAAGATAAACAAGTTGGTTCTTTAGTACCATAATACTAGTACTTAAGAAAAATGGCAAATTGAAAATATGTATAGATTTCAGAAAAATAAATCTAGCCACAAAAAAGGATCCATACCCATTACCTTTCATAGATGAAATGTTGAACATAGTAGTAGGGTATGATGCATATTCTTTCTTAAATGGATATTCAGGATATCATCAAATTTCTATAGCTCCAAAAGACAAATACAAGATTGCATTTATAAACTAATGGGCTTTTATATGGAAGGTGATGTCGTTTGGAATGAAAAATGGGCCTCCAACTTATTAGAGAATTGTTATCAAAACATTTTAGAAAATATTTTGACAATTCTATGAAGATAATTTTAGATAATTTTACAATGTATAGTGACATGGAAAGTCATTTATAGAAGTTTGAATTATGTTTTCAAAAGTACAAAGAATATGGCATTAATATGAATCCAAACAAACATGCATTCATGGTATTTTCAAGGATGATCTTGGGTTTTATTATTTCCAAAGAAGGGAAATTACTAAATTCCAAAGAAGATTCAAGCAATAGTAAACATGTCACCACCCAAAAATCCATAATAGATTCAAGTATTCAATGGGATGGCACAATTTTACAAATGTATTATCAAAAACTTTGTTGTTATTATGGCACTTATCATTAAGCTAACTAGAAAGATA
>Ga0116230_10004333_pt1 | contig 13924 bp, 14 predicted proteins | sample S1TSphfallax_3_FD_88678 | JGI IMG/M metagenome (GOLD analysis project Ga0116230, IMG submission 88678) | Host-associated microbial communities from peat moss isolated from Minnesota, USA - S1T2_Fd - Sphagnum fallax MG | ecosystem: Host-associated > Plants > Peat moss > Unclassified | place...
CCGACGAGACGCGACACCGTGTGCTTCTCCTGGTACTCGCCCATATCGATCCGGACCATCGCCCGCTCGTCGTCGAAGAGAAAGCCAGCGAGTGCACGTGCGAGCTCGGTCTTACCGACGCCGGTGGGTCCGAGGAACAAGAACGAGCCAATCGGCCGATTCGGGTCGGAGAGTCCCGCACGGCTGCGACGAATCGCGTTCGCCACGACGCGGACGGCTTCGTCCTGCCCGACGACGCGCTCGTGGAGCACGTCCTCCATCCGCACCAGCTTGTCGATTTCACCTTCGAGCAGACGCGTCACCGGGACACCGGTCCAGCGACCGACAACTTCGGCGACGTCCTCGGCGTCGACTTCCTCCTTCAACATCGCTTCCACGCTTTGTAGATCGGCGAGCTTGGTCGTCGCCTGGGCGATCTGGTTCTCGAGTCCCGGAAGCTCGCCGTAGCGAATCTGGGCGGCCACACCCAGGTTGCCGTCGCGTTCTTGGCGCTCGGCCTCCCCGCGGCGAGATTCAAGGGTCCCCTTCAGCTCGCGAATCGTCGTGATCGCGTCGCGCTCGGACTGCCATTTCGCCGTCATGGCATCCTGCTGCTCGCGCAGGTTCGCGAGCTCCTCGTCGATGCGAGCGAGTCGCTCCGCAGAGGCCGCGTCGGTCTCCTTCGCGAGCGCAACCCGCTCGATCTCGAGCTGGCGGATACGCCTCGTCACGACATCGATCTCGGTCGGCATCGAGTCGATCTCGATACGGAGCTTGCTGGCAGCCTCGTCGATGAGATCGATGGCCTTGTCCGGCAAGAACCGGCCTGTCACATACCGGTCGGACAGCACCGCAGCCGCCACGAGCGCTGCATCTTGGATGCGCACCCCGTGGTGGACCTCGTAGCGCTCCTTCAATCCGCGCAAGATCGCCACCGTGTCGTTCACCGATGGAGGCCCGACGTGCACCGGCTGAAAGCGGCGCTCGAGTGCGGCGTCCTTCTCGATGTACTTGCGGTACTCGTCGAGCGTCGTCGCGCCGATCATCCTCAGTTCGCCACGCGCCAGCATCGGCTTGATCATGTTGCCAGCGTCCATGGCACCTTCTGCCGCGCCAGCTCCGACAATCGTGTGCAGCTCATCGATAAAGGTGATCACTTCGCCACCGGAGTCGGTGATCTCCTTCAGCACCGCTCGTAGCCGCTCTTCGAACTCACCCCGGTACTTTGCGCCAGCGACGATCGCCGAGAGATCCAGAGCGATCACCTTCTTGTCACGCAAACCATCCGGCACGTCACCCTCGACGATCCGGCTGGCAAGACCCTCGACAATTGCGGTCTTGCCGACACCCGGCTCACCAATCAGCACGGGATTGTTCTTCGTGCGCCGCGAAAGCACCTGGATGACTCGACGGATCTCCTCGTCGCGTCCGATGACCGGATCGAGCTTGCCGTGTCGAGCCAGCTCAGTGAGATCACGGCCATACTTCTCGAGTGCCTGGTAGGACTGCTCGGGCTCTCGAGAGGTCACTTTCTGGCTCCCGCGGACTTCGCGCAACGCTGCGAAGAGCTTGTCCTTGTCGACACCAAGCTCCTCGGCAAAGGCGAGCAGCAGATGCTCAACCGAGAGGTACTCGTCACCCATCTCGGCCTGGATGGCTTGACCACGCTCGATACCGGCGATGAGCGGTCGACTCAGCTGTGGACTCGTGCCGCCATAAGCGTGGGGCAGCTTGGCTAGAGCTTCCTGCAGGCGGTTGCGCACAGAAATCGCTGGAACCCCGACCTTGTCCAGGATGGGCACGGCGATCCCGCCATCCTGGCTGACCGCAGCGAGCAGCACGTGCGCCGGCGTGACCTCTGCATGGCTTGCCGCCTCAGCCGCCTGCGAGCCGTGTTGCATCGCCTCCTGGGTCTTCAGTGTCCACCGGTTCGGATCAAGCGCCATTGGTGAGATCCCCCTTTCGCGTTCTCCCTCGTCGTGATCTGTCGAGACGACTCATGGTCGCCAGCGCGCCGGCAGGCGCTCAGCACGCACGGGAACAAGGTCGCGCCGGTACTGACGGTGCGTCCGCTCAATCGCATCGGTCGCCTCTCGGCGAACGCGATCGAGCTCGGCACGTACCTCGGCGAGCTCTGCTTCGGCGGCGAGGAGCCTTCGCACCCCTTCCAGATTCACGCCTGCATTGGTCAGTTCTTGGATCTTGCGCAGCTGCGCGATGTCGGCTTCGGAGTAGCGACGGCTCCCGCCTCCGGTGCGAGCAGGGTCAAGCAGACCTTTGCGCTCATAGATGCGCAGCGTCTGCGGGTGCACGCCCGCAAGCTCGGCTGCAACCGAGATCACATAGAGCGCTCGTGTCGAAAAGACCATCGGTCGATCGCCGGGCACCGCCGTCATACCCCGAGATGCGCGCGGGGCGACACGGTCATGGTCTTGGCGAGTGCTTCGACTGCTTTGCGCTCGCTGTCAGACAGCTCGCTTGGCACGACGATGTCAAGAGTGACGAGCAGATCGCCGTTTTGACCACCTTGTCGAAGGCCCCGCCCCCGTACTCGCAGCGTCCGGCCAGACTTGGTGCCCGCAGGAACTTTAAGACTCACCGGATTTTCCAACGATGGCACGGTAATCGTGGCCCCCAGTGCAGCCTCGGGGAAGGTAATCGGCACGCTGAGTGTGAGGTCACGTCCTCGCCGTCCGAACAGCGGGTGCGCGGAGACTCGTACGGTGACGAAGAGATCCCCAGTCGGGCCGCCGTTCGCCCCGGGCTCGCCACGGCCCTTGATGCGGATGCGCTGACCGTCGTCGACGCTCGGCGGGATCCGTACTTTCACTTGACGCTCTCTGCGCTGGATCCCGGTGCCGAAGCAGCTCGGGCAAGGGTCCGTCACCTTGGTACCCCTGCCGTGGCACTCGGGGCATGGCGTCGACAGCGAGAACAGGCCCTGGTTGTCGTTCATGACGCCCCGCCCGTTACAGCGTGGACAGACGACGGGCGTCGTGCCGGGCTTCGAGCCATTTCCTCCACAGGTAGTGCACGCGGCATTGGAGCGCACGTTCACCGAGGTCACGACGCCTTCGACAGCCTCGGCAAACGACAAATGCAGGTCGGCCTCAAGATCCGCGCCCCGCTGAGGCGCCTGCGCTGTTGACGTAGTCCGTCGTCGTGCACCACCGGTCGGCTGACGGAAGATCCCGCCAAAAAGATCCGTCAGGTCGTCGACCTTGAAGTTGAAACCGCCCGCTTGGCTGAAGCCACCAGCTGCGACGCCACTCTTGCGGACCTCGTCGTACTCCTTGCGCTTCGCAGGATCGCCCAGCACGTCGTAGGCCGCGCTGATCTCCTTGAAGCGATCTTCGGAGCCGGGATTCGCATCGGGGTGGTACTGCTTGGCAAGCTTTCGATAGGCGCGCGTCAGTGCCTTTTCATCGGCATCCTCGGCGACGCCGAGCACCTTGTAATAATCGTTCTCGAACCACTCACGCTGCGGTGCCACTCACGCACTTCCTGCTAGCGCGCATGAGCAGACGTCATGCGCGAACCTTCACCATGGCCGGGCGAAGCACCCGACCCTTCAGCCGATAACCCGCACGCATCGATTCAACGACGACCGGCCCGCCATCTGCGCTGGAGTCCTCTCCGGCCTCAGATTGCTCGCCATCGGCTGCTGACTCATGCGCGACTGCGTCGTGGATGGTCGGATCGAACGAGACTCCGACCTCGTCGACTCGTTCCAGGCCCTCTTTCGCAAGCACGTCGCGCAAAAGGTTGCCGATCTGGACGAACGCCGACTCGAGCTCACTCGTGCCTCCACCAGATCCATCTCGCTCGCCGACATGAGCAAGTGCGAGGTCAAGCGCGTCGAGAACCGGAAGAAGCTTCTGCACAACCGACTCGGCTGCTCGCTCTTGTGCCTCGGCTTGGAGGCGCGTCGTGCGCTTGCGGAAGTTGTCAAAATCCGCCTGGAGGCGGCGGAGCGCGTCGAGGTACTCGTCGCGCTCCGCCGTCAGCACCGCCGTCTCATCGAGGAGCGAGTGTGCACCGAGCTCCTCGAACAGCTCGTCCAGGTCTGGCGTCGGAAGATCCCCATCGGGGTTCTCCCCGCCGACGCTGTCCTCGACTGGGCTGTCCTCGACTGGGCTGTCCTGCATTGGAGATCTAGCCCCCGACGCCGAGGGCGCTTCCTCCGCGCCAGCTTCCTCCTCGCTCATCCTGCCGCCGCGCCCGGCTCGTCGACGATCTCTGCGTCGACGACCTCGTCGTCATTCGGTGCGGCCGACGACCCGGAAGGCGCGCCCGGAGCTGCCCCCGACGGCGCAGCCTGCTCGTAGAGCCGCTGGGCAAACGCCTGAGATGCGGTGACGAGCGTCTCCTGCGCACTTTGGATCGCGGACAGGTCCGACCCCGCAAGAGCCTCTTTCAGAGCCTTCAGTGCCGCCTCGACCTTGTCCTTCTCGTCGCCCGTGAACTTCTCGCCCTCGTCTTTGATGAGCTTTTCGGTCCGGTGAACCAGTGACTCGGCACTGTTACGAGTCTCCGCCTCTTCTTTGCGGCGCTTGTCGTCGGCTGCGTGGGCCTCGGCGTCACGCACCATCCGCTCGATGTCGTCCTTCGGCAGAGATGACTGCCCGGTGATCGTCATCGACTGCTCTTTCGACGTCGCACGGTCCTTAGCTGACACGTGCACGATGCCGTTCGCATCGATGTCGAAGGTGACTTCGATCTGTGGCGTGCCCTGCTGGGCGGGGGGAAGGTCGACCAGCTGGAACTTTCCGAGCGTCTTGTTGTACATCGCCATGTCCCGCTCACCTTGGAGCACGTGGATCTCGACCGATGGCTGGTTGTCCTCAGCCGTGGTGAAGACCTCGGATCGCTTGGTCGGGATGGTCGTGTTCCGCTCGATCAGACGATGCATGATCCCACCCTTGGTCTCGATACCGAGACTGAGCGGTGTCACGTCGAGCAGGAGGACGTCCTTGACGTCACCTTTCAACACACCCGCCTGAATCGCTGCGCCGATGGCCACGACCTCGTCGGGGTTGACGCCCTTGTGGGGCTCCTTGCCGCTCAACCTCTCGACCAGATCCTGGATGGCTGGCATACGGGTCGACCCACCGACAAGGACAACGTGGTCGATGTCTTCCTTCGTCAGTCCCGCGTCTTTGATCGCGGATTCGAATGGACCGCGGCAGGCCTCGGTGAGGTCCTCGGTGATCTCCTGGAACTTCGAACGCGTCAACTTCAGGTCGAGGTGCTTTGGACCTTCGGAGGTCGCCGTGATGAACGGCAGGTTGATCGTCGTCTCTTGGACGGCCGAGAGCTCGATCTTGGCCTTCTCCGCGGCTTCCTTCAGACGCTGAATGGCCATCTTGTCTGCGGCGAGGTCCACCCCTTCGGTGTCCTTGAAGGACTTCACCAACCAGTCGATGATCCGCTGGTCCCAGTCGTCGCCACCAAGGTGGGCGTTGCCCGAAGTCGACTTGACCTCGAACACCCCCTCGCCGATGTCGAGAATGGACACGTCGAAGGTACCGCCACCGAGGTCGAACACGAGAACGGTCTCGTCGGCAGTGGCCTCCTTGTCGAGGCCGTACGCAAGTGCGGCCGCAGTCGGCTCGTTGATGATGCGCAACACATTCAGCCCGGCGATCTGACCCGCTTCCTTCGTGGCCGTGCGCTGGCTGTCGTCAAAGTACGCCGGGACCGTGATGACCGCGTCGGACACCGTGTCGCCGAGGAAGGCTTCTGCATCGCGCTTGAGCTTCTGCAAGATTCGCGCCGAGATCTCCTGCGGCGTGTAGGCCTTGCCGTCAATGTCGATAGTCCAGCCTGACCCGACATGGCGCTTAACCGAGCGGATCGTGCGCTCCGGGTTCGTGATTGCCTGGCGCTTCGCTACCTCGCCGACGAGCACTTCACCTGCCTTGGTGAAGCCCACGACCGATGGCGTGGTGCGTGCGCCTTCTGCATTGGGGATGACCGTGGGCTCGCCCCCTTCGAGGACGCTGACGACTGAGTTCGTCGTGCCGAGGTCGATGCCGACCGCCTTGGGCATGGGTGGTGCCTCCGATTCCTTCGTGTGCAATCTCCTCAGGTGCAGGAGCAGGCCCTAAAGCCTCCAACCACAACTGTTCACTGACCACTATAACGAAGTTGAGCCGGAGGCTGTCAACTTTTGAGAACTTCTTGTCGAGCAAGGTGATGAGGCAGACAGTTCGACCGGCTTGGGGGCTCTGAGCGCTCAGGCGCTCGGGCGCTCAGAGAGGCTGAGCGATCAGTCGCTTCGGGCGGGTGTCAGGTGGAGCGGGCAGGATGGGCCCGCATACCGTCAAGCGTCACGAGTTCACGCCAGCGATGATCGGCGATGCGGGCAAGCGTGGCGAGCTGACGCCGCTCACGAGCACGGAACGGTCGACCGGACCGCCCCACCAGCAGGGCGAGGCCCGAAACATCGAGACCAGCCCACGCCACGTCGCTCGCCGACGCGGCAGCGCCGGACTCTTTGGCGGCCGACCGGGTGCCCATGATGAATGCCTCCAGCCACGGTGCTGGCGGCGCTCCTGTCGACGAGCTGAGCACGACGGGACCATCGGGGTCCATCACCGCCGTCCATTCAGCGCCATACGCGGTGCCGACGCCAGCGACCAGCGCGTCGAACAAGCTGCCAACCGAGCGAGCTCCAAGCAGCTCTGCCCCCACCTCGAGTGCATCGACCAGCGGGTACGGAAGGCCAGCGATGACGCTCCGGACGTCTTCGACGTCGACTGCGTCGAGCTCGTTGACCTTTGCCAACATCAGCGGGATCAGCTCCTCACCCGGCAGATCGATGGTGAGCTCGTCGATGACACGGCCATCGCCGCGCTCGAGAATGTCGATGCCGACGACGTCGCCGCCGACAGCTCCAATCCGGCTTGCGATGGCGCCTAGGGCGCCAGGTCGGTCTGCGAGCCAGACCCGCATCACAAAACTAGCCATATCACCAGCTTAGGCAGCAGATGTGAACGGCAGATTGCCTGTACGAGACAGTGAGATGTCGGCGCAGGTACGGTGGGTCCGTGGCCAAGCTTGTGCTTCTTCGGCACGGACAGAGCGCCTGGAACGCGCAAAACCGCTTCACCGGCTGGGTGGACGTCGACCTTGCGCCCCCAGGCGAGGACGAGGCGCGCGCCGCTGGTGAGCTCCTGAGCGCGGTGGACAACCTGACGATCGATGTCGTGCACACCTCGTTGCTGACACGTGCCGTGCGGACCGCGGAAATTGTGCTCGGGACGATTGGGCGCAGCTACATCCCGGTGCAACGTCACTGGCGGCTGAACGAGCGTCACTACGGGGCGTTGCAAGGGCTGGATAAGAAAGAGACCACCGCTGTGCACGGTCCTGAGCAGGTCAAGGCATGGCGTCGTGGCTATGCGACACGCCCTCCGGAAGTGGCACTCGACAGCGCCTACCACCCCGTGAACGACCCTCGCTATCGCCTCGTACCACGAAGCGCCCTGCCCGGTGCCGAGTGCCTCGCCGATGTCGTCCGCCGACTGATCCCCTACTACGAAGATGCGATCGCTCCGCAGCTGCTCGAAGGCAAGACCGTCCTCGTGGTGGCACACGGCAACAGCCTTCGAGCACTCGAGAAGCAGCTCGAGCACCTGTCGGATGAGGAGATCGTCGAGGTCGAGATCCCCACTGGTGCGCCTCGCGTCTACGAGCTCAGCGACACACTCGAAGTCGACAAGGCTTACTACCTCGGCGACCCCGAGCAGATCCGCCTTGCTGCCGAAGCGGTGGCTCGCCAAGCGGGATAAGACGCAGCGGGATAAGACGCAGCGGGATCAAACCCGCTCCCGTTTCGCCCGACACTGCCTTTCCCACCTTTGTGAAGGTCACCCCTACCTTTGCGAAAGTCCCCCTTACCTTTGCGAAAGCTCGGTGCTATCGTCCCGCGCAGTGAGCGACGATCCTGTTCCGGCGCGCCGACCTGCGTTGAGGGAGCGACTGAGCACCACCTTCTTGAAGCCGGCGCCCGAGCACACCTCGGATGTCATCGAGGTGGGCTCACCGGACGAGCTGCGAAGCGCCGTCAAGTCGCTCGATGACAAGGAACGGTTAATCGGTCTGATTGCTGCTCCGTGGGCGGCAGGTATCGGGGTGATCGTCGGTACGACGCTGATCGATAGGGATCCGGCGGCTTATCTGGCTAGCGGCGCAGCGAACCCCCTCCACGTCAGCATCACGCTGTACCACGAGGTACTCGGCGTGCTCGTGGTGCTGTCGATAGCCATGCTGGCGATGGCCCTGCTGCGAAAGCGGCTCTTCCTAGGAATCGTGCTGGCGCTCTATGGCTTGACGATCTTCAACCTGCACTACTGGGGCTTTGGAGTCCCATTCCTTTTGTGTGGAGCGTGGTATCTCGTGCGCGCCTCTCGCCTCCAGCGCCGCTTGAAAGAGGCCACGGGCGAATCGACCCGTGGCGGCCGTGACGTGTCGAGAGGTTCGCCCGGACCAGCTCGACCGGCTTCGAACAAGCGCTACACGCCGAAGCCCGCACCCCGGCGTTTTTGATCCCGGCGTTTCAGGCGCCGACGTTCCCGATCCCCGCGGTCCTCAACTCGGTTCTTCACTGCGCTTGCGCCGTCTGACAACGACGACAGCGCCGGCGGCGAGCGCTGCAGCGACAAGCAGGAGTGACGGCACCACGTACACATTGAGTGACGACCGCTCTCGATCGACGTCGCTCACCGTCGAGACGAGGCCAGGGTCCGATGCTGACGACACTGCGGCAACCTTCGAGCCGATCGCACGGTTGACCGTTCCCGGTATGGCCTTCACGTAGCGACGCCCGCCGATGGAATAGGTTCCGGTGCAGGCGTATCCGGCAGCGTTCGTGCCACTACCTCCGAGAAGCCCGAGGCAGTCCGTCACCGTAATCTGCACCGGCACGCCGTGATTTCGAAGCGCGTCGATCTGGCTGTTCTTCTGCGCGCCAGCGACGAAGAGCCCAGCTGCAACCCCCACAAGAGCCAGGATGCACACGACGACGAGTGCACGGGCGACCCGGGCAGCGTCGACATCCACGGACGCCCCGCGCAGAACCGTCATGGGCACCTCGATGGTGGACGGACCTTTGGCGGACTGACCTGTGGCGGACTGGGCTGCCAGCGACATCGTCGTCATCGGCTCGGTGGCCGTCGTCTCGGTCCGTGCCATCGTCTCGATACTCATGCTAGTCACGAGATTGATAGGTCAACAGAACGTCATTGCACTGTTACATGTGCGGCACCTCCGCTGTTCAGCGCCATATTCAGCTCCCAGTTAACACACTGGTAACAGTGACGTGACCGTGGAGAAACACGGGAACAGCATTGTGTGGCCGTCAAGCGAGCAGTCGGTACCGCATGCACGCACGGATTGGTGCTTGTGCTCCGTCGAGTTGGCTTGCGTCGCACAGACCCAACGAGAGGAGTACTAGAGCCGTGCACCTACTTTTAGGCGCAGTACCGGTTCCCTACCCCAGCTGGCTCAATACCGGAGACAACACGTGGCAGATAACCGCTGCGACGTTTGTCGGCCTGATGAGCCTACCGGCCCTGGCGTGTCTTTACGCTTCGCTCGTCCCTAAGAAGTGGGCAGTGAACGTATTGGCCATGATGTTCGCAGGATTCTCCCTCGTGCTGGTTGCGTGGGTCCTGTGGGAGTACAAGATGGGCTTCGGCTCCACGTCACTTGGTGGAGGGGTGCACAACGGCATCCAGACCATGGTCGTGAATCCGCCGAAGAACCTCGGATGGTGGACGCACTTCAGTGAGAACTTCCTCGGCAAGCCGGGGCAGATTTTGAACAGCGGAAGTGAGCTCAACCAAGCCGTGTCTGCGGCAAACACCGCAATCCCGTTCCACTTCCCCACTGACACACTGGCCTACTTCCAGTTCGTGTTCGCAGCGATCACTCCGCTGCTGTTCCTCGGTAGCGTCCTCGGGCGCATCAAGTTCAGTGCATGGTGCCTGCTCGTCCCGCTGTGGTCGACCTGCGTCTACTGCGTGGACGCCTTCCTCCTCTGGGGTGGCGGCTACTTCGCACAGGAGGGCGCACTCGACTTCTCCGGTGGGTACGTCATCCACATGTCAGCCGGTGTCTCCGGCTTCGTCGCAGCGTGGGTCGTAGGGCCTCGCCTGCTTCGGGACCGTCAGCACTTCCTTCCGAACAACTTGGTGATGGCTGCCGTCGGCGCTGGCATCTTGTGGCTCGGCTGGAACGGCTTCAACGGCGGCGACCCCTACTACGCCGGTGCGGACGCTGCGGCTGCGGTGGTGAACACGAACCTCGCCACCGCAGTGGGTGTCGTCGTCTGGATCGGCATGGACGCCCTTCTGTCCAAGACGAAGAAGCCGACGTTCCTCGGTGGCGTCAACGGCATGATCTGTGGCCTCGTCGGCATCACGCCCTGCGCTGGGTGGGTCGATGGCTGGGGCGCCATGGCGGTCGGTGCCATCTGCACGGTCATCGTGTGGTTCTCCTGGAACTACCTGTCGAAGGTCCGTCCGTTCTCGAAGGTGGACGACGCTCTCGGCGTCATCTACACCCACGGAATAGCAGGCTTCTTCGGTGGACTGCTCCTTGGGATCTTTGCCAACCCGGCCATGCTCGAGACGGGCTGCGGCACGCTGAGCTCCGCGGGCCAAGTCGTGAACACCACACAAGCGGCTTACAACGCGACGTCAAAGACCTGCACGCCCTTTGGAGCGCCGGGCCTGATGTACACGGGTTCGGCCCACCAGCTGTGGGAGCAGTTCCGGGCTGCAGTGTGGGTCATCGTGTGGTCAGCACTGATCACGTTCATCTTGTTGCAGATCATCAAGCTTGTACTCGGCGGCCTGCGCTACAAGGACGAGATCCTCGAAGTCGGCGACCTTGCCATCCACGACGAAGAGGCCTTCCCGGAGATGGGCACCCTGAGCGGCGGCTTCGAGCTGGCGGGGGCGAGCGGATCGGGAGGTTCCTCTTCGATATCGACCTATATTGCTCCGATGCTGGATGAACATGATCCATCCGGTTCGGGGGCGCTCGAATGGCACCTGCCGAGGGAGGCGTAGAGATGAAGCTCGTCGTCGCAGTGATCAAGCCCTTCAAGCTCGACGAGGTGAAGGACGCCTTGAAAAGTGCGGGAGTCCAGGGACTGACGGCCACCGAGGTCCAGGGCTTCGGTCGTCAGGGCGGTCACACGGAGACCTACCGAGGGGCCGAGTACACGATCGACCTCGTGCCCAAGATCCGCATCGAGGTACTCGTCGACGACTCCCAAGCTGCCGACGTGGTCGAGTCCATCATCTCGACCGCTCGCACCGGCAAGATCGGTGACGGCAAGGTCTGGGTCGTCCCGATCGAGGACGTCGTGCGTATCCGTACCGGCGAGCGCGGAAGCGACGCCCTCTAAGCACGCATAATCAAGGGCCGCGACCTCGTGGCCTGGGAACTCACCCCCCGATGCGCTCGGCTGATAGCCGATGCGCATCGGGGGGTTTCCGCGTCCTGGGTTAGCCGCATCGAGCCCCGAGGCGGCTCATGCTCAGCGCGCAGAGTTCAGCTGGTCGAGCGAAAGTTCTCGAAGTAGCGGCTCGGGGTCGGGCCGCGCTGGTGCTGATATTTGGACCCGAGCGTCGAGGAGCCGTAGGGGTGCTCGGCCGACGTCGTCATGCGCAAGAAGCTGATCTGGCCGATCTTCATCTGGGGGTAGAGCGTGATGGGCAGATTTGCAACGTTTGACAGCTCCAGCGTCAAGTAGCCGTCGAAGCCGGGGTCGACGAAACCCGCCGTGGAGTGGATGAGGAGCCCGAGTCGCCCAAGACTGGACTTTCCTTCGAGACGTCCGACCAGGTCATCGGGCAGAGCGATGCGCTCACTCGTCGCTCCGAGGACGAACTCGCCGGGGTGCAGGATCAGGGCGTCGTCCTCGCCAATGGCAATGAGCTCGGCGAGCTCCTCCTGGTCCTCCTTCACATCAATGACCCGCTGGCTGTGGTTGCGAAAGAGCCGAAAGTAGCGATCGACATGGAGGTCGACCGACGACGGCTGGATGCAACCCTCCCCCAGAGGATCGATGACGATCCGGCCTGCGGCGAGCTCTTCTCGGATGGTGCGGTCGGAGAGGATCATGATGGTCACGCAGGATACAGTGGAGAGCGCACCGGGGCCTAGCCCGCTCTCCCGCAGGGGAACGTGGCCAAGGTGGTGTTCGCGCGGGTGTAGTTCAGAGGCAGAACATCAGCTTCCCAAGCTGAGAACGCGAGTTCGATTCTCGTCACCCGCTCTCCGAAATTTCTTCTGTTCTCGCTGGTCAGAGCGATTTCTAGGTTTGACCGTAACTGATCAGGGGTGTTCCTGACGACCTGGAATGCGCGCCCGATCGCGCCCAAGATTTGCGGGACCAGAAAGCGCGACTTCCCGCGGCATCGGGCGCGACCGTCATCCAGCGCCGTCGCACACCCTCACGACCGTGACTCGCCCCGCTAGCAATCGATCGCATCGGAGCGAAATGACTAGAGCGAAGGTCATCGAGCGCGACGAGCGCGCGATGGATTTCAAAGCCGACCTCTTACGTCTCAGCGAGCGCTGCGTAGAAGGCCGCCCATTCCTCCGGTGTCACGTCGTCAACAACCAACCCAGCGGGTGGAGGCAGCTGGCGGGCATGCGCGACGGCTTCCACTGGCGACCAGACTTGGAGCCTCGGCTCGTGGTCTCTCTCTCTGCGCTCGGCACCCCTCGAGACTAAGAGGCCACAACCGACGACTCACGCGAGAGAGGCGCGCCAATTCGTCCGCTGGCTCGGTTACACTTATTACTGATAGAGGAGGCGGCGATGGCGCGGCTCGGGGTGCTCAAAGGTGCGGTGCAAATCGAAGCGGCGAGCGATGACGCTCGCTCGGCCGGTCTTGTCGCGGAGGCAATGGCGAATGAATCGCCAGAAGGCGCGGTGCTGTCTTTCCCAGATGGGCGGAGCGTCGCGCTGCCCGCATCGCTCGTAGAGGTCGTGCGCGCAAGCGCCGGCGGGCTCGCGAGCGGACAGTCGATTACCGTGCTCCCAGCCGAGACGACGCTTACTCCCGCAGAGGCGGCGCAGATTCTCGGCCTCTCGCGTCCATTCGTCGCTCGGCTCCTCGACGCGGGTGAGATTAACTCGGAACGTCTGCCCGGAAGCCGACACCGCCGCGTCCGCCTCGCTGATGTGCTTGCGTTCAGTGCGCGACGTGACGCGCGGCGCGAAGGTCGCCGACGCATCGGCGAAGCGCTCACCGACGCGGGCCTTCCGTACTGATCAGTGCGGCGTGTCTTTGTCGACACGAGTGTCCTCTTCTCATTCTCGGCGATGGACCTGTTGCTCGCACTCACAGAGGATGGTGTCCATCAGGTTCTCTGGACTGACGAACTGCTCGATGAATGGGAACGGGTCATCGTCCGCGAGCATCATCGGAGCGCGGAAACTGCCGCGTCAGTAACAGCGGCCATCCGTGAATTCTTCGCCGACTGTCGGATAGAGCGAGAGCAATACGCGGACATCATCGCCCAGATGCCCGGCGATGACCCGGATGACCACCCGCACATGGCCGCTGCGGTTGCAGCTCGGGTCGATGCGCTCGTCACGGCGAATCTGGCCGACTTACCGGCCGGCCCGCTCAGCCAGCATGGAGTGCGTGTGGTCGGACCAGACGTTTAGTTGGTTGAGCTATTCGACGAAGCATCGAACGAAGTACTTGCAACTGTTGTTCGGCTTGCCGGCGAAAAGAGTCGGCCACTGATGACACCGCCCGACCTGCTGGACGCGTTACGTCGTGCGGGCCTCACGCAGTTCTCCAAGCGAGTCGCAGCTCTCCTATGACCCGCTCGACCACGAGCTTTGGGAGAACCAGAGTGGACGGACGGGGGTGCGCGATCCCGTGACGCGCGCCGGATACCTCCGAGA
>Ga0116230_10004334_pt1 | contig 13922 bp, 13 predicted proteins | sample S1TSphfallax_3_FD_88678 | JGI IMG/M metagenome (GOLD analysis project Ga0116230, IMG submission 88678) | Host-associated microbial communities from peat moss isolated from Minnesota, USA - S1T2_Fd - Sphagnum fallax MG | ecosystem: Host-associated > Plants > Peat moss > Unclassified | place...
ATTGATATAAAGCTTTACACAGTTTATATTGTAAGGGGTTGGTGTTCACACTGGTTTTCATCAAACACATGTCAAGTGTTTCCATTGTCTTCATCATAACTTCCTTATGATGTTTTGAAGTTTGATATGGTGTTGCTATATTTTCTCAAGTCTAGTTTGCTAGTTCAACTACCAAAGCAATGATACAGGCCATTTTTGCAAATGGAAAGAACTTCAAGATATTTGTTGCAATATGTAGTTTGAATAGATGCAGTATATTATGGATTGGATGAATACAAAGAAGCTGCAAGGAGATTGTGAGTCAATTTACATTTGACATTCCCTTTTTCAATTTGGAATTCACCCAATTTTGCACCTGATGATCAATTGACAATAAATAAATGAATAAATGTGTAATCTCAAATTAATTTCTGCAGAAACTAAAATCTGAACAAGGTCTGCAATTCTCCACAATGTCAATTTTGTTGGTACTTATTTGGAGATGAATTAGGAGATTTGTTGTCCATATCCAGTTTCCCAGAAGCAGCTCTGGCATGACATTGATTGAAAGCTCAATTACTTACCTCTCCAGCATTTTGAGGAAATGAAAAAGTGGATGGGGTTTGAAGTTACTGCCTGCAGGGCTGTATGAGATGAAGAAAAGATACAAAGAAGAGGGATCAAAATATTGTGGGCTATCAAACTTGGGATACAGAGTTTAACTTGGCTCTTTCAGGTAACTCCAAAATTTTACTGGCAGATTTCTGGTCTACAAAGCTACTGGGTGGGCATTTTCTGTCAAAAGATTCTGAATTTGAGGACACAAGAGGATGGTATGCTGTAGCTCCATCTGGAAGCCCAAAGACCCAGTCAAGCACATTCAGGTACTTTGACCGGAAAACATCACGTTCTTGAGCATAACAATGCATTATGATTGAAGTAGCAGTGCTGAAAAGTAGGATGTCCAATCGCTTTGGAGGAATCAAGTTGTAATGCTCCAGCAATCCCAAGTCGGTGACACAAATTGCAAAGCTCTCCACTGCACGGGCAAAACAGTAGAGAGCAATTTCCATGCGCCTTGATTTCTTCTCAATCATCACTGCTAAACCCACTGGAAACTGCAGTCAATAACAAATGACAGAGTCAGCAGCTCCATATTTGTTTGTATCAATTCTGTTATCAAAACAGAAAGCGATCAATATTACAGCACATGTTTAGGGGACAAGTTAAGATTGGACAGTACTCAAAGGTACTTCAAAAGAATGATATTTGTGGGTCCTGACTCCTCTCTAGTCATTTCTCCAAAATTCAGAATATTGAGTAAATTCCAAAGTGACGAGTCCAAAAAGAAACATTAGTTTGTACTTTTCGGTCACGCTCAAATCATCAACTTTCAGATACAGTTGTCTCCAGTTGAATCAGAGAAAACAGATTTTCTTTTGTAGGGTCTAACATCCAAACCCTTAGCCTGTTCTTCCCTCATAAAACAAGCTTTTGATGTGGACAAGTTGAGACTGCACTATGGCTAAGAGGATGAAACCTTGGGTTACAAATGCTGAAGAAAAGAGGGACAAATTTCCATCATTTCAGCCCCACCACATCATTCTTTAACATACATTGAGACCACTTTCATATTTGGTGGGCATTGAGGGCTGAGAGAAATTCATCAGAAACTTGTGGCATGTCCTAACATGAGAGGCATTACTACTCTGGAGACCTTAAGCTAGACCATATCCAATACTGCTCTCTTATGTACTTCTCAGTTGCTGCATGTTTGTCAAAGCTCACACATAGACAATAATATTTACACAACCTACAAATGAAACAGAATTCCACAACTGCTCAAAGAAAACATATAACACTGCAAGGAGAACAAGGCCCATAAACGAAAAAAAAAAGCAACATGCAGGAACAAAAGAGAAGGATTCATACAGTTGCTGCTGCAACAAGTGGGGTGTTTACAATCCCTGTCACTCTAAACAAGACACATGTCCAAGACCTGCATAGATACACGAGACATTTGGGTAAGATATTGCACCCACTGCATTTATGATGCAGACTGAGGGGAAAGCAGACAGAAAGAATGAATTGGGTGATGTCCAAAAGGATATACTCCCTGCATCTAAACATTCAAGCCAAAACTAAAGGGCTTATAGTGAGGAGGTACACATAGCATGTTCAAATCAACAACAAAGTGAGATGAAATGCAAAACTCAATTTTTTGGATGAAGAATCAAGTGATGGGACTTCATCCCAAGATACCTACCAGGCTGAAGCACAGTAAACAGCAAGGAACAGACTAGATCTAGCTGTACCAATCAATGACTTCCACAATATGGGAAATGGCCTGCACCCGTGCCGAAGACAACAATTAGTGTATTGAGATTCACCAACTCTTCCTAAGAGGCAGCACAGAGATATACAAACCAAATATTAACAAAAAAGGAATGACATAAAGAAGACTAATGATCTTTGGTGTTACTGATGAAGAGATAGGAGTGCAAAGTATTAGATTCAAAAAATGTCATTACCTTGCAAAAAGGCCTTGACGATGCACCAAAAGTGCAGGAACAAAATAAACTGGTATATAAACTGGCAGTGACCGCAAATATGCTGGTCCCAAGAAAGAGAATAAATGTGGCACACATCCTTGGTTTCCATGTATCATCTGCATGAAGTCACAACATTGAGATATATTCCCAGTCAACAAAATAATCTCAAGCTCTGAATCATATGCTACACAGCATATGGAAGCAGCCTAAGGCAAAACTACAAAAGTGAGAAAACTGATCCTCAACACACAGCTTCTAACCAGAGTGTGCATAGGTGAAGATGATTGCCATAAAGAATAATAGGCTGCTTATGAAGAAGAGGAGTTGTCATTACCTTGCAGGGAATGGACATCTGGGGATCAAGTTGAAGATCAACTCCAGTTGATTTGTAATGCTCCTCAATTGCTTTCAAGGCAGTGAATGGCTCTATCTTCAGAGCTAGCTCCTTGAATCCTTTTACAATTGAGATATCTTTTCCTCCATGCTTGTTCAGAAAAGAGATGTAAGATGATGGCAGACTATCAGGTTTCAGAATCCAAGCCGACCTAAATGGCAGAATAGAAAGAGTGGTTCAGAGTTTAGTCCTGAACAACTTTCCCATGTTAAAAAACTAGCATAGACATATGAGATTGATTACTTACAGAATCTGTGAGGATGACAAGCACATGAGGAATGTGTCCCCATGCTTCCAAGAAAGAGGTCGACATAGTGACCCTGCTCGCTCATTCTTAATACCACATCGAGCAGCCAGAACTGCTGCCCGGAGGAGGATGTAAATGGCCATGCTTGTGTGCCGTGTTTTGCGCCCTGTTATCAATAATGATGGCCCTGCAACTGCTCCAGCAACCAGTGATCGCCATCTTGCAGTCCTGCCAAAGATTGACTCCAAATCAGGAACCTTGTGACAGAAATGACCAAAGGATGAATTGGGGCCACTTTTGTAACTTGCTACACAGGTCTGCCAAGATATGTATCCAGTGTCATGACCCTCTCCTCCAGGGTTTAGGGCATTTTGTAGTCCAATAGGAAACCTAATTCATAACCTATCCCAATAGGTCTCCTTCAAGCTTTGATGATTGCTTGAAATGTGTCAAAAACAGTGTAAAGACATACATATCTACAGGCGACATACAGTGTATGTACATATCTATGAGATTGCAAAGAATACTCCACAATCTCACTTTGAAGGTAACACTAATGCAGTCACAACCTCATGAGTGTCACTCACACAGACTCAGACTGTCAACTTCATCATAAATAACAGTGATGACCTGCCATGACATCTCACATTGGGAATGCTGATTATGTCATATTCTTGAATGTGCCCATATTGTTTTTTCTAATTTGAACTTGCGAAATCTGCATGTTTAAAGTACAGGTGGCAAACCTGCGACATCCTCCTATAGCTGCAATGGTTTCATCTACTGTGCAGAACACTCCTGCATATGTTCCCACAAACAAACCATAGCGAAGTGTCTCCTTCAAAGCAGCCCTGATTGCTTCATTGTTTGTTTTTCCTCCCAGATTCACACCTTTTGTACTGCAAGCCCATATTGAATGATCAGTTCAGAAATATATCAGGAACAATTTCTGACAGAAAATGAGATTCACCTGTAAAACATTAACACATTGATGAACAGTCACAAGGTTTTGGAATTTTTGCCTAAAGGATGATCTTTTTCTCAAGGAACTGACAATTACAAAGGGGGAGAGACTCCTCCCGCCCATCCACACAAAGGATATTGGAACCTTCACCTAAAGGATGATTTCTTTCTCAAGCAACTGAGAATTGAAAAGAGGGAGAGACCACCCCACACAAAGGATTTGGAACCTTGACCTAAAGGACGATTTTTTCCGCATGCGGCTGAGAATCGCAAAGAGGGAGAGACCCCCACGGAGACCTCCTCCAATCACGAAACCTTTAATGGAAGCTGCAATGCAACGCTCCAGAGCTTTCCAGAAGCTTTTTGCATTTTCTTTCCCGGAGGTGGAACAGACATCATCTTCAACAAATCCTCCTCGAGGCTGCTTTTCCTGCCTGTCCAATAGCTTCAAAGCTGCCTCTCCACCATTACTGCTTAGAACAGCACCAGCTCCCATATGACATCTTTGAAGATCATTTCTTCCATCCACCAATACAGATTCACTTCCGATCATGCGCGGTCTCATGCCCCCTGCATCTAACATCCTCTTGAGCGATACAGGAACGATACTTTTGAATTCCCTTGACGTTCTCGCTATCTCGTTCCCCATAAGCAGATCACTAATAGAAGAATCATCACAAGGCATCGACGTATCCATGATCGCTATGGATATGAGATCATCAGAATCCCCTGTTCAACTGTGGAATGCTGAAGAGATCTGCAAAAAATATATTGTCGAAGAAGATGTTAAGAACTACTCTCTACACCGGACGACTAAAAATATTAGCAGAATTTCTGTGAAATTCAGCAGCGATGAACATTGAATACTCCCAATATATTTCAAACTAGATCCGATCCAAGGCGAACTCATCCCCGAAGTCGTGGGAAAGACAAAATGAAAGAACGTAACCGACGTTCACTGAAAATAATAGAGATAAACAAAGCGAAATTCGTGACTAAAGTGCGGAACAAAAAGCCTCTCTAGCCTGAAAATAAGAACAGAACAGGTCCATGTACTTCGAGAAACTTGCACCTCGGTACCCATTAACAAGAAACAGAACAAGATAGATCTAATCTCCCTTATGCGAGTCTTTTTTTTCCCAGCGGCGATGCAAGCTAGCAGCAAATGCGAAAGAAATGTCTAAGATAAACTCAGGCACAACAGTCTACGTCTGTCACCGCAGAGCTGAACGAAAAGCGATCGCATTTCTGAAAGAAGCGAAACCCCACAACAATGCATTAATGTCATCACAAGGTTGGAGCAGCAGCTCCATCCCAGTATTGGACAGACAGACAGTTGAACGTTATCTTGTCTGGAATAATGGCGGAATTTAGGTGGAAAAAGATAATAATCCGCCTACCTTGAAGCCGCGCAAAGAGCTTGCGATTTGCCACGAAACAAATCATGAAAGTAAGCAACCACCAAATGTCTGCGTAACAAGAGGAACAGCTGCTGCATGTCGAGTGCTCCTTACGCAATTTTCTCCTTCTCTAAATGGTGAAAATTGTGCAAAATGTTCACCGAAATTTTTTTTTTGGAAAATTTAAAAAGAAAAAAAAACCGCAGAAAGCCGAGTCCGCTCCAAGAGCTTCCAAACAAATCCGGTGCTCCTCCCCGATGCTGTGTAGGCGGCGGCGCCAGCCAGCCAGCCCGAACAAGGACGACAAAGACGATGCTGAGAATGATCGTCGCCATGTCCGTCGCCTTCCCCCTCCGCGCCCGGCAGTTACTTGGCACCAGACACCGCCCAAATTCGAGATCCCAAAATCAGTCCAGAAGTCCCAAAAACATTTATTGGCGAAATTTCGCCAATAAACGAAATTTAAATTTTTTTTAAAAATCGAAAATGAAATGATTTTGTAGGTTTTCAGTCGCCGTAAGTGAGGGGGAAAAAATATAGTAAAATTCTCCAGATATCTATAGTTATTTGGTTTCAGTGTGTAGCCAAACATGTAGAAGGATTATAGATTTCTACTTCATTTCTGGCTTCTAACTAGATTTGGCTAAATCTTCCTATGGATGATTATGTCACTTTTTCCACACCTTCCAAGTTCCTATCAGTGTTTTTCTTTTGGTGATGAATTTGGAAACTCGGTGAATGAAAAATTCATGATTTTGAAGGGCATTTTTTAAAATATAAAATATAAAATTTTATTTCTAGTACCTAGGCAGTAGCTAGGTCGCCATTTAGCAGGGTTTTAAAAACAATTCTACCATGCCAGATAAACTGTCGCCATTTATTGTTAGATCCTTTTGGGCATCCTCGCCACTGAGCCTACTTGAAAAATCTGAAGAAAAAAAAAAACCGAGCTTCCTATGGGTGGTCACCAATTTGGCTAAAAACAAAAATTCCTTAAAATATATATATATATATTTTAAACTGCTCTTCATTCACGGCTTCGCCCTTGACATGGCAATTGCGTGGCTTATTCACCAACTACGAGTGCACCCAAAGCCACGTCCTTCTCTCTCCTTGTCCAGAAGGCCAACCTTTACGTCTTCATGTGAACGGAAAAAACTTGGCCCACCATAGGGAAAAAGGCATACGTGGAGCCTACATGGCATGGCCAGGCCTAGAGCGTCTTTTTTGCTTGGCTACTGAAATACAACCCAGGATGCAAAGGTGTTCGTTTGTGAGTGGTCTGTTTCTCTACTGCGGTAACTCTGACCAGACCTTGTGGTAGGCCACGTAGTTACTAGTAAGTGACGTAAAGTGAGAAAAAGTGGTTTTGGAGGCATCCAAGACGGAAAAGCGGGACACTTGTCTGCACACACACAGCACAGTTGATAGCGTATCCCAGTTCATTACGTAACTTGATGAGCTATTGAACCTCATTTTGCCCTTTTGTTTCATGGAGGCCATAGCCAACCAAGCGCCCTCACACTCGCAATGCTCATAGTTTAAAACCAAAACAGCTAATCACGAAATGTTTCTGCCCTAGAGTGTATGGATTTCGTGTCTCTGCCCTAGAGTGTATGGATATTATTTAACCTATGCGATGATATTGTGGAACATAAATTGACAATTTGAATGCAAAATATATTGGCTTGTGATTAGTCCAATATGCTTCAACGACTCTTAAGATACATTGTTCAATGGGTGAATTTGTCCATATGTGATCAATATGGGTATCATAATTTGTTGTGATTTTTAAAATTGAAGTTCCATTGAATGATAGTTCATAAAAAATTTAAGTTCATTTGGTTGTGTTAGGTTTTGGTCAAACATGCCAATGTTTAAATCACCCATTATTACGGCTACACAATATGTTGGCATTAGGTTCAAAAGCTTTTGAAGTTGATTTATGAATGTTGACAATAATAATGTTGAAGGTTTATATATGGTTATTATGTGTGTAGCTTTTCTTATATTTGTATTGAATATTGCTATAAAAAGTTCAACTCCCAAAATGGTAAATGTCTAATGTGATGATAATGTTGTGAATTTATCATATATTATCATTGTGAAATTTCATGCATATACATTTATATTTGAATTTTTTTTTGATCAATGAAAGAAATAATATTTGATGTTTATGGATTGAAATGTGTTTCATTGAGACATAATATATGAGATGCTTTTAGATTGTAATCAAGGAAGACATCATTTTTATGTAACAATAAGGATCTAGTGTTAAGAGAACAAGTAAGAACATGTGAGTGACGAAGTGTATGTGGCATAGGAATTAGGACATTCCATCATGCAATTGTTTGTAATCAATGCATTTCTATGGTAACATTTGGGTTGATTTGAAAAAAATCATTTGTAAAGGTTGAAGGATGTAAAGATTTTCTTTGTTCTTAATACAAGAAAATGTTATATATGTTAAATCATGTTTATATACTCCATTATGATCAAAAGTCAATTGATCAAGTGTTAATCTTTGTGTTTGATGTATAGTACGTGTTATGACTAGTTGAATAGGAAATTGCATCCTTGTTATAATGAGTTGAATTTGAATCAATTTGGATATCTTTAGATATGGGTTTTATAGGTTTGTGGGATGTATTTTGTTTTCATAAATGTGTGCATTTTTTATTCTTGTCAATTGACCATTTTTAAGGTTATTAAACAAAATCCATGACTTCTTGTGAATTAGGCAATTTACTTGAAGCTTGGAAAATCCCATCTACACCATTTACCAAACCATCATGTGTTGAATAATTACCAACACAAAATTTGACCAACATGTTTTTCTTCACTCAAATTTCTAAATGTAATTTGATTATGAAATTTGGATCATTTTGCAATTGAAATGATTTAGGACATGTATCATGATGTTTGTTTTTTGCACGAAATATCTACACATTTCCATCACTTTGTAAGAAGCTTGATTCATTGTGTTTAAACCTTGCTTCATTTATATAAAATAAATATGGAAGTTTTGGGTCTTTAGGTGGTGTACAAAAACATTGACTACTTATTGAATCTATGTCAAATTGTGATTGTGTGGTAGTGTGAAATTGGTTTAATATAATGATGAATTCTTCATCATTTTGGTGCATGATTTGTTTCAATTCATAACATTTGATCCTTTCCATCCAAAAATTTGGTGTTAGACTATGAATATTATTCATCTTGATTTTGAAAACTCTTACATCACAAACAAGTTGAAGTTGATATAAGTCACTTGTAATAATGACATCAAGATTTCGAAAAACAAATTGTGTGCACACATTTAATTGATCTTAGTTAAAGCTTGGTGGATTTTAATATCCTCTTACTTATCAAAAAAAATGCATCTGACATCATTAACTATAATTGATCATATTTATTTATCAAACTATTTAACTATTATAAATTTAAAGATGGAAAATATTTATAATTAAAAGGAATAGAAATACTTGAATGAATTGTGATTCAATCAATCTTAAATGTTTTTTTCCAATGTATGCCATGAATAATGTTTTCTTTTTTAGTAAATTTAATTGAGTATGTTTGTTGTAAAAATGTAATAGAGTTTGAATCAAAAGCATTAACGTGAAAGTTTTACATGTATCAACAACTTTAATGATGAACAAGTGAAATGGTTCATTTGGATTTTGTTTTTTCTTAAACATAACATCATCAAATAGAAAACATTAATTATTCATTTTTTGAAACAATGAATGAAATTCATGGGTAGGAAAATTTTAATCTTATTTGAATCAATGTTGATGTTGTATGGTTCAACCCCAAAAAAATTAGTGATTTCTTGGGGTGGAGAATAAACATTTGCATCAAAAAATTTAGACGTCCAAATGTTTGTATCATATGTTTTGCTAATTCTTCAACTTGTGATTATATGTTTGCCCAATTCATTGTAAGTGTATCATCATTACATAAACAATATACAATTTTTTTTGCACTAAATTAACTTTTTCCTGCATGTTGTATGCACCATACGATGTGCAATATTGTCCTTTAGGAGTATTTTCATTATTAGAAAAATAAATAATTATTAATAATTATTCTTTATAAAAATTATGTGTCACAATGTTCATTGTAATGGACATAACAAATTATATGGAATTTGTGCCCTTTTTTTTTGACATTTACCATATCATGATTTGCAACAAATTCAATAAAAGAAACATTAGACAAATAATTAGGCCTTTTTATGTATTTATCAATGATTGATGGACACATAATTTCTATCTAGAGTTGAAAGGTATCACTTCAATTATTTAACATCCTTTAATATAAATGCACATTCTTGCAATGTAGATGTGTTGATAAATTTAAATGGTATAATGGAATAGATGATACTATGTATGCAACTAGTTATGCTGACATTTGTTGAACATTTAGAAATGTATTCCCTAGTTTTTGAATGCGAATGTTTGCTTGAATTTTATTTTCATTGCAATTAATAATTATGGTCTTTAGTTCCCTTGTAATGGTTTTATCATTTTTTGTTAAATAAGATGTACAATAACTAACTAATGCATAAGGTTCAAGTATGAATTACAGATCCATACTTACCTACCAAAGATTTCCAACATGAATACCAAATGAATTTGTTCCTATGTCTTTACAAGATCTTTGTAAAAAGTTTGTTGTTTTTTTCAATTTCACTTTTGATGCATTTATGTATGTATCTTTATCTTTGGAAATTGATTCTAAGAATGTAGTGAATGGCATAGTTGGTATTTTTGTAACTCCATTTAATTAAGTTCGTCAAAAAAATATTGTTGATTTCATTTAAATAGGTTTTCTCCAAAAGGGATTTCCAAGTGGTATTGGTTCAAGAATTTGTGTTTCTTCCACAAGGGGCCATGGAAAATTGAAACATCAAATATCTTGATTTTTCTTTTTACAATTTTTTTTTGTGATGATGTCTTTGAACCTCATGGAAGTTTGGTGGCAATTTATCATTGCCACATGTAATATATTTATTCACAAAATTTTCAATTATTTTATTAAAGTCCAAACCATATGTTGAGGCATTTACAACCCATAAAAGTCCATGATCATGTTCACTTCCATGGTTTTGAAATTTTGTAACAAAGAAAAAATTGAATAAAGGTTCAAAAATTGTATCATCATTCATGCATAATTTTCGAAAATATTTCATGTAAGGGTCATAGTAATGAGCACGTGTAATCAAATCAAATCATATAAGATTTACAATGCATTTCATTTCCAATTTATCAAATTGCGCATCAAGTCCAAGTTTTTTATTATTAAAATCATACAAACATTGTAACAAAGGAGGCCATTTACTCTCAACACTAGTGAATGTAACAAAAAAATGTTAAGGGGCCTAATTGACATATCATTGCAAATACATCTTTTCTTAATTGCCTTCAATAATCAAGTGAAGTATGCATTCATGAAAAATCCATGTATCCAATATATGAATGTACTTTAATATCTAGGTTTAATTTGTTAATGACTTTATGTGCTTAAAGTTGATGTCCAAAAAGTTTTTCTTTACATATTCAAATTCAAGATGATGATACTACACAATGGATCAATACTTATATATCTTTAAAAAACAAGTTTGTTATGTGTGTGACAAAATCATGGTTTTTATGCAAGATTTCTCATTGAGCAATTCTTTGATATGACATTTTAATTCCTTGGGTCCTACAAGGTTGACCAAAAAATAATGTTGGAAAATTTAATTCTTCACAATAAACATCTTGAAAAAAACCTAACATCTTAAAATTTTCACACGGTGCCACAATTATAACATTTTCATTATTGTAAATTTATTCAGAAGAGAATATGTTTTGCACCATAATATATATTGATATATCTTTTTGCTCCTCTTCTAATCCATCTTCATTGTTGTTGTCTCGTAGCACAACATTTGTCTCACAAGAAATGTTAATATAATGGATCTAACAAGACAATGTGAACATATCAAACCATTGTGAATGGATTGATATATTAGAATCTTTATATAATGGTGTGTTGAGGAAATCATGCAAAGTTGTCATAATAAGGTTTGGACATACATTACCTGTCAAATTTGGCAATTTATATTCCATCCATCCTTTTAACAATAAACCAATAGTTGCTTCATCTTGTGAAAGATGAGGTAAAGTTGATTGGGTAAAATTTACATTTGATGAAACATTTATAATACTTCCTTTAATACTATATTTACCACAACCTTGGAATTGCCAAATTTGAGCAAAGACCAAACAAGGTGATACCAATGACTCTTCTAATGCATTAAGTTTTTTTACATAGTCTATGGGGTCATTCAATTTGATGTTTGTTGGGACTAAGTTTTGGAGTTTTTTTCTTTTAGTAAATCAAGAATAACTTTTACATAATAATGTTTTAATTTCACCAATTGGAATATTAAGACAATATTTTTCAATCATTGTTATATGTATATATTTTTTATTTTTTTTCTAAAACATAATCAATGAAAACACACACATGGATGAACTATTGTATCCTTAAGTTCAAAATATTTAATTTGATGATCCAATGAATTTTTTGTTGATTCCAAAAATGTGTCTTCACGTGTTGCATCAATGCAATTTTGTGGAATGTTACAACTAGTCAAATTTGTGTTCAATTGATGAGAAGGAACTTGTTGGGCTTGTAATTGAAAATTATTAATATCAATAGTATTAACATTTATATATGTCATAGGCTGGATGTTTTTCAAAGAAGAGTTTAATTTGTTGCAACATTCTTTTTTTTCATACAATGTGACATAAATGATGATAAACTTTGGTGAATTATTATTGCAATATGGAATTGTTGTGTTCTTTCTTTTTAAGTGGACAATGGACATGTAGTCATCAAATGCTCTAACTCATTGTCATGGATGGGTTGCCAATGGAAATGTTTAGGTTTTTGAACATGCTCATGTAATGTTTGAGTTTTATGTTTTTGCGAGTGCATAATATCATTAATGTCATTCAAAAGTAGAGACCATTTTTTCCCATGTTGTTTAATGCATTGTCATGTTCCATAGGTGTTAATTCTAACATGTTTTGATCATTCAATTGTGAAATATTATGAAAATGATTGGCTCATAGTGGCCTTTTATAGAATTAAGTATTTCATCATGGTAGAGTAATTGTAATGGACTATTTGTTTTAAATTGTCAATAGCTCATAAACATATCACACAATGTTTTTTTGACCACACATAAATAGACATTGATAAATAATTTGCCAAAACCATTATTGCGTGACTATCATCCCACAAACCCCCACATTTTGCACTTATGGCCATTTTGTCCGCATAGGTTTGCAAGGAATGGATGCCATAAGCTTCGTATAATAAAGAATCATCAAAATGGATAATAATGATTTTTGGAATTTAGGAGTAGTTTGTTGGAGAGATTGTGCAAAGTGGGCCATACATTGGGAACACCATTGAATATGTTGCACATTAAACACATTGTCAATAATCATGTTGACAAATGATAGAAAAGTGGGGTTTGACGGGTGGGCTTGTGGTTAAAAATTTGGTCGATGCTTTCCATGATTAAATTTTTTTCAGTTTTTTTTTCAATCATTAGTCATTAAATTAATATAGGGGTGTGGACCAACTGCAACCAAAAATTGGTTGACACTATCCACAATGAATTTTTATTTTTATTTTTTTCCAGTCGTTAGATTGTGGCCAAAGTGTGGGCCAATTATAACATAAATTTCACTTAATTTTTTCCATGATAAAAAAAAATTCTTAGTTTTCTTTAGGTTATTTAATAATTGGATTACAATTACGATGTGGATTAGTTGCAATAAAAAATTCAATTGACATTGTTCATTATATATATATAGATATAATTATTTATTTTGTTTTCATTTTTTGATCAGTTATCATTGGACTACGACTAGAGTGTGGATTGGTTGCAACAAAAAATTCATATTGTGGATATGTATGTGAAGATATGGAAGTATGTTTATAGAAAATGTAGATGTTTTTGGAAACCAATGTAACATGATAACAATATGTATATATTAAAAGGTTTGGTCCTTATAATATTGACTTGGAAAACTAATTAAATATAAACATTACAAAGTATACAAAATACTAAAAAACATTTCATGTTATTGATAATATGAAACACTTTAAGTAGGTTTACAAAATCTTTAAAATCTAAACCTTCAAGTAGGATTTTTAAACTTTGAAATTTTAAACCTTCAAGGCAAAGTAGAGGTTAGGATAGTGGCATCTAGAACTCTAACACTTTCTTGAACCTAATTTTGGTCACCCACTCCAAATAGTTTCAGTCACAATTAATGCACACCCCAATCGAAGTCCATCAATTGGGAATATATATA
>Ga0116230_10004336_pt1 | contig 13921 bp, 6 predicted proteins | sample S1TSphfallax_3_FD_88678 | JGI IMG/M metagenome (GOLD analysis project Ga0116230, IMG submission 88678) | Host-associated microbial communities from peat moss isolated from Minnesota, USA - S1T2_Fd - Sphagnum fallax MG | ecosystem: Host-associated > Plants > Peat moss > Unclassified | place: USA...
AGAGAGAGAGAGAGAGAGAGAGAGAGAGAGAGGTTTTCGATTAAGAGATGTTGGAGTACAAAGGCTGAGGGGGAGAGAGAGAGAGCGAGAGAGAGAGAGAGATAGAGAGCAGTTTCGGTTTGGGGTGATTATGGTGTCGCCGAGGTCGGCCGCGACTGGCGGGGCGTTGGGATTCCGTGGAAGTGTGGCGATGAGACAAGGGGCGCAGAATGCTGCAGGTGGGGTGGTTGTGGAGAATTCGAGTAGCAACAACATCCCTTTGCATCATCCTCAGGCGGCGGCACGTAGAGGAGGCGGAGGTCGTTACATGAACTTGTCGCGGGATGATAGTTCCATCGGCGGAGGTGACGACAGTGAGATGGGTTCCGAATTTCTCTACACTGTGCACATTCCCTCAACTCCCGACCATCAGCTCATGTCTGCCACTCCTTCGGTGCGCTCCATGGATCCAGGAATTGCAGTGAAAGCCGAGCAGCAATTCGTGTCCAGCACCATCTTCACTGGTGGCTTCAATAGCGTGACACGAGGTCACGTGATGGAGAAGATGATGGAAGGCGAGGAGTCCAACCATCATCATCCACAGCTTGCGTGCGCAAGGGGGGCTACTTGCTCCGTTGAAGGTTGCGATTCCAAAGCCATGCGAGATGAGCGCGGAGAAGACATGACTCCATGCGATTGCCAGTTCAAGATCTGTCGCGACTGCTACATCGACGCACTCAACTCGTCAGGGAAATGCCCCGGTTGTAAAGAGGAGTATAAGATTCTCGACGAGGAGGAGCAGCCGATGATGATGATCAGCAATGGAACTCACCACCAGAATGGCGGCGGCACTGATTCCTCCACAGACATCAGAGCTTTACCACCGCCCCCGTCTTCCTCCTCCGATGATGGCACCAACAAGAATCTAGAGCGACGTCTGTCTCTGCTCAAGGCTCAGCCGGGGGGCTTGCTCATGAGCAGTCAGACCTCGGACTTCGATCATACGCGTTGGCTGTACCAAACCAAAGGCACGTACGGCTATGGCAACGCCGTGTGGCCAAAGGATGATGGCTACACCAGCAGCAGCGGCAACAACAACAACAACAACAGCAGCGCACCACATTTGGGCTCGCAGCCTGATTTCAACGACAAATCCAGGCGTCCTCTCTCAAGGAAAGCTAGCATCTCACCAGGAATCCTTAGTCCATATAGGTAGGCAACAACAACACCCAAGTTCCACTTTCTCTCTCGATCATCTAGACCCATGTACAATCTCCTCCTCCTCCTCCTCCTCCTCCTCTTCCTCTACACCCACAATCCCCACAGAATCCCTGTTAGCCTCTTGCAGTTGTTTCCTTTTTTTTTGGTTCCTGAAGGAGGAGTTGCTTTGTATCAATCTGTGAGAAACAAAGTCTCAGGGACAGAGAGAATGGAGCTCAATTGTGTATGATCTGCAGAGGAAAAAACACTTGCATTGTGTGTGCATCCACGAGCATCCCTCTTGCACTAGATTACAAAGACCACCCAAGAGCTCTGCAAATTCTTTCTTGTTGGCCAGAGTGGAGTGGATTCCTGAAATGCTGTTTACTTCCAGAGGCTCAACATAGATAGAGGTCTAGTTTGATTGATTGTGTCAACGTCTGAGATTTTGTGCACATGTTGCCAGGCTTGGTAGTAGCAGAAATAGCACCAATCTTTCTTCAATTGATGGCAGACTTTTTTTTCCTTTTGTTTTTTTCATCTTGGGTTTTGCAGATTGCTGGTGGTGATACGGATGGTGGTTTTGGGCTTGTTCCTAACATGGCGTATCAAGCATAAGAATGTGGATGCAGTGTGGTTATGGGGCATGTCAGTTGTGTGTGAGATCTGGTTTGCCTTCTCCTGGATTCTTGATCAGCTCCCAAAGCTGTGTCCAATAAATCGAATGACAGATCTTCAAGTGCTCAAGGAGAAATTTGAGATGTCTACTCCAAATAATCCGTCTGGAAGATCTGACCTACCAGCTGTGGATGTGTTTGTCTCCACTGCTGATCCTGAAAAGGAGCCGCCAATCACAACTGCCAACACAATTTTGTCCATTCTTGCTGCTGAGTACCCTCTAGAGAAACTTTGTTGCTATCTTTCAGATGACGGTGGAGCACTTTTGACATTTGAAGCTTTGGCAGAGGCCGCAAACTTTGCAAGGGTTTGGGTTCCATTTTGCCGTAAGCATGACATTGAGCCTCGCAATCCTGAGACCTATTTTCTGTTGAGAGGTGATCCCACCAAGGGCAAAACGAGGTCTGACTTTGTCAAGGATCGTCGACGAGTGAAAAGAGAGTATGATGAGTTCAAGGTGCGCATCAATGGCTTGCCTGAAGCTATTCGTCGTCGCTCAGAGGCATACAATTCACATGAGGAGATTCGTGCAAAGCGTGATCAAATTGAGACTGGTGCTGATCCCTCAGAACCTTTTAGTGTGCCCAAAGCAACATGGATGGCAGATGGAACCCACTGGCCTGGCACTTGGACACAGTCAGGCAAGGAGCATGGACGTGGAGATCATGCAAGCATCATCCAGGTAAAAAGACCTACACTCCAATCTTCTCCACAGCCAATGCTTGTAGTAATTGAGATTTAGGTTTTATCATGCTGGAATCAATTTCATCAGCGGTTGCATTTGAAGCTTTTTTTTATATTCTGACTTGTGATCAAATCTAGATGTCATGATCTACTTGGAACAGGAACTATAGGCAGGAAAAAGAGGCATTTTCCAAAACCCTAATTTCTTGCTAGTTACACTGAGGGAAGAAAGACTGATGGCTGGGCTGTGACTTTAGGTGATGTTGGCTCCTCCTACCAGTGAACCTTTGATGGGAAGCAATGATGAGGAGAATATGATTGATACATCAGACATTGATATCCGCTTGCCAATGTTAGTCTATGTCTCACGAGAGAAAAGACCAGGTTATGACCACAATAAGAAAGCAGGAGCCATGAATGCATTGGTCCGGAGCAGCGCAATCATGTCCAATGGCCCATTCATCCTGAATCTTGATTGTGATCACTACATCTTCAACTCAAATGCCATACGAGAGGCAATGTGTTTTTTCATGGACAGAGGGGGTGACCGCATTTGCTATGTTCAGTTCCCTCAACGGTTTGAGGGTGTGGACCCGAATGATCGATATGCAAATCACAACACTGTTTTCTTTGATGTGAATATGCGAGCATTGGATGGATTGCAAGGGCCTGTATATGTTGGTACTGGTTGTGTGTTCCGGAGAATTGCACTATATGGGTTTGATCCACCACGGATAACAGAGTATGGCCCATGCTGGCGCTTCTTCTGTTGCTGCTGCTTGGCAATGAAGAAAGAGAAAAAGCATTCACAGCCAGAGCAACGGGGTTCAGAGGTCAGAGCTATGACAGGTGCAGGTGGAACTAGTGATGAGGATGATGATCTTGAGGCTGCTATGATGCCTAAGCGATATGGAGCATCTGTCAGTTTTGCATCGTCCATTGCTGTGGCAGACTTCCAGGGCCGACCCCTTGATGACAAAGGTGTGCACAATGGGCGACCAGCGGGTGCACTCACTATCCCCCGGGAGCCTCTGGATGCTAGCACAGTCGCAGAGGCCATCAGTGTCATTTCTTGCTTCTATGAAGATAAGACAGAATGGGGGCGGAGGGTGGGTTGGATTTATGGTTCTGTCACAGAGGATGTTGTCACAGGTTTCAGAATGCACAACCGTGGTTGGAGATCTGTTTACTGTGTAACAAAACGTGATGCCTTCCGTGGGACAGCTCCCATCAATCTCACTGACCGCTTGCATCAGGTCATTTCTCTCTTCCACTACCTGCATTCATGCATCCAGTGATTCCTTGACAATAACTGCAGATTATATGTTGTTTGCCACCAGGCCAGCATAGAGTGAATGAGACTCTGTGTGGGTGTTTTTTCACTGAAGTGGTGGTCAAATCGCAGGTGCTGCGGTGGGCAACTGGCTCAGTTGAGATATTCTTCTCACGCAACAATGCTCTGCTGGCCAGCACACGCATGAAGTTCTTGCAGCGTGTGGCATACCTGAATGTGGGCATCTACCCCTTCACTTCCGTGTTCCTCATCGTCTACTGCTTCTTGCCCGCACTCTCCCTCTTCACAGGCCAGTTCATTGTCCAGTCACTCAACCTCTCTTTCCTCATCTACCTCCTTACAATTACTGTCACACTGTTTATGCTTGCCATTCTGGAAGTGAAGTGGTCCCGCATTACACTAGAAGAGTGGTGGAGAAATGAGCAGTTTTGGGTCATTGGTGGCACAAGTGCACATCTTGCAGCTGTGTTCCAAGGATTACTGAAAGTCATTGCTGGTATCAATATCTCATTTACCTTAACCTCAAAGTCAGGAGCTGAGGATGAAAGCGACATATACGCAGACCTGTATGTTGTAAAATGGAGTTCGCTCTTCATTCCTCCAATTACAATCATCCTGACAAACATCATCGCCATAGCTGTTGGTTGTTCTCGTACCATCTATAGCACAATTCCACAGTGGAGCAAGCTGCTTGGTGGCATGTTCTTCAGTCTATGGGTTCTGTTTCATCTCTACCCATTTGCAAAGGGTCTCATGGGCAGAGGTGGCCGTGTACCGACTATTGTGTATGTGTGGTCGGGCCTGCTGGCTGTTATTATCTCCCTGCTGTGGGTCTACGGCAGCCCTTCTTCAAGTAACTCTCAAACAAGTGGAGGAAGCAGAGGCTTTCAGTTCCCATTCTAGAACTCCGACAGCCAAATGCAGCTCCAACCCATCTCTCCTGCAACGATTTGGCTGCTCCTGAAAACTGCCCTGATGGTGGACCCACTTAACATTTAGCACAGAATGTTGATGTGAAACTTTCTTCAAACTTGCTGCTTGAATAAAGTGGACAAAACTGGATCACCCACGGATTTTGACTTCTTCATCAACAAAAGGAGAGAGATAGCTACTAAATACCACAACCAATTCACAATGTTCCCGCTCAGCTAGGCAATGGCAATCTGAGCAAAGATTCATTTGGAGTAAATATTAAACCATTAAATGGCAGCTGAAATGCACTTCCAGTCCACTCCTTGAAGAAAGCCTACTTGGTTCCGCATGATGACTGCTTTTTGTCTTTGTTACAATGCATTGTTTCTCATGCAAGAAATTTGTAAATTTGTCTTTCAGTATTGATGTGGTTCCATTAAGTTGGAATTTAGCTCATTTTCAAGGTATCACGTATTTTTTCATGGAGGTAATATCAATATTCATGTTCAATACTTCGCTGGTATTGGTCTCCTGAGTCACTACTTATTTTCATAACTAAATTATAAATTTGGTTATATACTCATATCATAAAAATACATGAAGTTGCCAGTTTGTCTAATATCAGGACTTTGGTGCTGAAAGTTCTTGAAGATTTCTATATTGTTACCCTATTGGTAAAATAGATATATCATAAATCATATAATTGCTCAACAATGACTACAATGTTGTTCCCGATTTTTTTTTAAAATTCAGAATTACAAATCCTTCAAGTTTTGGTTTTCTGAAAATTTCTAGAATCAAAGAACCTTCAGCTTCAGCTTTTCTAATATTTTCAAAGAAGGAACCCAATGTATGCACCTACGTTGAATGCAATATTGCAATTGTAATAATTATGAAACAATCATCTTGAACTACATTGGTACAACCCCTCAAAGCAAGCATGCAATAAGCCTAGAAAGTTCGACAATATTACATATAGCCCTTTGGAAGTACGTGGTGCTCCACACTCCATTTCCTAATCGCACACTTTACCCTCTTATTTACACACACACAAAGTCTCAAGTTTGCCACTTGAAGGGATCTCAAACCCGAAATCCACACATTAAGTTCTCTCCTCGCATCCAAATTCCAATCGTTAAGTAGTTTCAAACAACCATTCCTTACTTCCTATGAAAGTTGTAACTGCATTCAATAACCATGTCAATTAAGTCAACTTTCAATCCTATTTAAATGACAATCTTCATGCAACTCACTTGCCAAACATTTGAAACCAATGCCAATTACTTTTCAAATAATGAAGGTAGCAATTACCTCCTAAATCAATGGAGGTAGGGGCTTTTTAGCCACTCCTACCTATAGTAAATAATAAAAAACAATCACAAATTGAGTAATTTTCTCTTTAGCAATAACTTTCCTAACTGGTGCGATCCATAGTGATGAAAATGTTGCAACCATGGAAGGAAAAAAAAACTAACCATCACCTCAAATTTCAATCCACAACTCTCTTTTTAAGATAAACAAGTTTCAAAAAATGTGATATTGGTTATTTAAAAGATTCAAGTGAAGTATACTATGAATAATATGAAAAATCAAATGGCACCCACCATGCTTAAAATTTGGATGTAGCTATAATTTAAATATTGTTGACATTATTAATTGGGCCTTAACATATATGTTTCACACTCCTTCCTTCAAGCTTTTAGATCCAATGAATAGAAATGACACATGGGCATGTGCATGTTACACCCATGCACATGCACTAGTAAAAAAGGTGAACAAAGGTGAACAAATATTTATAGACCTTGCTTTAATTTGCATGTTAGTGCAATGACGAATGTTGTTTGCTCACAATGATTCATCTCCTTCAATTCATTTTGCTTTGTCTCTCTTCACCTCTTTTCAAACTTAGTCATGTTATTTTGAACTTTTGAGCCCAATGAAAACATGAAGAATCTAGTAATTAAAAGGAAATTAATTTGGACAAGCGGTAATCTATAACCTTGGATGATGTCCCAACAATGCTACCAAAAAAACATTCTAAAACATTTTGAGTATACATATTGTAAACTGACATACCCAAAAAAATCAAAATATAAAATAAAAATCTCAAACCTTTAAAAACCCCTAATCAAGTTGTCACTTAAGAGGTATTAAACACTAGTTAGTATGTACTAGCCTTGAACTTACGATGTGTCAATTTTCAAACACTATATGTTAACATTCTTAGGTTTATAAACAAAGGTATCATCCTCTCGTTTTCTTTCTAAAAAAGGTGTCATCTTCATTCTTTTAATCATGAATATAATTGTAGTTGACATTTTATAGTTGTTTGTTATTCCAATAGTGTTTCATGCACAAATATTCATTACTCATTTGAAGCTTTGATTTTTATATTTACTTGGTTTTTGTGTCGCAAGGAATAAGCATGAGGTTTGACTTCCACCATTGTGTGAAACAAAAGGGGTCCATTCCCCATCCAATTTGACTTCAAGTGTTGTGTGAAACAAGAGAGGTCTTCGCCCAATTTGACTTCAAGTGGTGTGTGAACCATGAAAGGTCTTCGCCCAATTTGACTATAAAATCTAATTCAAGTTTTTTTTTCACTTTTGCATTTTGTCATCATCTTGTTTTTTTGTTTTGTCTTATTGATTTGTTTTTTGAAATTGTTTTGTCATTGTTTTTTTAAAGCATTCAACTTTTTACTAAACGGTAAAAAGTTGTTTTTGTCTTTTCCTTTTTGATTGTTTTCTTTTTATTCCCAAAAATTATTCAGTAAGGATCTTTGTTTGTAGTCAAATTCTTTTTGTTTTGTAACTTGATGTGGTTCCCATGAGAGGTTTATCATTCTTTTTCTTGCTTCTCTTTTTTTTTGGCACAAAAATTGAAATAAACCCATGGGCCAAAATATTCCTTCCAATGGCTCACAAATTGACATTTGGCTTGCCTTCTTGTACCAAACTTGTTTCATCCATGACTCTACTAGGATTGTTGTAACATACCAAGTTGCAAGTTGCAACACATTGTTGAATTGTAGCAATTTTTTGGGTCATTTTTTGACATTTTTTTTCATTTTGTTTCATCATTTGAAAAACTTTCATTCAACTTCTTATTATCATTTGAAAATAGTTTGGTATTTTGTACATTTCCATGTTTGCATTGTATGTGTTTTTATAATAAATTGACAACATATATTAAGATTCATGATGTCTCTTAATAATTCTTCTTTAATTGTTAATAAGCAAATGAAACCCATGGCCTCCTAAAGCTTTAGATTGGACATTTGTTAAACATGGAAACTTTTAGGAATTATGATACATGTATTGTGCAAAAACATTTAAAACAACATCAATAACAAGAATAAAAGAAATAAAATTAAATGTCCAACAATGTTAAATTGTGTTCAACAATTCCATAGGAAATTCTTCAACCATTGAAAGAACAAGTTGCTAAATCTTCTAAGAAAAAAATTGGGCAAAAGAAAATGGGAGGGCCCTTTAGTTAGTAAAATTATCATTGATTTAACAAAACCAAAATTGAAAGCAATGTGGAAATTTCAAAAGCATGAAGAAATAAATAATTTATGAAATTGCAAAAAAAACATTTGGCTACATGATATTCCTTTCAATGTCATCAAATCAAATCATTTACAAGAAATACTAATTGTTATTGGACATTATGGCCTTGTATATGTTTGTCCAAGTTATGAAAATTTGTGAACAACTTTGTTTAAATTGATTTGATTAAGGATTTGGGTGTTGTGAAGGAAAGTTGAAGGGAAAGAGGATGTACAATAACATGTGATGGTTGGACAAATGTCAATAAGAGACCACTACAAAATATCTTGTGTGTTCTCAAAAGGTGATTTGTTTTTAGGCATTTGATATAATGGGGAAGGATAATTAAGATGGCCACATACATTGCTAACATTATTTGTCAAGCAATTGAAAAAGTGGGTAGTGAAAATGTTGTGGTGATTATTAATGCAACATTGTACAAAAGTGTTGGACAAATTATAAAGGATAAGTATTTTCATATCATTTATAATGACTACACAATTCATGGATTCATCTTGTCCTTGAAAACATAAGAAAAATAAAATAGATTAACAAAAATTTCAAAGAAGGCAAATATATAACCAATCACGTAAAAGTCAAGCATTGTTTAGAGAATTTTCAAGTAAGGAAGACAAGTTGGAATTATTAAGACTAGGGGATACATGATTTGGAACAAATTTCATTACATTGAAAAGGCGACAAAAAGTTTAAACACCAATATAACAAATCATAGGAAGTGCAAACTGGAAAAGTGGGTTGGTCCAAAGGAAAAAAATGATGTTGAATGTGCACTTGCAATCAATCAATTTTGAAATTTTTTAAACATTAATTAATTGAAAAAATCAATGCAATGGAAAGGTTATCATTAAAAAATGAAAAAAAATTGTTAATATATTAAAAATGATCGATGGCATTTCATCCATAGTCCAATGCATTGTGTATGAACAATTTTGGTTCTAGAATGGAATGAGAAAGGACATGAAAAAGTCAAAGAATTCATGATGGGATTTCAAAAAATTAGAAACTATTTTTTTCTTGATATATGTGATTAGTGAAAATTGATAAGCAACTTGTTCATTATAGGAACATGTAGGGACTAACCCAATGATGGTTTTGGTTGCCAAGGAAATGTTTGGCCATATTCTATGGAATTCATATGGATTAGATACTCTATATTTGCAAGCCTTTGCAATTAAATTTTCAAGTCAAATGACAATAACATCTACATGTGAAAGAAATTAAAGAACCATTGAATTCATTCACAGCAAGAATTGAAAAATGTTAAATTATGAAAGGGCTAGAAATCTAGTATTTGCATGTAGTAGTTTATGATTGAAAGATTTTTTAAAAATCTTAAGTATAGAAAAAAATTCGCAGAATGGGCATGTGATGATGATGAGTAGATAGTCAACATGTTCTGTTGAGGTTGTATTCAAATTATTCTTTTAAATGATTTTTTATTCGATCAAAAAGATTTCATACTCCATTATTTTTTTATTGCCTTAAAAAAATAAGGTTTTTTCTTTTCTTTTAAAAACACCATACTTGGTTTGTGGTAAGTACATTTTGGCCCAAGGTTTCTAATGCAGTTCATTACACTATACAAAAGTTTTGTTAGTCTTAGTGTTTTGAAAACTTTGTTATACAAGTCAAGGTTCAACATGCATGAGCACCCATTGTCCTTTGTAAGTTTTATATATGATGGATCTTGTGGAATATAAGAATGTTTGAAGATCCAAATATAAAACCCATAACCAATAGATGGAGGGAATGTAAGCAAACAATAGAATAATGTTACTTTCATTTATTAGCATGGTCTATCCATATGGAGGGGGAAATAATATATAAGTATATAAAAAAATAAACTACAATTTTTAAAATGAAATATAGTCCATTGTTTTCAACCATGTTTTTTCAAATAAGAATTTTCCTAAACAAGCATAATGCAACTTGGAAACAATGGGTGTAGTCAAAGTAAAACGAGCCAAAAATGATGTCGAATGACGAAAAAAAATAGTAAAAATTGGAGAACTATTTATGTTTTACCATTTAAAACCATGACAATCATGAAAAGTTTTTTTTTTCCATTCATATGAATGTTAAGGAATTCAAACCAAAAATCCATGTGATAAATTTTTAAGTTTAAGTTTCGAATAAAAACCTTTGAAAATGAACACCTATTACATCAAAAGGAATCAATTTCGCAAAGGATCATCAAAAGGACTCATATAACAAAATTAATGGAAAAAATTTAAAAAGATAAAAGACCTATTAGTCACATCCAAAAAAAATTCATACCTTCAAATATGTGGAAATCTAAAACCTCAAAAATTCAAAAAACTTTCCAAAATTGATCCATAATTTTAAAACTTCAAAAGTCTTTTACCACATATAAATGGGGTATAATGTACATGACATATTCAAAAAACGTTGTAACTTATTATACAAGAAAACATATAAATTTTAAAAATCAAATTTTTGTTATCATTTTAAAAGATGAAACATTAAATCTACAAGGAATGAACACAATTTTTAAAATTCAGATTTATTCCAATATTATTTTCTAAAAACATGTCATGTACTTAGACAATTATGATCATTTATTGTAACAATTTGCAAAACAATTTTTTAAAAACTCATTTGTATGAAAAAATTATTTTTGGGCAAAAGACATGTAGTCTTTTTTTAAAGTAATGTCATTGGCTAGTTTTATCTTGTTTGCACCGCAATGTAAAAACCAATTCAACAAGTCCAAAAGAAAAAATTCAGGGTAAAAATTCATCTTGTTGTAAAGTCATTAACAAAAATGGTGGAATCAAAATTCAAAATTAAAAGGTTCTTTGACCCTAAAATTTTCAAAATATCAAAATTGGATGTTCATTGATTTTCAATTTTTTTTAAAATAGAACTAGAAGCTAATTTTTTTAATTCAAATAATTGCATTAGTGAGGAGTTTTGGGAGACCTTCCATTTTTCTCCACAAACTTCCATTTCATGTGAAAGGGTGTCTACATTCTTGTGCCATTTCTCCACACCTCAACCATTTCCATGGCCCAGTCTCAAAGGAAGTTTCATGTTTCTTTTCTTCATGTCCTATCCTTTTGTTGTCCACCTCATGAATTGGTCACACACCCAAGTTGAGGTCATGACATTAGTTCATTTGTGCATGTATTATGTAGTTATCACAAATGACATCTTGTAACCTACCCAACATAACTCATTATATGTACACCAAGTTTTTTATAATCAATTGTAAAATTGTGGTATTATATTTAATTGATCTCATCATTCATTGACAAAGTGCATCATGAATGTCTAATTTCATCCATCACATTTGCTTTCAATCCATAATGTTTATTTAGGTTGAAGGTGTTCAATTTTATTTTTTTGAATGGTGAGTCACACCGCAACTTATTTGTATTAGGTATGAAAATGGTACTTTTTTTTTTTCAACATTAGTTTGAAATATGACCACATGATTTAATGTTGTTATTTTTGTTTCAAGTTTTCAAAATTTTCATGTTATGGATAAAATTAACATTTCCATGTTATGCATGGAAATATAATTGTATTTTCTTGCATATTTCATGGTATGCTGATTCATTTTCCACATGGGAATCACTTTATACAAGTCCTATACTTCTTTTTTTTAAATGTACAAAAGAGTTGTTAATTTTAAAGAGTTCATTATTGTCATGTTTCACAACTAACAATTTGCCCACCTAAGTATTATCCTAAACCATTTTGATCAAAACCCACATATGAAGACATTGATGTCCTCTTTTATGATGGGTGCATTTTGGAACCTACTTAAAATAAATTTGATTAAGTTCACATTAACAATATAACCTATGTAAAAAAAATCAAAAAAATTTGTGAATGGAAAAATACAAACTTTGAAGTTTCTAAAAAAATCATTTTAAAGGACACATGAAAATATGGCCAAATTTTGACCATTTAGAGGTTTTAAATATTAAACTTTGGTTAAGATTCTTAAGGGGAAGCTTCCATATCTTTTGATATTCATATTGCAACACATATTTAAACACCATAAACCATATGGAATGGAAATCAATATCAAAATTTCATTTCACATATATGTATAGCATTCCAATTAGGTGACTAGTCCATGTTGTCAAACTTTTAAAATCCAATAATGAGTGTACATAGAAATAAGTAAATAAAAATATTCAAAATGAAGTTATTAATGTGGAATTGATTGCTAATTAACATATTTAAGAATTTTTTTTTCATCTAATCAATATTTAAATGATATCTATTTAAAATTGTGACACCAGAAATGACCCATTGTACCTTGCAACCACATTAGTGTTTGTGTTCATGATAGTAGTTGTAAACTTAAACTTTTAAAATATTTCATAAGTACCATGATTTTTTTCCACATGGGTTTCCAAAATTAACAAATTTGTGTATTATGCAAGAAATGAAAACAATGACCAGCCGAACAATATTATCAATGGATCTTTGATATACAATTTGCATATATAACAATGTCAATTTTAATCTACATAAAGGTTGAATATTATAGGGCTTTCAACTCTTTTTCCCATCAAATATGTTAAACAAAACACAAGTATTAATGTTGTCAACATAATATTACATGTGAACTTGAACCAAACATCATGAATATCTAACCATACGTACTTTGAAGGCTCTTAAACAATTTGGATGGAATACAACCATTATGAATTCATATTTTTTAGTTTTGAAATTATGATTTGAAGGTTGAAGCAACTCAAATCATTAATACAATATGTGGCCAAGTTTTATGTTTCATTAGATTTTGAGTGAACTTGGATCATTTTACCATAGTGAAAGTGGTGCCAATGACCAATTGTTATGGACATCATGAATTCATTAAAAATAGTTGAACTCACTAATAATTAATTCATTATGCTAGCCTCCAAGTTCCTAGATTAACTAGGAGCCTAGATTAGGCCACTTAGGCTAAGAGACCTAACCTATTAGCTATTTTTAGCATGGGTAGTTAGGCCACCCATGTTAAAAGAATGGGCCTTAGTTAACTTAAACTAGGTTGCAAGAGTCAAGATTTTAGTCCCTCGCCTCCATTTTGAGAGACAAACTCCATATCAAATGTCAACAAGGTAAAGTAAATTAAAAAAAAAGTAGTCCACCCAAAATCCAATTTAAAAATGAAACAAATTCAGATATGGACACAAGAAAGTAAATTCATAATATTTTGAAATAAAATAATGAAAAACAAGTCATTGCATTTGGTTTATGGGAAGTTGGATACAAAATTTCAACAACTTTGGCATTAGGAAATTAAGTTGAAAGTATGTTTGAAATTGATTGGGTCAATATGGCATTCAAACCTACTTCATATTAAAATTTTGATATATTTTGATTATAACATGCATAATTTGACAATACATAAGTATTTTTTAGGGCTCCACTAATTTGAAATTTGAAAAAAATCAATATTTCATCTACATGTAACCCATTTCGTAAGATTGGACATCGTGCAAGTAGATGCATTTAAAAAAAAATCTACTTACATCTACTTTCAAGATGGGGTTTTTCAACATTTTATATATAGAATGAAAGATTATAATCATGTTAATTATTGTAAAAAGAA
>Ga0116230_10004340_pt1 | contig 13915 bp, 10 predicted proteins | sample S1TSphfallax_3_FD_88678 | JGI IMG/M metagenome (GOLD analysis project Ga0116230, IMG submission 88678) | Host-associated microbial communities from peat moss isolated from Minnesota, USA - S1T2_Fd - Sphagnum fallax MG | ecosystem: Host-associated > Plants > Peat moss > Unclassified | place...
AGATTCGCCGGCACCGCGATTGCCGCGATCATCAGCGTCATCAGCACGGCCGAGCCGACATTTGGGTCGTTCAGCGCGCCGACATAGGTGAAAAACCCGGAGCACAGCGCCTCGGAAAACACGATGACCAAGGGCAGCACCAGAAATAGCGCCATGAACGCCAAGGCGAGAAGGATGAGCGAGACTCTACCCGCCATGGCGCCGCCTGACCCAGGCTTGCAGCAGGTTGATCGCCAGCAGGAGCAGAAAAGACACCGCCAGCATCAGCGTGCCGATCGCCTCGGCGCCCTGATAGTCGAACTGGTCCAGCCGTTCGAAAATCAGCAGCGGCAGAATTTCCGAGACCATCGGCTTGTTGCCGGCGATGAATATGATCGAGCCATATTCGCCGAGGCAGCGCGCGAAGGCCAACGCGAAGCCGGTCAGCAGCGCCGGCAGAATGGCCGGAAAGATGATACGGATAAAAATTTCCAGCCCGGTCGCGCCCATCAGCGCCGCCGCCTCTTCCTGCTCGACCTCCAGGTCCTCGATCACCGGCTGCACCGTGCGCACGATGAAGGGCAGCGAGATGAAAATCATCGCGACCACGATCCCGGCGGGGGTATAGGCGATCTTGACGCCGAATTGGCCAAGAAACGCGCCGATCCAGCCATTCGGCGCATACAACGTGGATAAGGCGATGCCGGCGACCGCGGTCGGCAGCGCGAAAGGCAGGTCAACCAAGGCATCCGCGATGCGCCGGCCGGGGAAGCGGTAGCGCGTCAGCACCCAGGCGATCAGTAGCCCGAACAGCGCGTTCACGGCGGCCGCGGCGAAGGCGGTGGTGACGGACACCCGCAAATCCCCCAGCACCCGCGGCCGTGACACGATGGCAAGGAAACCATGCCAGCCAAGCCCGGCGGTGAACCACAGCATCACCGCCAGCGGCCCGACCACGATCACGAACAGCCAGATCAGCGTGACGGCGAAACTTGGCCAGAAGCCCGGCAGAATGCTCGGCCGCCGCCAGGCAAAGGCTCCCGTCATCGCGGACAATGGTTTACGTCCCTTGGGCGTAGACCTGGTCGAAAATGCCGCCATCCGCGAAGAAGGTTTTCTGCGCCTTCGGCCAGCCGCCGAACTGGGCGATCGTCACCAGCGGCAGAGTCGGGAATTGCGACGCGTATTTGGCGGCGGCGGCAGGATCGCGCGGGCGGTAAAAATTAGCGCCGATCAGATCTTGCGCGGCCGGCGTGTAGAGCTGGGTGAGATAGGCGGTGGCGATCTCCCGGGTGCCGTGCCGGTCCACGTTCTTGTCCACCACCGCGACCGGCGGCTCCGCCAGGATCGACATTGACGGCGTGACGATCTCGAATTTCCCCGCGCCGGCCTGTTTGATGGACAGATGCGCCTCGTTTTCCCAGGCCAGCAGCACGTCACCCAGGCCGCGCTGGGTGAAGGTGAGGGTGGCGCCGTGCGAGCCGGTGTCGAACACCGCGACCTGCGCGGTCAGCGCCTTCAGATAGGCCTTGGCCTTGTCGGCGCTGCCATAGGTCTTCAGCGCCCAGGCATAGGCGGCCAGTATGTTCCAGCGCGCGCCGCCGGAGGTTTTCGGGTTCGGCGTGATCACCGAGACGTCCGGCTTCACCAGGTCGCCCCAGTCATGGATGTTTTTCGGATTGCCGGCGCGGACCAGGAACACGATGGTGCTGGTATAGGGCGTGCTGTTATCCGGCAGCCGCGATTGCCAGCTCGGCGCGATCAGCCCGGTTTTGGCGATGGCGTCGATGTCATAAGCCAAAGCGAGGGTGACCACATCCGCCTGCAGCCCTTCCATCACCGCCCGCGCCTGCGCGCCGGAGCCGCCATGGGAGTAGTGCAGGGTAGGGGTCACGCCGGTTTTCTTGGCCCAATAGGTCGCGAACGCCTTGTCATAGGCGGCGTACAGCGACGCGGTCGGATCATAGGAGACGTTCAACAGCACCGGCGCGTCCGCGGCCGCGGCCGCGCTGGCGACGGCCAAAGGCGCCGCGGCGCCCAGAATCAGGGCCCGCCGGCGTGAAAGGGTCTTAGAAGTCACCATGTTTTTGCGCATCCCGTTGTTTCGTTGGTCCGAGCCGATATTACACTAAATCTATTACAGCAATAGGGAAACCTAACGCGCCAGTTCGGCGCGGCGGCCAAAGATTTTCACGCCGTGATGCCCGCCATGGTTGTCATGCACAAGCAAGGTCCGGCCGATGCCGGCACGGTGCAAAACCTCGATGATCCGCGTCAAATCATAGTCGTACATCAGCACGGTACCGAGCGGCGGTTGTTTGGCGAATCGCTTGATCTGCTGGCGGACCAAACGTTGTAGCGGCCGCGGCAGGTGCCGCAACTTGCCGCGTTCAACCCAGACGTGGTGATCGCGGGGTTCGCGGTAAATCGTGAAATGCAGGCTGACGAAGCCGCCGGGCGCCAAGCGTGCCATTAACTGGTCGAGGAGCTGCATGCCGCGTGACGCCGGGATGTGCTGGAAGACGATGTAGGAATTGATCCAACCGAACGGCCCGTCCGGCAGCTCGTCCGTATAGCGCCCCGCCGTGCCGTGCTGGCGGGCCGCCGCCAGCATTCCCGGCGAAATGTCATAGCCGATCACATGGTCGGCATAGGCCGCCATCGCCTCGGTAAGCCGGCCGACGCCGCAGCCAAAGTCGAATGCCTTGGAAGCATGAAAGGCCACGCCAAAAATCTGCGAGAATTGCATTGCCACATCGGCGATATGCCGCTGCCCCGTGGCGTAGAATTCTTCCAAATTCGCCGGATCCAACCGCGCCTGGCGGAATTCCGGCGCGGTCAACACCCCCCAATGCGGCTCGGATTCGCCGATTCGACGCCAATCCGCGTCGGTATCACGCGCCTCTACCGCTTTGAAGAACCCCATGGCTGCTCATTTTGTCGCCGTGTCATTTCAGCTTTGCCGGGAACAGCCCTGGTTGTCGAGAGGCGATCCCGCCGGTCAAAGCGGGTCAAGCCCTACCGCCGGCATGCTTAATCGGCCGCCAGGGCCATCTGCTTGCGGGCCAGCGCCTGGCTGACATAGCTTTCCACCGCCTCGGCCACACGGTCGGCGGCGTTGGCGAAGACATGGTCGACGCCTTCGAACACGCGGTAGTCGATGGCGACACCTTTTTGCAGGTTCAGCTTGTCCACGAGCTTCCGGACGGAGTTTTCCGGCACCATTTCATCGGCGTCGCCATGGATCATCAGCCCGCCGCAAGGGCAGGGGGCCAGGAAGCCGAAATCATACTGCGCCGCCGGCGGCGCCACGCTGACCCAGCCGGAAACTTCCGGCCGGCGCATCAGCAACTGCATGCCGACAAAGGCGCCGAAGGAATAGCCGGAAATCCACAGCCCGCCATGACCGGGGTTGAGCGCCTGCATCCAGTCCAAGGCCGCCGCGGCGTCATTGATCTCGCCCATGCCGCCGTCAAACTTGCTTTGGCTGCGGCCGACGCCGCGGAAGTTGAAGCGCATGACCGAGAAGCCCAGGCGCTGGAACACCTGGTACATGGAATAGGTGATGCGGTTGTTCATGGTGCCGCCGTGCAAAGGGTGCGGGTGCAGCACCAGGGCCAACGGGGCGCCGCGCTCCGCGGCATGATGGTACCGACCTTCAAGACGGCCTTCCGGCCCGGCGAACATAACTTCAGGCATTTATTAACTCGTCTTTCATCTCTACCGTGTCACAGCGCGTCTCCAAAACCGCGCGCCGCCAAGTCAACCCGCCGAATGTTGACCAACGCGGTCCGGATACCTAATTGAGCTTTAGGGACCGGCTGTAGCGCGCAAATGGTAACGTTTGGGTTTCTCCTCAGGTCTGTTAATATAGTCCGCTATTCTCAGCTTTCCTACGGAAATGTCGCATGGCCCTTATGTTTTTCAACGAGACGGTCCGGGCCTATCGCGAGCGCGACCCCGCCGCGCGCTCCAATCTTGAGGTAATCCTCTGCTATCCGGGGCTGCACGCGGTGGTGATCCATAAATTATCCAGCTTCCTGTGGCGCCATGGGCTGATGACGCTGGGGCGGTTTGTCTCAAATATCGGGCGGTTTCTCACCGGGGTCGAGATTCATCCCGGCGCCAAGCTGGGCCGGCGCCTGCTGATCGATCACGGACTCGGCGTGGTGATCGGAGAGACCGCCGAAATCGGCGACGACGTCTATATTTATCATCTGGTGACCCTGGGCGGCACCAGCAGCCATGCGGGCAAGCGGCATCCGACGGTCGGCGACAACGTGATCATCGGTGCGGGCGCGAAAGTGCTGGGGGCGATCACGATCGGCGATGGCGCGCGCATCGGCGCCAACGCGGTGGTGGTGGCGCCGGTGCCGGCGGGGACCACGGTGGTGGGCATCCCGGCACGGCCCGTGGAGCGGACCGGCAAAAGCCGGTTCGACGCCTATGGCACGCCGGAGGATCCGTGCCTGGATCCGCTGCTGCAAGAGGTGGATCTGTTGCGCAATGAGTTGACTGACCTGGAAAACCGGATCGCGCGACTGGCGAAGGATCGGATTTTTTAGGACGTTTCATTGATTTATCTGGACGCGAATGCCAGCGAACCGTTGCGGCCCGCGGCGCGGGCGGCGGCGCTTGCCGCCCTTGATGCCGCCGGCAACCCGTCTTCGGTTCATCAGGCTGGGCGGGCAGCGCGGCGGATCCTGGAGGATGCGCGGGAGCGGCTCGGCCATTCATTGAAGGTCCGGCCGCAAGACATTGTTTTTACATCTGGCGCGACCGAGGCGAACGCCTTGGCGATCCATGCGCTGGGGCAAGGGCGCCCGATTCTGGTGGGGGCGACCGAACATGACGCCGTGCGGGCGGCGGCGCCGAGGGCCGGGCAAATTCCGGTCACGCCAGATGGATTGATCGATCCCGACCGGCTGGACGCCCTGTTGGCGGACCGGCAAGGCGCGCTGGTCTGCCTGATGGCGGCGAATAACGAGACGGGCGTGCGGCATGACATCGCGGCGGCGGCGGCGATCTGCCGAGCCCATGGCGCCTTGCTGCATGTCGACGCGGCGCAGGCGGCGGGGCGGGTGCCGGAGGACTGGTTGGACCTGGGCGCAGCGTCCTTCGCCATTTCCGGCCATAAGGCCGGTGGGCCATTGGGCGCCGGCGCGTTGATCCTGCGGTCGGCGGAGACGCTGCCGCTGATTCGGGGCGGCGGGCAGGAGCGGGGCTGGCGGGGCGGCACGCCGGCGCTGCCGGCCATCGCCGGCATGGCGGTGGCAGTGGGACAACCTTATGACGGGGAGAAAATCGCCGGCTGGCGCGATGAAATGGCGGCATTTTGTCTCGGACTTGGTGGCGTGCTGGCGGGGGCGGGGGCAGACCGTCTGCCGAACACGCTGTGCGTCGCGATGCCGGGCCTGCGGGCCGACACCCAGCTGATCGGCCTCGATCTCGCCGGCGTCGCGGTCTCCGCCGGGGCGGCCTGTTCGTCCGGGAAAATCGCCGCCAGCCACGTGCTGACCGCGATGGGGTTCGGCGCACTGGCCAGCTGCGCGATTCGCGTCTCGCTGCCCTGGAATGCCAGCGCGGCGATGGTGCCGGCCTTCACCCGCGCCTACCAGGCCGTGATGGACCGGGCGGCGAAGACCCCGAAACATGAGATGTTTTTGACTTGACGCTGCCGGGCCGGTCCCTGACAAGCCGGACGGAAAGTGAAGGTTTGCGCGAATGCCGAAAATGACCTTTGTCGAGCGGAATGGCGTGCCGCGCGAGGTGGATGCGCCGCTGGGGCTGTCGGTCCTTGAGGTCGCCCATAAGCATGACGTGGACATCGAGGGCGCGTGCGAAGGCTCGCTGGCCTGCTCGACCTGCCACGTGATCGTCGATCCGGAATGGTTCGGCCGGCTTGCCAAGCCGAGCGAGGACGAAGAGGACATGCTGGACCTGGCGTTCGGGCTGCAGAAGACATCGCGGCTGGGCTGCCAGATCGTGATCACCGAGGCGCTGGACGGGCTGGTGGTGAAGCTGCCGAGTGCGACGCGCAACGCGGCGGGGTAGCTTTCGGCCCGATGCGGGTCTATCTGCCGGGCTGATTTGCGGAGCAAAAATTTGCGTGTCGTGGTGGCCATGTCGGGCGGCGTGGACAGCTCGGTGGTGGCCGGGCTGATGGCGCGCGCCGGTCATGAGGTGATCGGCGTGACCTTGCAGCTCTACGACCATGGCGCCGCCGCGGGACGCAAGGGCGCCTGCTGCGCCGGCCAGGATATTTACGACGCGAAGCGTGTCGCGGACCGGCTGAACATCGCGCATTATGTGGTCGATGCGGAGGCGCGGTTCAGGTCCAGTGTGATCGCGGCGTTCGCGGACGGCTATGCGGCGGGCGAGACGCCGGTGCCGTGCGTGGCCTGCAACCAGCATCTGAAATTCGGTGACCTGCTGGGGATGGCGCGGGATTTCGGCGCGGAAGCTCTGGCCACCGGGCATTATGTGCGACGGGTGGATGGGCCGGACGGCGCGGAAATGCACAAGGCGGCCGATCCGAAGCGGGACCAGAGCTGGTTCCTGTTCGCCACCACCCGCGCCCAGCTGGAATTCTGCCGGTTTCCGCTGGGCGAAATGGCCACCAAGGCGGAGGTGCGCCGGCTGGGCGCGGAAATGGGCCTGGACGTCGCCGACAAGCCGGACAGCCAGGACATCTGCTTCGTGCCGAGCGGGAGCTATGCCGACATTGTTGAAAAATTTCGGCCGGATGCGTTGACGGCGGGCGAGATCGTGACGGCGGAAGGCGATGTGCTGGGGCGCCATGACGGCATCGCGCGCTATACGGTGGGGCAAGGCAAGCGGCTGGGCCATGCCGCCCGGCATGGCGGCGAACAGATGGTGGTGCGGCGGATCGAGCCGGTCAGCCGGCGGATCGTGGTCGGGCCGCGCCGCGCGGCGGGGCGGGACATCCAGCTGCGCGATGTCAACTGGCTGGTGGATCGCCCGGCGGGCCCGCTGCGCGCGGCGGCCAAATTGCGCGCCGGCGATATGCCGCGGCCGGCGCAGATTACCGCCGCCGAAGACGGCGCGACGCTGCTATTGGACGAGCCGGCTTTGGCGGCCCCCGGCCAGGCGGCGGTGTTTTACCAAGGCACGCGGGTGCTCGGCGGCGGATTCATCACGGCCGCCTGATCTAATTTTCGCGCCCCGCCAGTCTCTATCTAAGATAGTCGCCGCGCCGCGAGGCTGTTGCCCCGCGGCGCGCGAATGTCGACCCGAACACAACCTCGGGTAAACGCGTCCGCGCACGCGATTGTCATTACAACCGGGCTATCTCACGAGATATGATGGTGAGAGTAAAAATATGGCACGGTTACGTCATATTGAGATGCATCGTCACATATCATGCCTCAAATCCCTGTGTTTGTCTGAATATCAACATTTTATCCGGTGGTGCTCTGAACAGTATTCCTTTCCATGCGCCGGCACGCCAGCACCCGGTGCCGCCCTCCGCGCGCGGCTATGGTGGCGCATTGCGCTGCGCCGGCGGCGTCACCACGGTAACGCTGCCCGGTCCGGGACATGCCGACATCTTCACCCTTGAAGGCGACTATACCGGCGATTCGTTCCCGAGCGCGGCCGATCCTGGATTGCGCGGTCTGAAGGACGACGCGCCCTGTTTCGCCGCGGGGACCCTAATCATGACGCCGGACGGAGAGACGCCGGTGGAGGCGCTGCGCCCGGGTGATTCCGTGTCATTATGGGAAGGCGGGACGGCGCCGGTGATGTTTGTTGGAGTCCGCACCGTCGATCTGGCCCATATGCAGCGGCCGGAGCTGTTGCGGCCGGTGCGAATTCCGGCTGGCGCGCTGGAGGATGACGTCCCGAACCGCGATCTGCTGCTGAGCCCGGACCACGCCTTGTATCTGAACGGTTTGCTGGTGCCGGCACGCGACCTGGTGGATGGCTTGACCATCCGGCCGGAGCGCCATCTGGACAGCGTGCGCTACTATCACATCGAGCTGCCGAAACACGCCGTGCTGGTCGCGGATGGCGCGCCGGCGGAGAGTTTGCACGGCTATCGCGGCATTTTTGAAAACGCCGGGGCGCCGCGAAGCGGTATGGCGCAGGCCCGGCGGAAGAGCGGGTGCTGCGCGCCGCTGGTCACCGCTGGCGAGGAACTGGCCGCGATCCGCGCGCGGCTTTACGCCCGTGCGCTGATGCGCGGCTATGCGGTCGTGGATCGGCCGATCCTCTGTCTGAAAATCGGCGAGACCTTGCTGACGCCGGCGGGCGCGGGCGGCGGGCTGGTCACCTTCAGCCTGCCCCACCCCGCTGCCCGCGGGGTGCTGTTCTCGCCGGTGTTCCGGCCGGCGGAGACCGACCCGACCTCGACGGATCGCCGGACCCTCGGTGTCGCGATCGCCGAACTTGCCTTCAACGGCAAACCCGTCCCGATCGACCAGAGCTTCAATAAGGCGGACCTGCACGCGCCGGGCCTGCGCGAAACCCTGCACTGGACGCGCGGCGCGGCGCGTTTGACCATCCCGCCCGGCACCACGCAGATCACGCTCCGGATCGCCGCCTGGCCGCGGGCCTGGCAGGGGGATGAGCGGCGGGCGTTAATCAAGTAAGGCCAGGGGCCGGACCCCTGACGCGCCAGAGGTGAGCGGGGCGGCCCGCATTTGCCAGCGTTACAAATCCGGCACGGCCGAAACGGTCTGCGTGCTGGACTTCCGCTTTGTCAAAAACAAGAGCAGTATGACGCTGTGGGTGCGGAGCGCGACCGTGGCTGACAACAATTTCACAAATAACTACAACGGCAGAATCGTTTCCGACACGATCACCACGAGCGGCGTGTACGATATTACCGTGTACGGAGCGCAGGGCGGCGCCGCGCGCGGCGGCGCCGGCGGGCTTGGCGCGGCGGTCAGCGGCGATATTTTTCTCCAGGCGGGCACCGTGCTTGAGATCGTGGTCGGCGGCGAGGGGGCGAACGGCAAATATGCCGGTGGCGGCGGGGGCGGCAGCTTCGTCATCGAAACATATGACGGCAGCAATGCCGTCGATACCATACTGGCGGTGGCCGGCGGCGGCGGCGGCGCTGGTTCGCATGGAGCGGGCGGCGCCGGCCGCAGCGTGGCGAGCGGCGGCAATGGCGGTGGCTATGGACCGGGTCCCGGCGGCGTAGGGCCTGCGCCTGGCAAGGGCGGCGACGACGGCGGCGGCGGCGGCGGTTACACAGGCGGCGCGGGCAGCCGCGGCAGAGCCGGTACGCCAGGCGGTGACAGCGGCAAAACATTCCTGGGCGGCATCCCCTCTGGGCCATCCGCGGGGCGGGGCGGTTTTGGCGGTGGCGGCGGTGGCGGTTATAGCGGCGGCGGCGGCGGTGGTGGCTATGGCGGCGGCGGTGGCGGCGGATATGCCGATAGCGACGGCGGCGGCGGCGGCGGGTCCTATTTGGACTCTGCGTTTACCAACACCTCCGAAAGCGGCGCCGCAGTATACGATAACGGGGTGGTGGGCATCGATCTGGTCTGCTACCTGTCAGGGACCCGTATCGCGGTGCTGGAGGGCGAAATCGCGGTCGAGGATCTCTGCCCCGGCGATCTGGTGATCACCGCGGCGGGCGCGTTGTGGCCAATACGCTGGATCGGCCGGCAGACCGTCTCGACCCGCTTCGCCGACCCGCTCAGGGTGCTGCCCATCCGCATCCGGGCCGGCGCCATCGCCGAAGATATCCCGGAGCGCGACCTGCTGGTCTCTCCAGATCACGCCGTCCTCATCGGCGATATTCTGGCCCACGCCAACGCGCTGGTGAACGGCACCTCGATCATCCGGGAGACCAACGTTCCAGAAATCCTGACCTACTACCATATCGAAATCGCCGAACACGCGCTGATCCTTGCCGAGGGCCTGCCGGCGGAGAGTTTTGTCGACAATGTCAGCCGCCAGCAATTCGACAACTGGTCGGAGTACCAAGCGCTCGGCATCCACACCGCCGGAATTCCCGAAATGGACTACCCTCGCGCCAAGTCGGTTCGACAGGTCCCTCGTTTCATCCGCGCCCGCCTCGCCGCCCGGGCCGAAGTATTGTTGGGCCAACAAGACGCCGCTGCCGCTTAGCGACCTTCCCAAGCCGCCAAGGTGATGTTTGGCTGCTGCCCGACAACCGGATAAATTTCGAAACCGCTCATGATCCGCCTTCGTTAATCGGAATTCAGAACGATTAAGCTCGGGCTAAAGGACTTCCAGGCATCGCTTCGCCTAAACCTGCCTTTACCAACTCAAAAAACGCAGGAGACGAAAATGTCAGCCATTATCGAGAGCACACGCCTTGCCGGCAGCGCCCGGCCGCGTCCGAACTCCCATAAACTTATCGGCCCGCTCGCCCCCGCAACAATCATCGGTGTCATCTTGGTGATCCGCCCCCGCCCCGGCGCGCCGGCGATGCCGAGCCTTGCCGACTGGCAAGCCACGCCGCTCGCCCGCCGCAAATTCCTGACTCCGAAACAATTCGCCGCGACCCATGGCGCGCAAACGGCGGATCTTCACCAGGTCGCGGCCTTCGCCAAATCGCGAGGTCTGACCGTGCTGGAGAGCCATGCCGGCCGCCGCCATGTGGTGGTTCAAGGCACGGCGGAAAAACTCAACGCCGCGTTTGGCATCACGCTGAATGAATATGAGGCGCCGGTGCCGCCGGCCGCGATCCGCGCCCGCGCCGCCGCCAAGGCCGGCAAGCCGGTACCGGCGGTCGAGACCTACCGGCATCACGGCTTTGATGGCCATATCGCGCTGCCGGAAAACCTGGCGGGGGTGGTGCAGGGCGTGGTCGGCCTGGACAACCGCCGGGTCAGCGTGCCCGCCGGCGGCACTGGTGATCCTGCCAACTCCAACTACCTCGCGGTCTCCGTCACCGCCGGGTTGTATAATTTCCCCAATACCGGTGCCGCCGATCAGACGATTGGCGTGCATGCGCCCGGCACCGCCGCTTATCTGCATAGCGACATCACCGGCAAATATTTTCCGAACCAGTCGAACGCCAATTACAAAACCGCGCCCGCCGCGCTGAACGATATCAGCCTGACCGTCGGCGGCACCACTTATTCAAACAACACCGCCGCGGTGCAGGCGATCACCTCGATCGCCACCGCCGATAATTTCATCCTGGAATTGACCCAGGACATCTCTACCTCCGCCACCATCGCCCAGGGTGCGACGGTCAATGTCTATTTCACGGAAGATTCCGAAGCCGGCTGGCTGGTTTTCCTCAACCGCGTGCTGCTGCCCGATCCCGGCGAGTCGCAGCCCACCGTGATCACCTCCAGCTTCCCGCTTACCCTTGATGATAGCAGCGGCTCGATCGGTTCGCTGAGCGATAGCGGTTCCGTCGTCGCGCAGATGTCGTCGCTGTTTCAGGCCCTGGCGTTGCTCGGGGTGCAGGTTTTCATCGCCCTGGGTGACTGGGGCAGCGATGATCGGATCGCGGATGGCGGCCTGCACGTCTCCTACCCCAGTTCGGACCCGTGGGTGACATCATGCGGTGGCACGGTGATCGGCAATGTGAAGAACGGCCCGCCGGTGACCTTTTCCGAATATGTCTGGAGCGATGCGTTCTCGAGCTCTGGTTTCGGCAGTTCCACCAGCGATTTCGGCGCCACCGGCGGCGGCGTCAGCGCCACCTTCCCGGCGCCGGCCTATCAGACCGCGGCGGGCATCACCGGTGCCACCGATTCCACCGGTAAAACCCATAGCGGCCGCGGCCTGCCCGATATCGCCGGCATGGTCGGTCATTCCGGCAGCGGCGCTTTCGATTGGTACTATGCCAATGGTCTGACATATAATTATGTCGGCACCAGCTGCGTCGCGCCGCTCTACGCGGGCCTGGCCGCCGTGCTGCGCAGCAGCCTGCAGCGCGCCATCGGCCCGTTGAACACCGCGATCTACAACCTTCCGGAATCATATTTCAATGACGTTACGTTCGGCGATAATGATTCGGTGGACACGCCCGACTCACCTTATTTCACCGCCACCACGGGCTGGGATGCCTGCACCGGCCTCGGCAGCTTGGACGGCACGAAACTCCTGCAGGGCATCACCTCGCTGCTGTACAACCCGGCCTTCTATTTCCAGGTCAACAAGGGCTCGTTCGGCCTGGATGAGGTGAGCATCACATCTTCCTATCCGCAATCGATCTGGCTGGTGCTGGAAGGTTTCTCACCGAACGCCTGGGCGGCGACGGGACAGACCTTGAACGTCGATGTCGTGATCCCCGGCGTTACCGTCTCTGTCGGCGCCGCGCAGCCGGAGCTGAAATCGCAGCCCGCCACCGCCCAGCGCCTGTTGTTTCCCTGCACCGTTGCGTTTGCCAAATCTTCCATAAAGACCGTGGCCAGCGGCGGGATATTTCCCAACCCCGGCAACACCACGCCGACCCAGGTGGTGCTCGCCTCCGAGGTCTCGATCGGCGACCAACTGCTATCCGCGGAGACGATATTGGAGTTGGAAGCCGGGGACGATCCGTATTTCGCCAATTTCGACGCTTCGGGCCAGAACCCGTTCTATCTCAGCCAGGATCTGCGGGTCTTTACCGTCACCCCGGGCGTGAACAATGCGCCGATCGACGGCATTGCGTTGAATTCTTCCAGCAACACAAGTTTCGATACCGCCGCCGGCTTTCAATATATCCAAACGCTCCTGGCCCATCTGAACAATAGTTATAGTTCGCCGACGGGGACTGACCCGTTCACCAAATTCCCCGACCAGTCGAACGCGCTGAGCGGCGATTCCTACGTTGCCCCCACCAACGGCAACGGCCAGGTGAATTATAATTTTGCGGTCGCCCGGGTACGCCTTGGCGGCCAGCCGAATTCCTCGTCCGGGCCGAATGTGCGCGTGTTGTTCCGCGTCTTCGCCGCCGAAACCAGCGACACCGACTACCAGTCTTTGACCTACCCTGCCACGCTGGATGCTGCCGGCCAGCCGCTGGCGCCGGAACTTGGCGCCGGGAATGTCACCATCCCGTTCTTTGCCACCGGCAACTATCAGAGCAATGGCGATTTTGCCGCCAACAGCGATTACAGCGGCAACAGCATCAACAACCAGCCGGTGCAAATCGGCGCCAGCGGGGAGGTGTGGGCCTATTATGGCTGCTATCTCAACATCTACCCAAGCGACAATACCATCAACGGCCAGGCCGTGCAGGTGCTGCTGCCCAGCACCCATAGCTGCCTGGTCGCGCAGCTGGTCTACGATAACGCGCCGATGCCGACCGGTGCCGGCGTTGTGCAGGGGCCGGAATGGTCCAGCAATTTCGCCCAACGCAATCTGCAAATCACGTTTTCCGACAATCCGGGCCCGGCCGCGACCCATCGCGTTCCGCAGACGTTCGACATCCGGCCGGGTCCCGTGCCCGCCATCGGCACCGGCACGCTGCTGGACTACCCGGATGAGTTGATGATCGACTGGGGCAACACGCCCGTGGGGGCGACCGCGAGCATCTACTGGCCGCGGGTACGCGCGGCGGATGTGCTGGATTTCGCGGATCGGATCTATGCAACACACCAGCTCTCGGCGGCGGATGAAAATACGATTGCCGTCACCGTGCCGAAAGGCTTCACCTTCGTGCCGGTTTTGCCCGGCACGGGTGAGAATTTCGCCGGCCTCTTCACGGTCGATCTGCCGCAAGGTGTCAAATCCGGCCAGGAATTCACCATCAGCGTTCGCCGCATCACCACCAGGCGCGCCCAGATCGAACAGCCGGCCCCGCCGCCGCAACAGCCGCAAGGCCGCCGCGCCCGAGACGTCATCGATCCAGGCAGAACCACGCGTAATTGGCGGGTGATCACCGGCACGTTCGCCGTGCGCATCCCTGTCACGACGCCGGATGTCATGCTGCCGGTCGAGGACAATACGTTTTCGATCATGAAATGGCGATTGGATCAGATGCAGCCATCCA
>Ga0116230_10004341_pt1 | contig 13915 bp, 9 predicted proteins | sample S1TSphfallax_3_FD_88678 | JGI IMG/M metagenome (GOLD analysis project Ga0116230, IMG submission 88678) | Host-associated microbial communities from peat moss isolated from Minnesota, USA - S1T2_Fd - Sphagnum fallax MG | ecosystem: Host-associated > Plants > Peat moss > Unclassified | place: USA...
ATTTTGAATCATAAATTTCAAAGCGTATATGGTCGAGTCAAGATGAGGGTCAATTGCAAAAATACAACAGTTTTTATTTTGGGACATAATGGGGAACAGGAGGCTGCCTTTGCTCAGTTGAAGATTTGGGAGAGTGCTGGAACTTCGGTTGCTTTCTTTGTGAGCACACACATGGATCTAGCAGCGAAGCAATTTTCTTTGTTGAGCATCCTTGTTGTCTCCACAGCCGCACTTTTGGTGGTTGTGTTAAGACCTGAGAGGGCAAACTCATTGAAGGCTTGATTAGGTGATGGGTCTTTACAAGAGAAATTTCTTGACAATTGGAATTCATCCTTGAAATAGGTTGTGTGACATGAGATGCCTTGACACAATGAAAATGCTTTTGGCATAGGGTTCAAGGGTCATGCTAGGAGCCTCTATTGTAGTGTAATTCTTGGAAGATTGATTTGCCTCATGGATCAAACAGAAGTTCAAAATGCAAGAGGATAAAAAGGCAGGGGCTGATATAATGAAGTTCTGCTCAAGTGGTTGCTGCAGCTTATGGCAAAGCACCAGACCTTGTTTTTCTGATGCAAGTGTTTAAGCATTGTACATGATGTAACCTTATCAAACACCATATCTAGGCAAAGAGGTTCTTTGTCTGTGGACCCATGAGCCGAAGATGAAAGGGATTTCATGATGTGCTGAGTGTCTTGTTGTTGCACATGGTCTTGCAGGCTGTGTTATGAAAGGTTTGATTCTTGCTTTGAATTGTTGCAGCAATCTGTGCTCCTGCTTTGGTCATATGAGTACTTTGCAATTGGTGAAAGAAAAAATAGTCTTTCTTGCAAAAGCCTCCAAAAGGTCCAAGCATCAGTTCTTGAAGAAAGGTAATAATCCCCACATTCTCCAATTGTTGTCCCCTTCTGCGGATAGGAGCGCATTTTCCCTGGACAGAGAATACAAGAGTCAGAGCAAAGAACTGTAGTGCCATTATCAGAGAAGATGGAGTCCAAGCAAAGGACTGTAGTTGCCATCAGAGCCCATATAGAAGCAAAAACAATTTGAGAAACAAGAAATGCAACTACATTTTACTCCCCATGGATATGAGTGATGAGCATCTGATCCCTCTTTGATCAGCCTGAAAACTCATTCATTCTGTTCACCAGAAGGATTTGAAACAAAAGTTTTTCAACAAAGTTGAAAAATACTGCTGGCTGTCTTGAGGTCAAACAATCATACTTCTTTTCTGTTTCCATGTAGACTGCACTACTCTCAGAAGGATTCGAAACCAAACAACAACAACCACCACCACCACCACCTCATGATCACAAGACAAGAAACCCATAGGGACCTGAATGAGCCCTAATTATGAAATGGGGGTTGGGATTTGCTCCATTCATATGCACAATCAAAGTTTGCAACAACAACAAGATTTCAAAAAGCTTGGTTTATTTTGAAATTGGCAAGATTTCAAAAAGCTTGGCTTGTTTTGAAGTTGTAGAGATCTTCTGAAAAACAGATGAATCAAAGAGTTTGGAATTTGGCATTACGACGATGATGATCAATCATCATCATCACTTTCTTCTGTTTTTTTTTTGTGTTGATGTGTTTTGTAGTTGAAGAGTTTTGCTTGCTTTGCTTGCTTGCGCGGAGAGGACGAGCGTGAAAGAGGACAGTTTCAACCCGGGGTTTACAGCTAGGCACCCGTGCACGGGTGCTTTGACCCGTTCTCCCGAGCCTGGTAAATATGAGGTTCGTCAGCAGGTTTGTTTCACGAGCCTTATAGACGCATTTGAAAGAACGATCATTAGGGTGCATGATTGGTCGGGTTCTAGGTTCGGATCAGGTTCGGTGGAACCGGATGGGTGCCTGGGGGTTACCCTGGGACCGAGCGGGTGCGAGAGAGAGCGAGAGAGAGAGAGCGGGGCAGGCAGGGAGGGAGGGTTGTGTATGCGGGTGGACAGGGGGGAGAGAGAAAGAGAGGAGAGTTGTGCGGGAGAGAGGGGGAGAAGAAGACAGGCTAAAGCAAGCAAGCAAGCAAGCAATACTTACACACAACAGCTTTATCGGTGTTGTTCTATACATCCAATATTCACAGGCGGTTACTGGCGCAAGGACAAGTAAGGAATGTGTAGGAGAGCTCGGGAATCGTGGGATGACGTCGTCGTCGGGTTAAGATCCAGGGAGTAACGGCGCAGTGGACAGGGGGACGGATATAGATATAGATAGTGGTGTTGACGAAGATAGAGAGAAGACGAGATACAGAGACAGAGAGAGATAGAGAGGAGACGTAGTCAGGAGCAGCGAGCGGAATCGAGCCCGAGACAACGGAGTCAAATAGAAAGAAGCAAGCGTGAGGGAAAGGGGGCGGGGGTGGAGGGAAGAAAGCGAACCAGTTGTCAGTGCGACAATGCCAGCTCAAGGTTGTGCAGAGCCCGGCTCTCCAAATCCACCTGATGCTGACGGTATTTTCAAAAACCATGTTCTCTCGTGTGCATTCTTCTTTGACATGTCCGTTCTGTACACGTCAAAAATCATGGCTGGTTTTCTACGGAAAAGTTGTGGCCTTCAGCTCCAAATTGCGACGACATGTTAGCTTGATTTTGTCGTCGTTTCATTGGCGTGTAATTTGGATCTGCATCAGTTTCTCTACGTCACTGCGGACTTTTTGCTTCTAGAGAATTGTATGACCCAGCGAGATCCAAGACTAGTGACACCGTCCTCCACTAGGATGGATTCTCGCAAGTTCTCGATTGCCACCGTAATATGTTGCCCGTTGATCTCACACTGGCGCGAAATAGCAAGAAGTCTGAAGGCGACATAATATTACCGGGCAAGCAAAAACCGCAAAATTTTGTTGCGCCGTCTCTCTCTCTCTCTGTCAGGGCAACTTCTTTTGTTTGCGGAGGATGTTTCATCAGTATCAATTGATCCTCGGACGCTTAGTACGCTGCTATTTCACAAATAGTAGCCTTTATTGCTATTGTTTGTCTGCCTTTGTGTTTTTCCGACGAGGGGCTATCGTGAAATAGCTACTTAGAAGAAGAAGAAGTCAGCACAATTGTATTGCTGAACGTGTCCATGTGTTGTTGTGTTACATGGGAGCAGGTACATCCGAATCACCTTCAAATGGCGAAGACAAAGAAGAGTATGATGCTCCTCGTAACTCTTTTATACCTATCCGATTTGGACTTTTTGGCAAGTCTTTTGAGTGTTGAACGTTATTGTTATAAGGTCGCTGTTTTCTTATGTTTTGCATCGGCTATTGAAGTGAAGATTCCACTGGGCTGCTTGCACACGAAGAGCTCTGTTCTCCACGATGTCCACATGCTTATTAAGTACAAATAGTGGCCAGGAGGAAGCAAAGTTCTGTTTTCATCAACATGCTCTTCATGAGGCATAAGTAAAAATAAGCACCTGCTGCAATATGTTCCCTATGAGCATAAGTGAACCACCTCTGAGGCAACCATAAATCTAAGGGAATCCAACCCTGGTGCCCCAACCAGTGAAGGTGGATACAGGGTCCAATTTAAAATTTCTTGATTTTACCCCCTGTACTTATTGACCGATACCTATTTTTTTCACACTGTGTGGCAACTTGTTGTTGCTATCAGTTTGGGTAGAGAATGCAGATCACCTTTATGATTTCTTTGACATCAACATGATATTGGTAAATTTCGCACCATTCCTTCAACTTCTTATAAGGAATTAGGGGACATTTCAATCACTTGAAGCAAGCATAACCCATTAATTGAATCTCAAGTGAAGTTGCATGAGGAGGGACATGCATGCAGTACTTGCCAAATCTAGAGCTGTGAAAGCTGATGATCATCAGAAAGGGATTATTTGTATCCATGAGCAAAATGGTGTATCATGATGCAAAAGCATTTGGCAGTATGAGGAAACAGAGATTATGAGAGTTAATTCTTCTGACATGGCCATGGCGTGTATTGCCAATGGGGATGTCTACATAGGTGGGACATAAGCCAGCATGGAGGCTGATGTGCAAAGCAATAGGCAATGCATTGTGTATTTTGAGTCTTGTAGGAATCAGGGGATCCAGTAACTGAGCATGCATGTATCCTCGACAAGCTTGGTTCCCACTTGGCAATACTTGAAAATGTTGTTTGCTTCATGTCTCTTGATGCTGGCCTCTGTGTATTCTTTTGGTGCAGGTACATCTCTGTCTATCTTCCAGACATACGGAAGGAGATGCAGTGTCCCATTTGTCTTGGTATGAGTACTGGATTTCTGTGCAGTGTCTGAAACTACTCTTACCATGTGCTCTGTTAAAGCTTATATTGGTGGTGGAGTATCTCATTGACTGCTTGTTTTGTCTGAATTCGAGTAGGTATCATACGGAAGACACGAACAGTGATGGAATGCCTCCATCGATTTTGCAGAGCTTGTATTGACAAATCCATGCGGCTTGGGTAAGTCAGGATGCCCTACTCAAGTCACTGCTTTGCATTTGAAATATGTTCCTTTGGTTTTTTGTCTAATTTGAGCATATTGTGGCTAAATATTTATCTCTAAGTTTTAGAGTGATCACATGGGACTTGGACAACTCATTGCAAATTTAAGTTCTTTAGTCAAAGAATTACTCATTGCTTTGACACAAGTTCTTATGTAGCTCCTAAAAGAGAGATGTTACTTGCTATTACATTCTTTGCTCTCTGACTGCCAACTGTTGAAGTGGACAACGAGCTTGGGAAGTTCCTGAGATGACTGTAGATTTGGTTTATCACTGTAACGAATATGTAGGTTGGTGATTATTTTCTTTTTTGGTGATGCCAGTTTCTTGGCTTGAGGAATTAAGTACAGAAATCATTGAGTCAATATCTTGACCAGTTGTGCAATCTGTTTGGTTTAATATAGGTTGTGTCACAAACTATGCATCTTGATCTGAAAGTTGTCACTTAGTTGGTAATGGTGTGATATATGTGGTGATTGCAGGAATAATGAATGTCCTGCTTGTCGAGCTCACTGTGCAAGCCGACGTTCCTTGAGAGATGATCCCAACTTTGATAATCTTGTTGCAGCCCTTTACCCAAATCTTGACCAGTATGAGGAGGAGGTATGTATGTACATGTACTTATGTATTGGACAGTCTGTAACTGTTAGATAGGCTTAAGTCAAGGTTATTTTCCTGCAGGTCCCTTTGCACCACTTGTGGAAGAATCAACCCACAAGGTCTGTGGAGGTTCTCACTGTCACTGCAGAACATGCTAGAAGCTTTGTAGTGAGAGGACACACAAGAATGATGACATCATGTAGATTCTGTGTTTTGAAATTCATGATACCACTGAGTATCATGGGTCAATGACCGTTGCAGACCAGAATCTTCTCTGTGAACCTCACAGTGCAAGCATTAATTAATAAGCTCACAAGTCTCCTCTCTGCCTTGGAACAGGAAATGGCTGATTTTGGAGACCAGATTCATGTTAACAGACAGGCATGTATCTGGAGTTGTACTTGTGAAAACCTGCATGCTTGAGATTGATGTTCATGCGATTTTGCCTGAGGGCAGTAACTCAAGATGAATTTGAAATTTCTCAGCATTTGATTTCAGCATGTGAGGAATACTGTAATTCACAAGTGTTGATGTAAGGCTTCCTGTCATCTGGATTTGTAAGAATATCTAATCTACGTCCCAAGTTGCTGAAGTCAAAGTTTTACTCTTAAAACAGATCCAAGAAAATATTGCTGGTACATTTAAGCGGCAGTCAGCAGCTATTGCAAGGCGTCGAACCACAGCTGCAGAAATTCTTAGGAAAGCTCATGGCAATTTCCAGATTGTACACTCCAGGCAAAGAAGAGGCCGTGCCCGAGGTCGAGGAAGGGGTGGAGGCCGGGGGTTTAGGTGAGTAGTTGTGTCCTATTAGAGTGGTTCATCCTGACATAAGTGGTTATAACCTACATGTGAGCTTTTTGAAGTTCTACTTCACTTTGTCAGTCTTGCTCCTTTGGTTGTACTTGAAATTAGGCCACAAGAGGAGTATTGATTATGTTGAGTAATAACCATTTCTGTTATTTGCATTGCACAGAGAGGACATTTATGTATCTGAAATAGCACTTCCTCTGCAGTCTATGACAGTGGTATAGGTCTAACAGAAATATTTCTTGTGCAGTATGCTCAAACAGTCACTCCCTAGATTCAAAGTTGAGTAAAATTGCAGGTATGGCAGGAGCCGAACTCGGTATGAAGAGGAGGATGATTCCTTTGGCAGTGGGAATGGCCAGAGTGCAACATCTGGAGATGAAACACAGAGTGAACCAGAGCCAAAGAGGCGGTGTTTCAAGCGCCAGGTTTCAGGATACACCACTGGTGATGAAAGTAGTGATGCTGAGCCACTTAGTGGTATGTACATAGTTTCCTTCCGTGCTCAGGTTCCACAACATTGTGTCTTAGTACTCCATTTGAGTTGCTTGGGTACATATGCAAGGATGAATGCTCAATAAATCAGATTGGACACAGCTGTTGAGAAAGGAGGAGGAAAGTGTTTATGTATGGTCCTCTAGCCATGAGCTCAAGAGACTTTGTTGCCACATGACATACAAGGTGGAGTCACATGCTCCATTTTCTGCTAGCAGCTTAATTGTGACATTAGCTGGTTTTTCAAACCAGGTTGAACACATGGTGTTCTCTTGTGTTTGTTAGCAAACTACAGTCTGGTTGTCCAGTGTCTCCACTTACTGTTATGATGACTGCATCACAACAGTTGCAAACACCAAAGCTTGGCAGCACTTCTGGTGTGATCTTCTTTAGTCCAACCAGTGGAATTATAAATTGAGGATTGGCTGAATGTGGATAGTGTTGGGGTTCGTTAAATGATGGGGTATTGCAGCAGCCACGGCACATGAAACAGATGGGAGATCTGGCTCTCTCTTAGAACATGAAATACCCACAGAATCTACTGGGAGGGGGGCTGATGATGAGGATGCATCTCCAACCACCAACAGAGAGGCCTTAAAGACCTGGGCTAGGGCAGGAGCACGGAGTCACACACGCCATGGCAGCATTACTGGAGCTGTAGTAAGTAATGGCAAGAATCGCAGTTTAAGGCCCTCCTTGCTGGGCAAAGACATCATAGATGCACTGCTGGCTGCTGCTCGCACTGAGATTGAGGAAGAGGTGAGTGCCCCAAATTGATCTGAATGGACTGTTTTGCAAAGAATTGCATGTGGTCGACAATTTCAACTCTGATGCTGAGGCTCCTTGATGTTGAATCACTGCTTGCAAAGTTCAAGTAGGATAAAAATAGGAGAATCATGCAAAATTGTACTTTGAAACAGATGTCCTCTCTAGATGAGTTGTCCTTCACTTGTGATAAGTTAGAATGAGTTTGATTCTCTGCAGAGAGTTCTGTTTACCAGTGTTTCCTTTGTAAGGCTTGCAAGAGGAGAAGGATGTTTCCTCTCTTCTCGTGTGCATAACAGATGAAAAGACAATCACTTTGTGTGAGTATTCCTTAATGGGATATGTCAAACCTGATTTATATCATTGGTATAACAAGTGTTTAACCATCCAATGTTGAATTTCAACCTATTTCACAAATTCTTCAATGTATTCCAATTGAACCTCACACTACTACAGGGGTTCTTTGGATAATGTTTTAAGTGTTTGATATGTGTGTGCAGTTTGTTGTGCATTTGAGTCTGCAACCTTTGAATGATGGTTCAGATGATGAAGATACACTACCCAGCCTGCGAAAGCCAAACCTTAGCTGTCCACCCAACATGACAATTCAGCACCTATGCAAGGTACTCTTTGGTTCCTTAGCATCATTCCTGGTGGACATATTTTTGTTATTGCCATGTTTATCAGAGTGAAAGTCCTGCACTTTCCCGAGCTAAATTGCACATTTTCTTGGGATGACTACAGTAGGTGTTAATCGGAGCATATTTGTTACTAGAGATCTGCAGCTGGTGTCTTTCTTCTTTTAGTTAATAGATGCAAATTCTCAATGACTTTCTTCTTTTCTACTAGCAGACCTGCATACTTGGGCAATATATTCATACATGTCTTGTTTTGTTTCATAGTATGGTTTGAGTGAATGGGTATTCTCCTCAAATGGGGTCCTTTTGCAGTTTCTTATGATGCAGTTAATCCCAAGACCAGAATTGGAGTTGGAGATTCTTGTAGAGAGCAAAAGTGAGCAGCTCACAGTCCCAAAGCCTCCTCAAAGATTGAGCAAGCTCTCGAAAGGGAAGGCATGGGTTTCAAGAGCAGAAAGTGGCAAGGAAGTTGTTCTATTATCTTCAGGGCACACACTTGCAACTGTTCTTAGTGATTTTTGGGACTACCGTGGAAACCTTGTAAGTTAACTGCTGACTGCTTCTCTACTCTCTCTTAGAAGGTGTTGTGTTATTCGTCAAGTATGATCTGAAAAATGAGCATTTATGTTTAAGTGCTTTTGTGAGCTTATTTCATGCTCTCTCTCCTTTGTGGACCAATAGATTCTCATGGGAGTATGTTTTTGGCAAATGCTACAGGAATTGCTATATCGAAGAAAGAGTTAGAAGAAATGGCTTCAAATTGTCAGCCAGTCATTCAGCAATGAGGTAGACTGTAGGAGATGAACAGCAAGTTCACATGGACTTGCAGTCATGAAGTCATCCCCTAAACTATACTCAAAGTGGAATTAAAGTGCAGCACAACAGGACCATACTTTGATGCTTACATATCTTATCACAGAAAATTGCTTCATTACATACCACCTAGCTTGAAGGTGTTGGTTTGCATGATAGGAGGTTTACCAAATTGTGGTATGTGACCAAATTAGGCTTTTGCACTACAAGTTTCTAGCATGTTAGAGATATGGGGATTTACAACCTCAGGCAGGGCAGGATGTTTGTTACATCAGTGTTAAACTGGCAGTATTTTGATTGCTATAATTCAATCTGCTTTCTAACCAAATTTCAATGCCAGTATCTTGGGCCTTGGACAGAGATCAGTGGCACAGCTTGAAGGTAATTGGCTTTTGATGTTTTGGCTTGGTCCCTGGATTGACTCTGTCATCAAATGCCACATGATGATCACCAAACAAACAACTTTTACTGCAGAATTCACTTGCGTACCTGTCCACCTCTTATCTGATGTGAATGTGAGCTCAAGCTGGTGTGACCAAGTGCCTCTTCGTAGACAACTCTCAGAGCTGGGCATTATATGGTTATGGTGCCAGCTTCCAGTTTCATCATGGTCAGTTGCCTATCCCAGTGCTTTGTCCTGGCACAGTAGGCTTAGCTTCATAGTTCATCTGGGATCTGGCATTTGTCTACCTCAGTTTAGTCATGACAGTTTCTGTCTTTTCACACATTATTCATTTTCACTATAGCTAATTTTAGGCTTTCATTCAGCCTTTGGAACACCACAAAATTCTGTCTCAGCTTGTCATACCTGCCTAGTACAATGATCATAATCATAGTCACACAATTATTGATAGCTGTTGAAATTGTTTGTTGCAAGAAGAGGTTGTTTATAATCTGTATTATGTTCCTTGGTAGCACAAGTTTTGGGGGTGGAGTTTTTGCTAGGGAATGTGGTTTTTATGAAGAGGAAATTTTGACAATTGAATGGTGGGATGTGTGAAGGTTTTGGTTTTAAAATGATGGCACATATCAATCCAACTAAGGTGGGTTTTCAAGAAACAATTCTTGAAAGTTTTTGGATCTAGGTAAAAATGAATTGTTTGGAGCCAATTTTTTGGGCCTACTAAATTAAATTGTTTAGCATATTATTCACATCTAATTTGACAATGGTAACCGCGTTTTTCACTTCACTTTTTTTCAATTTTGTGATCTAGCCATGCTGGTGATCATTCACAAGAGGAATTAGCCAAATTTGGCGACAGGTCAGAGAGGAAAGGAGAAAAATTTAATAGTCCTCCTATATTTTGGTGACATGCTGGATCTATTGTCTAATATGATGCTGGAAGATAAATTTTCCTCACAATCTGGTGACTTTGGCACAACTTTTCACAAAAATCCTATGTATCAGTTGCACAAAAATCAATGGTTACCAACAGTCTTCTTTACTTCTGTCCTTCAATCATCACAATGTCTTTTGCCTGTTTTTTGGTTTGCCTTCTTCTGCTGCACATCTCTCGACCAAAAAGAGTGGTAGATCTTGGACCTTGGCTGGTAAGTCCTCAATAAAAGTTCTTATAGTTGGCTTGTGGTTGCTGCAAATTGGCAACTATCCTTTGTGGGAACTTTTGTATTGAGCATTGTCACAACATTCCAACATTGCCTAAGTGATTTCATTGAGGTGGATTTCAGATGGAAAACAAATAGGCCAACGAATGACAAATGTGGAATCCACTTATTTCTTACTGATTCAAAAATCTATAGACTCCATTTCAAACGATTGCAGACCATATCTCTTGATGGTTTCAAAAATTGTCTTAGGCCTTTCAAATGACATCAAAATTGAAGACTCAATTTCATTTCATCTAGTGATAACCTAGGAGGCTTTTTTCCTTCCCTTGAGAACAACCCCTTGTTATATTTACTAGTTTCACCATATCCTTCATATGATTAGATTGATGTAACACAATCAACCCCACAACATGAAGATTGATCACAAGCAATGCACCCTTAAAGAAACCTCCACCAGGTCCCAAGTCCAAAATCATTCCATGAGCTTTCTATTGTGATTGAAAACCAAAGTTGGACATTGCTTAACAGAATTGGACAAGTTTTGCAAAGCCATAAGCCTTACTTGGATTGGATTTAAAAAAAAAAGCTTTATACACTTTTACTTGGTTGATTATTTTTTCAATTTTGAATTTACCAGCTTATCTGAAAGATATATGAAACCAGGTATTTCAAAGTGGCAACATGACCATTGGGTTTGTACAATGGCTCAAGTGATAATTTATTTGAGATGACTTGTAATGGACTTTGCACACATTATTTGAGTCATTACCAATGTTGTCTGGTTCTTGATTTCAAAAGGAACCTTTAGTTTTGATTCTAATTTTTTTTCTTCTGTTTTTAGGAACCTCTAATCTGGTCTCCAAACTGGTTCTTTGGATTTCTAAACCTTTGGATTTCAGTCATTTTCACAAAAGAAAAAGAAAAAGAATTGGTCCAGTTTAAGACAAGGTCTGATTCCATCTCCACTACACACAACTAATTTTTTAATTTTTTTTTTGGTTGGGGGTGATATTAGTTTGTGCAACTAGTGCACACAATACAAGAAGAAAATTATGTAATATTAAATGTGCACAACGAATCGAATGTAATAACGTGCTTAAGATGTAAGGTCAAACTTATTTTTAAAAAATCTAGTTGTCTTATTTAGATAAAGAATTTGAACTTGTTTAAATTGAGGTAGCACCTTTAATTCAAGTTCTAATTCAATTTTGAAAAGAGTTGGTTGCTTAGTTAGGTTCCAATGGTGGTTTCAACAAAACTTGAAACCTTCAGTCCAAAAACACTAAAACCAAATACATAACCCAGATTTGAACTTATCAACACTAGTAGTTACCAATGTTGGCAAGTTCTTTGATTTTATGTAAGCTCAAGTCTAAGTTAAAGTTCTAAAGACTCTGGATTAAAAGTTTCACATTTGATTGAAATTGCCATTAAAATTGAACCGAGTGATGGGACATTTAGGAAACAATTGAATTAGAATTAGGAGTGTTATCACTTTTTTAATAGGGTTTGGTTCTCTACATGCATATGTACAACTTTATAAACAACAAACAAACCTAACCTTATTTTGTATGCAAGTAATTTATTTAAACTGGTTGCACATAATTAATGTTACATAACATTTATTTGAATTGTGTGGATCGGTTGAACAAATTAAGACTAAATCAAAAAAATTATGTTTAGTTATGTGTAATGAAGATAGAATTGGACCAAATTTCAATTTTGTTAAAAAAGAACAAAACCTATTTTTTTTTGAAACCCCAAAAACCAATATCAAGATCAGACTAGGTCCATCAAAACCTAAAAAAATTCTATAATTGGGATTGAAGGTTCCTTCTATAATCAAGAACCAAACATGATTGGTTGCTATCATTGAGTCCAAGTGACTGTCCAATTGATACAATTCCAAAACACATAAATGACATAAGACTTGGTTAAAAGGACCATTTTTTGGTGATTTCTTACCATGAAATTTGCTTTACAAAAGGATATTTGTTAAAGATTTGGATTGTATTTGTTTGAGTTTTTTGACTCAAGGTAAGAATCATTGTTCATCATTGCTTTCTTCTGCCATTGAATTCTCTAACATATGTGTTTGTTGCCATCCTTGGACGTCATAGTTCTTTGTTCACAATAAAACCTAGGATATCATATCAAGGTATAAACATGATAATAGGAGTCAAACCTACCTACTTGGATGACTATTTAATTTGAAACATTCTCAAAATATTTTTAAAAAAATTCCATTTGAAGATTAAAAAAATTCAAATTTGACCTAAGAAAATGTAATAATTTTAATGTAAACATATGATTTTAGAATCTCCCTAAAAATATGTCATATCTAAAACATCTTCCAAAAACTAAGTGTCTTTATGATGTTTGTCATACTGTTTTCGAATCCTTTATTTTCATTAGATTCATTTAAAATCATATGTCATATTTTTATCATATATTTAAAACATTGTCATGAATGTTTTTAATCTAAGTTACAAAATTATTACAATTTTGGACACTAAAACATGAAAAATTAAACATTGGTAATAATTATTTTGGCTCTTGTTAATGTGATTGCACTCATATATATATATATAGAGTTACCGTTTTCAATTTTTTTGTCAATTCATGTTCTATATTGAATCTAAATAATTTTTTTCTGAAACTTTATCTTTTATGATGGTTGAATATTGATTCATTACCAATTTAGGGTAATGTACATTTTCCCCTTCACCACAATGAAAGTTTCAGCTAATAACAAAAACTTAATATGGAGTTTATAAGGTTCAAAGTTTCGTTATCCTATTCTTGTTCCCTTATATACTGGAAATACTGGAACATATGTTAGTTAAAAAATTTAAGACAAAAAATATTTTTATTAAAAATATATGCATGTTTTCTAAAGTGTGGAATGAGGTTGGGTTTGCCAAACTATCTCTAAAATAGGCATACTCTCATTCAATAATACAAGTACCTGTCCTTTTGGTTCAGGGTTTCTCAGTTCAGAATTTATGCAGAAGTTTTTTTGTAATGAATGGTGCTTAGTTTATAAGCATGGGCATTTCATAATGTGCATGCCATGGACTCAAAGCCAAGCATTGAGGAAAATTTAGTTAATGATGTAAAATGTATTGATGGCAAGATTGTTGTTGACCTTTCAATGGCCCTGAACTCATTTGAACATGGGTTTAGGAATTTCTGTCTGTAGCTAAAGTGATGATCATTCCTTGAAAGATGTTAAAAAAGTGACAATCATTCCAGGGAAGATTTAGCCAAATCTGGCTATAAATCAGAAATAACGTACAAATGCTTTAATCATCTTTCTATATATTTGACTACACAATGAAAACCACATATATGAATCTGATAATTTTGAATCTTTTTCCCTCAGTTCTGATGACTGGAACCTTTGGAAATCACTTTTTAAAAATACTTAAAATTTTAGTTTCACTTTCTGGTGATATAATGCCAGTAAAAAAAAGGCTAAGTCACCACCGCGCCGGCATTAAAGGCAAGAACAACACTAGCCTAGGGTGTCTTGTGCTTCAATTTTGTCATTGTTGAGATTCTGGGCTTCACTCAGCAAAGTGTGGTAAGTTATCCTTGACTTTGTGATTTCCTGATAAGAACAACAAAAAGTCTTGGTTGTCCTGAGAAACAAGCCCAATTTTCTAGCTTAAGTTACATACACTTTGTGTGCTGCTGCAGCTACGGACATGCACTGATAAATACTCTACCAAACACCTGACCCAACATGAGTTGCAGAGACTTAGCCCTA
>Ga0116230_10004342_pt1 | contig 13912 bp, 12 predicted proteins | sample S1TSphfallax_3_FD_88678 | JGI IMG/M metagenome (GOLD analysis project Ga0116230, IMG submission 88678) | Host-associated microbial communities from peat moss isolated from Minnesota, USA - S1T2_Fd - Sphagnum fallax MG | ecosystem: Host-associated > Plants > Peat moss > Unclassified | place...
AGTACAGGATCAGACTAGCTTGCGTTTTGGCCGATCGGGTATCCTTGGGTATCGGGCCTTTCAGAGACGCCCGGCGGCTCTCAAGCGCTCGCGCACCGCGCGAATGCCCGCTTCGCCGTTGGCGAGTGCGCTCGGGCTCGTGTGCACGGAGTAATGGCCTAGCACGAGCGGATGCGGGTGCGGCACCGCCGAGCCCAGCACGAAGTCCGTGTCGACCTCGGCCGTCATGATGACCGGCGCATCCGACGCCTCGAGGACGGCGAGTTCCACGCCCAGTGTCGTGCCCGAGACATGAAGCGCACCGGTACTGATCGCGAGCCAGCATACGCTGTGACCGAAGCCTGGGCGGTAGGTGAAACGCTCCCCGGCTGGGAGACTGATCTGCAAATAATTGAGGTCCGCGACCGGCGCTATGGGACTCGTCGCTGATTCGTGGCTGCCCAGGATCACGCGCACCGGCCCGACCTGCGGCACGGCCGCGGCATCGACATAGATACTTTCCGGTTCGGCCAATTCGAGTGAGGACGGCAGCGCGAGCCACAACTGGAAACCCGCGACACCCTCGCCATCGCGACCGGATTCTCCCTGGCGGCCGGTCCCAGACGAGGGGCCGCCCGTGTGCCACACTCCGCCGCCGGCCCGCATCCATTCGACGGCTCCCGCTTCGAGCGTGCCGGACTTGCCGGTACTGTCCTCGTACCATCCAGTGCCGCGAAAGGCGGCGGTGATGGTGGCAATACCAGAGTGCGGATGCCAACCGAATCCGCCGCCCTGCAGTTCCGTTCCGGCCGGCACGCTGATTCGATCAAGGAACACGAACGGCTTCATCTGTTCCCCGAGATCGCCGGGGCTCACCAAGCGTGTGATTGGGCCATGGCGTACGCCCGACGTCCGATGGACGATCCTGCGCTGCTCCATGTTCCTTCGCAGTTCCGTGGCATCTTTCACGACAAACGCTCCCGCAATGTAAGGAGTTGATCGCGCATGAGCCATGCCAAGCTCGCGCTCAGCACGAGCAACGCGATGGCGGCTCCCGGACTGCTGTGCAGCACGAGCACATGCGCGACGATTGCAAAGAACATCGTCGTGCCCAACCAGACGGCGGCGATGCCGGTCAAGCCCGGAATCAAGAGTGCGACCGCGCCGGCGATTTCGACGCCGGCCGTGACGAACCGGAACCATTGGCCGAGGCCGATCTGTGCGAATACCTGCACCATCATCGGTACCCCGGCAATTTTCGCGGCGCCAGCGGCGAAGAAGATCACGGCGAGCAGAATGCGCAATCCTCGGCTGAGATTCACATAGAGCACGGGGGTGAGAGCCATGGTTCCTCCAATAAGCACGAGGCCAGAATAAGGGCGTTCAGACGTCCGCGACAGCCGGTAGAATCGGGTTTCACTCATCCAATATTGGACGAATCCATGCTGGACTTGAACGACATTGCTCTGTTCGTGGAGGTGGTCCGAGCGGGTAGTTTCGCGGCGACGGCGCGACGGCTCGCGCTGCCGGCGAACACGATCAGTCGGCGGCTTCAGGAATTCGAACGTCGGGTCGGACAGCGGCTGCTGCAGCGTTCGACGCGCCGTATGGCGCCGACGAGCGCGGGTCAGGCGCTTTTCGCGAAGTGCGCTCAACAAGTCGAGTCCCTGGCCCAAGCGGCGCGCGAAATGACCGAGGGCGCGCGCGAACCGCGGGGCAAAGTTCGTGTCGGCGCACCGGCGGACTTTTTCAATTGGTACAGCATGGACGTGGTGGCCGAGTTCCTGAGCCGGCACCCACGGGTAACCTTGGAGTTCGTCTTGAGCGATACCCGCGCGGATCTACTCGCCGAAGGGATCGACGTCGCTTTTCGGACCGGCAAGATCCTCGAGGCCGATCTCGTCGCACGGCGCATCGGCTTGGGCAGTTCCAGTCTCGTCGCGAGTCCCACCTATGTGGAGAAACGCGGGTTGCCCGCGTCGCCATCCGCGCTGACGACGCATGAGTGCATCGGAGCCCGCAGCGGACCGGACGACCGGATGATTTGGCACCTGGAAGGACCCGGTGGCGACGAGTCACAAGCCGAGGTTACGGGTCGTTTCCACGCCAACAGCGCGCAGGTGCAGCTCAATGCGGCGCTCGCCGGCTTCGGCATCGCTTTCTTGCCGACTCTCATGACGCGGCAGCATCTCGAATCGGGACGATTGTTGACGGTTCTACCGGGGTATGGGTTGCATGGGGTCGGCGTGTATTTCGTCTACCTAAGCCGCCGCGAGCTGCCACTTGCCGTCAAAGCCTTCATGGATTTCAACGTGGTGCAGATTCGGGAGCGCGGACTGAGCGATACTCGCCGTCCATCGCGAACGAAAAGGCGTCTGAATCGCAATGCCCACCCGTAAAAGGCCGTCTTCACGCAAGAGTTCCATCAACGTTCAGCGCGTCACCGTCGGACAACGGGAAATTCTGACCGAAGGCATTCAGCGCGTCGTACTTCAGGATTTATTCCACTATTTCATGACGATCACCTGGCCGCAGTTGTTCGCTACATTTGCTGGATTCTTTCTGGCCTTTGATACGCTTTTCGGATTCGTTTACTACTTGGTTCCCGGTTGCATCGCGAATCTCAATCCGCCGGGATTTACCGGCGCTTTTTTCTTCAGCGTGGAAACCTTGGCTACGGTCGGCTACGGCGACATGCATCCACAGACCGTGTACGGCCATACGGTCGCAATGATCGAGATCTTCGTGGGCCTGATGTCGCTGGCGGTCATCACCGGGCTCATGTTTGCCCGCTTCTCGCGTCCGCGCGCACGATTTTTGTTTTCGAAAAATTTGGTTGTTCGTCCCATCGACGGGCAGCGCACACTCGTGCTGCGAGCCGCGAATCTGCGTTTAAACGTCGTACAGGACGCGTCCGCCCGTCTGTACATGACGCGCAACGAGGTGACACAGGAAGGTTTCCGCATCCGCCGCGTCATCGATCTGTCGCTCCTGCGATCGACGCAACCGATGTTCAATCTCGGATGGACCATCATGCATCGGCTGGATGAGTCGAGCCCGCTCTATCTCGAGACCCCCGATTCCATGCGTCAGTCCGAGGCGCGGCTCGTGCTCAATATGAGCGGCACCGACGAAAGCACCGGGCAGACACTGACCACGCGCACGGAATACTCCGATCAGGACATCCGCTGGAACGCCACATTTCGCGACATACTCGTCGAGGACGAACAAGGAGTGCTTCATATCGACTACGCGAAATTCGACGATGTAGAACCCTTACTCTAGGGACCATCACCTGCGGCATTCCATACCGCACGCGTGAATGCGCCAGCGAACCGCCACCCTTTGTGAGCTCACTTTCTCGTCTCCAACTTGCGTCGCGCCTGATCTTGCAACCCGGTCGCGAGTCCCGGCAACTCGCGCATACGCACGAGCTCCTCTTTGGTCGGGGGTGATCGATTGACGATGGCAATGAGGCGCGTGAATGAGAAATCCGGATTGGGCCGCTCGTGCAACGTCACTGCGTCGCCCGGCATCAGGGATCCTTCCCGGACCACCCGGTAGTACCAACCGGAACGGCCATTGCGGGTCATGGCTCGCGGCAGCGCCGTGTCTTCAAAGCGCAGCGCAAATTTAAAGCAGGGCTGACGCGGTTGACAGACCTGGAGCAGCGCGCTGCCGATCGCGTGTATGTCGCCGACGCAGAGGTCGGCTTCGTCGAGGCCTTCGATCGCAAGATTTTCACCGAACGCGCCGGCCCCGAGCAGCGCATCGTGGCGGGGGTACTCCTGGCGCCACGCGGCGTAATGTCCAACCGCATAGCCGTAGACGGCCTTGTCCAGGCCGCCATGCACGCTCAGATCGGCCTGCTCGTCGCCGACGAGACCCATGCGTTGCACTTGCACTGCGCCGACCACCGGGCGCTTGACGAAAGCGCTCAAAACACGGTCGGGTCCCAGCGGTGCAATCTGCCCGACATGAACCGCGATAACACGTGCATCGGACATCGGCTCGCGTCTCCACGTCAGAGAAGTTTACGGAAAGTGTACAATCGAGACGGCGTTCCGGGGGTAACTCAAAACAGTTGGAGTATCGGACCCTTGCCAATACGCCCTGCGCACCGATGACGATCAGACGAACCTTGCGAGGTGGATTGTTCGCCTACGCCGTCCGGTGCCCGCGATGCGGTAAGAGCTTGTTGCTCGGCGCGTCGAATATTCTCATGACACGTGCGCAGTGTGCGTGCCCCAAATGTGGGGTGAACCTTGATCAGGCCGCGCGATGAATCAAAGCGCCAGCAGCGATCCCACCAATCGTTCGCCGCAAAACAAGCCGAATAAGGTCGCGGCTGACCAGACCAGGCCTAGGCCGCCGGCTACGACAAGATAGGGTAGTTCTCGCTCCGGCGGATTTTCCGGCAGCGGGCGCAGTAGCCGGGCGATTCTTGCCGGCAAGGCCGAAGGCTGACCGATGAGGGTGGCAGCCACGCCGCCTCCTTCCAACTGAAACCGCACGGAGCCGAGCACGGCCGCCGCCAAGTCCTCGCCTTCAATGCCAGCCGCGCGCGCCTCGTCGTCCCGCGCGAGCTCGAGCGTTGCGAGCCAGTCCGTAAAGCGCCGTCGAGCGGGGAACCATGGCCACTGCAGGTCGGTCACGAATTGCGCCAACCAGATACGCAGGGGGTCACGATGGCGGACATGCGTACGCTCGTGCGCCACTGCGGCCCGCAGCGCACGTTCGTCGAGTGTCTGCGCGAGTTCAGGTGCGATGACGATTTGCGGCCGCAGCAGCCCCATGGTGGCGATGCCATAATTGCGCGGCGAACGCCATAGGGACCACGCCGCGCGCACCAAGGCTCGGCCGCCCAAGAGGGTGAACGGCACCGTTGCCATGAAAACAAGGTGACCCACGTGATTCGGCACCGGATCGGGCTGTGAAAGCGCCCATCCGCAAAGCCACGCCGCGACGGTCAAGGCCGGAGCGGTCGGCCACCAAAGGGCCAGCCAATGAAGACGCTCGAGCCGCCGCGACGCCGTCTGACCCCTGACTCGCCCGGGCCAAATGGCGAACAAATGAAGAGCTAAACCGCACAAGAAAATGCTCAACATCGTCAGCAGAGTTTCACGCTCCACGCTTCGCCCTCCGGTGGGCAGCAACCGCAAGTTCCAATTCATCGAGAAGCTTCGGATCAACCGCATCGACCGCATCGATGAGCGCGGCCACCGCCGCGCGCGGCTTCGGACCCAGAAGGCGGCTCACCGCATCCTCAGCGCGCGCTCGCTCGACGCACTCCCGCGCCACTTTCGCACTATAGATGAAAACCTTGCCGGACCGTTCACGCTGGATCAGTCCCTTACCGCGCAGCCGATCGATCACTTTTGCGATGGTGGTGTACACCAAGCCATCGGGATGCTCGAAATGACGGTGCACGTCACGCACCGACGCCGTACCGAGTTCCCAGAGCTTCGTCAGAACGAGGTACTCCAATTCGTCCGCAGGCAGGAGAAAGGTTTCCATAAGAAGAGCATACACCGGCCATATTGCACGAAAACTACACGGGACCATGCCGATCGCCCGGCCCCGCGATGTTCACGCTGACACACGATTGGTAGAGCCGCCGACAGCGCCCACGAGACGAGATCGCGGAGCATTACCGGAAATCGGTTGCGTTCCAACAGCAGGAGTTCGACATGAAGACGAGATTCGCGATGGCTGTTCTCTCCGTGGGCTTGGTTGTTGCGACAACCGCATGGCCGCAGAGTGCGCCAAGCCCCGGAGGCGGGTCACCGGGCTCTCCCGGTTCCGGAACGCCCGGCACGCCGGGTACGCCAGGTGTTCCTGGAGCCCCGGGCACTCCAGGGCCGGGTACACCGGGGGCGCCAGGAACACCGCCAGGCACTCCTGGGCCGGGTACTCCCGGTGCTCCAGGAACACCGCCAGGCACCCCTCCTGGACCGACGCCGGCGCCGGGTAGTCCGCCACACTCGTGAGGGCGCGGCGACCGTCCAAGGCCCGATTGACATACACCGAGGCCGCGGCAGCAACCCATTAGCGATCAGGCATGAGATATGACGTTCCGCACGACATCGGCATTCGAGGCTTCGACAGTAGTGACGGCCGAGGCCGCGCAAATGGCACTGGACGCGGGGTTGCGTTACGTCTCCTGCCATGAGCCTGGTATACGTCGCTTGCGGGCCGGCAAGGGTTTTTACTACCTGACCCCCGAAAATCGGCGGTTGCGGTCGGCCAACGAACTCATGCGCATCCGGAGCCTCGCGATCCCGCCCGCGTATCGGGACGTTTGGATTTGCGGGAACCCGCGGGGCCACTTGCAGGCGACCGGCCATGACGCGCGTGGCCGAAAGCAGTACCGCTACCATCGCCAGTGGCGGCAAATTCGCGACAGTGCGAAGTTTGACCGTATGATTGCGTTCGGCGATGCGCTACCAAAGCTGCGGCAGCGGATCACGCGGGACCTTTCCCTCTCCGGATTGCCGCGGGAAAAGGTCCTGGCGGCCGTGGTGGCGTTGCTCGATGCATCTCGTGCCCGGATCGGCAATGTCGAGTATGCGCGTGACAACAAGAGTTACGGGCTCACGACGCTGCGCAACCGTCACGTGACTTTCGTGCGACCAGGGCGCGCCATCTTCAACTTCAGAGGCAAGGGCGGCGTTCAACACGAAATTCCGGTGGATGATAAACGTATCGTGCGCATCGTCCAGCGTTGTCATGAACTTCCCGGCCAGCATTTGTTTCAGTACTTCGGAGCCGACGGGAGTCGCCATCCGGTCGATTCCGGCCAGGTCAACGATTATTTGCGTGAAGCAATGGGCGATGATTTCACGGCCAAGGATTTTCGCACTTGGGGCGCAACGCTTCGAGCGCTCGTTTTGCTCGGCCTCGTTCCCAGAGATCCCGAAGCGAGCGAGCGCGGCCTGAAGAGCGCGATCATGGGTGTCGTCAAACAGGTTGCCGCGGAACTGCGCAATACGCCGGCAGTCTGCCTTAAATCCTATATTAACCCCGTCGTATTCGACGCGTGGCGCGCAGGGGAAATACATCGCGCTTTCCACGGAAGTCTGGCCGGCCTCTCGATGCAAAAGGCCGAAGCCCTGGTATTGAAATTTCTACGCAAGCGGAAGGCCGCCGTTCGACGCGGCGTCTCGTGACGCGCGCGCCCTCGCAGACGGGGTGTGTTCACGTCGGCATTGGCGGATGGGACTACGAGCCGTGGCGTGAGACATTCTATCCACCCGGATTGGCGCGTAGATCTGAACTCGATTACGCGAGCCGTCAGGTTACCTCGATCGAGGTCAATAGCACGTTCTATCGTTTGCAAAAGCCCGAGACATTCGCCAAGTGGCACGAGTCGACCCCGCAGGACTTCATGTTTTCCATCAAGGCGCCGCGTTTCATCGTTCAGCGCGGCGATTTGGCGACCGCGCAAACGGCTGTCGAGCGTTTCATTTCGAGCGGCTTAGAGGAACTCAAATCCAAACTTGGGCCGATCGTATGGCAGTTGGCTCCGACGAAACATTTCGACGGGAAGGAACTCGATGCGTTCCTCGGCTCGTTGCCTGCGGCGGCGGGCAAGCTGCCACTTCGCCACGCCATCGAAGCTCGGCATGCCAGCTTCATGACTCGCGAGTTTCTCGACATCGTGCGCGAACATGACGTCGCCGTGGTATACGAGGATGACACCACCTATCCGGGGGCTGCTGATTTGACGGCGGCATTCGTTTACGCTCGCCTGCGGCGCAGCGCGGCGTCCGTCGCGACAGGATACTCGTTGGATGCACTCAAGCGATGGTCGCGCCGTGCGCGAACATGGGCGAAGGGCGGCGAACCGGCAGACCTGCCGAGAATTGTGCCACGGCCCACGAAGCTGGTTCTTCCTCGCGATGTTTTCATCTATTTCATCAATGGTGCCAAAGAACGTAATCCGGCCGCCGCCCAAAAACTGTTATCGCTACTGGCCTCAGGTGAAACGGTCAGGCGTCGAGCCCGGAGCGTCGGGTAACGCGCGAGCGCTTCTCGCACGCCTACGTATGATCAGGTGATTTGGCTCCTTTGAAGCAGCCGGTAACAGTCGCTAAATTCCACTCAGTCGAGGTTGCGGAGCGGTTCAGGTGTATCCCGTGGAAGATCGTGATTTAACGCTGAGCCGGCCCAGTGCCGCCCTATTGGACGCCGCTCCCGACTGCATCAAGGTGTTATCGGCAACGGGCGTAATCCGATTCATCAATTCGTTCGGCCTATCGTTGCTAGGCGCAAATCATGCCGATCAAGTCGTGGGCAAGTCTTACTTCGACCTCTGGCCGGTTTCGATGCATGAAGCCATTCGTGAAGCGTTGGCTGGAGCGATACGGGGACAGCACACCCGCGTCGAGGGGCTTCGCTCGACGCTTAAGGGAAATTGGCGCTGGTGGGAGGTGCATTTTCACGGGGTGGATGGAGCCGAGAATCACCGCGATGTCATCTGCATTGCGCGGGATCTCACGGAGCGCCATGCGCGCGAGCTCGAATTACGAACCGCTAACGAGCGGCTCACCGCACAAGTTGACGAGGCCGAACGCCGCAAGCTTGAATTCATCGCTACACTGGCTCACGAGTTGCGCAATCCGCTGGCACCCGTCCGTTCCGGACTGAATGTACTCCGGGAAGCCGCGGATGATCGTTCAGCCGTCGAAGCCACGCGCCACATCATGGAACGGCAAGTCGCTCAAATGGTGCGCCTCATCAATGATCTTCTCGATGTCGCGCGCGTCTCGAGCGGCAAACTCGTGTTGCAGAAATCGCACGTTGACGTGAAGACCGTCATCATGGAAGCGGTGGAGGCCACTGCGCCGCTCATGACCAAGCAGAAGCACCGGTTGTCGGTGGCGATGCCGGAAACCCCTGTCTGGTTGTTAGCGGATGCGGCACGACTGATCCAAGTTTTTTCGAATCTTCTCAACAATGCCGCGAAATATACGAACGCGGGGGGTCAGATCGAAGTCGACGTGGCCTGCGTGGACGCCCACGTCAGGGTGTCGGTGGTTGATTCCGGCATAGGAATGGCGCAACCCGCTCTGACGCGCGTGTTCGAGATGTTTACCAACGTGGGCTACGATGCGACGGGCGTGCACGACGGCCTGGGGATCGGCTTGAATCTCGTGCGCCGACTGGTCGAGATGCATGATGGTACCGTGACCGCGCACAGCGAGGGGCTCGGCAAGGGAAGCCGATTCATCGTGACACTGCCGATTGCGCCGATCGCGGCAGCGACGGACGTTAAGAAGCCCCTGAAGCGGCGCGATCGTGAAGTGAGGATCCTGATCGTCGACGACAACGTGGACGCCGCGAAAACGCTGGCGATGTTGCTCGACTATAATGATCACGCAGTGCGCGTGGCGGAATCCGGCATCAACGCGCTGCGCATCGTGGCCGAATTCAAACCGGACATCGTGTTTCTGGACATCGGGATGCCCGGGATGGATGGCTTGGACGTGGCGCGCGCGGTTCGCGCCATGCCGGAGACTCGCGACCCCATGCTCGTCGCGCTGACCGGCTGGGGCGGTCAACGGGACCGTGAGCGCACGAGAGAAGCCGGATTTGACGAACATTTGACCAAACCGGCGGACCTGGCTTCGATAGAGGCCATGCTATCCAAAGTCAAGGGCGGCCAAGAGCCGCCTGATGATGCTCCGTAGGAGTGGCGCGCTCACGCAGTCACTTGTCGGATCGCGCTCCCCAGCGAGCGTGCCGAGTCGGCATAGTGCTCCCAAGGTTTGGATGTCTTCAGCAACGCGGCGCCGGTGCGCACGGTGTACCTCGCAGGGTCTAGGCCTGTCTTCACGTCTTTCCAGTGAATCGGCATCGAGACGGGAGCGCCCGCCCGTGCGCGTGAGGACAGCACGGCGACCGCCGTCGAGGTGCGATCATTACGCAAGTAATCGAGGAATATGCGTCCGACCCGATCCTTCTTCGACATCGTATCCAAATACTTCGTGGGCGTGTCTTGCGCCATTTGTGCGCAAATGATGTGCGCGAAGTCTTTTGCCGCCGGCCATGGCACGGCGTCTTTTCCAAGTTTGAGGGGCGTGACCACATGCAGCCCTTTACCGCCGGTGGTCTTACAGAACGACTCCAAGCCCACCTTCTTCAAGCGGTCCCGAATCTCGAGTGCGGCGGCGATGACCGCGCTGAATTTCACGTCAGGCGCGGGATCCAAGTCGAACACCAGTCGTCCCGCCACTTCAGGATCATCGGGCGCGCAGTTCCACGGATGAATCTCGAGTGCGCCCAGTTGCGCTACAGCGGCGAGCGCTTCAATGCGGTCGATTTGCACGTAGGGCGCTTTGTCGCCTTTCACTTTGACCAATGTGAATAGGTTGGAGATGCCCGCCATTGCATGGCGCTGAAAGAATTGCTGGCCGGCAACGCCATCCGGTGCACGCAGCAGGGAGCAGGGTCTGCCCTTCAGGTGAGGCAACAACCAATCGCCGACTTCAGCGTAGTAATTGGCAAGGTCCAGTTTGGTGACCGGCTTACCATCTCCCGCGTGTGGCCACAGCACCTTGTCCGGTTTCGAGAGAGTCACGCCCATGACCACCGTTGCACCGCTCCGGCCGGTCGATTTTGCGACCGGCATCGTCGATGTTGCGACCCGCGTCAATGGGGAACCGTTGCGAGACTGCACAGGACTAGGCAGTTCGGCGACAACCTCGCTCGCTGGCTTATCGCGGCGCAGTCCCTTGAACGAGGCTTGGCGAATCATGCCAGTCGCGGTCCACCCGGCAAATTCGATTTCCGCCACGAGCGTGGGCTTGAGCCATCGGATGTTCTTCTCCTTCGCCGGCGCGTTGGCACCGCCGAAGGGACTGGTTTCGCGCGTCAGTTTTTCGAGTTTTGGCAGCAACTTGGACGCGACCGAGGCACTGTAGCCGGTACCAATACGTCCCACGTACACCAAATGTCCCGCGCCGTTGACGCCCGCCAGTAACGAGCGAAGTCCGCCCGCTTCAGTCGTCCAGCCGCCGAGGACCACTTCGTGTCCGGCGCGGCACTTAGCCTTGGTCCAGCTCCCCGATCGGCCGGAGACGTAGGGCGCGTCCAGTCTCTTGGACACGATGCCTTCCAGGTGCATCTTGCACGCAGAGAGTAAAACGGTATCCGCGGTTGATTCAAAATGCGCTACATAGCGAATCGAATCTCCGGCGTCCGATTTCTCGAGAAAAGTCGCGAGCCGCGCTTTGCGATCGGCCAATGCCCAGGTTCGCAGGTCTTTTTTCCCCTCGATCAGCAGGTCGAAGGCGAAGAAGACCAGATTCTGGGACTGCCTCTCCGACAACGCCGCCTGCAGCGCTGCGAAACTCGGCATCTGGTCATGATCGAGCGCGCAGATCTCACCGTCGAGAATGCAATCGGGGAGGCCTATCGCCTGTTCGGCGATCGCCACGAACTGGTCGGTCCAATCGAGGCCACTACGCGTGCGAATGCGCGCCTTGCCGTTCTGCACACGCAATTGCGCTCGGTAGCCATCGAACTTCACTTCATGCGCCCATCCTGCCGTCGCGGGAGGACGTTCCACCAATTTACACAGCTGCGGCTCAATGAAGGTCGGCATTGATCTTAGCGTTGGCGCGTCGGCGCGTGGCTGCGCCTTCAGCGCCTTCGCGCCGGACGCGGGCACAAGGACGTTCTGACGCTTGTCGTCTCGATGACTGCGCCATATGGAGTTCGACTTGATGCGGTCGTCGGCCAGCATGAAGGGAGCGGGCGCTTTCCCTTTGCCGGATGCGATCTGGGTCATCGACCGACCCGAGGCGACCGAGCGGTCCAGTTCCAAGAGGGTTTTGGCGTCACCTGGCCTCGCGAATTCATCGCGGTGTTTGATCAACAGCCAATGAGTCCGCTTCGTTCCGTAGCGGTCGTTCTTGATGCGCACCAGTACCCAACTGCCCCGCAGTCGCTTTCCGTTCAAGTTAAATTTCAGATCACCGCCTTTCAAGGCGTCTTCCGGGCTTTTTGTGCCGTCAGGTATCCAATACCCGCGATCCCACAGTTGCACGGTACCGCCACCGTATTGACCCTTGGGAATGGTGCCCTCGAAGTCGCCGTAGTCCAGGGGATGGTCTTCGACTTCGACCGCCAAGCGCTTATCGGCCGGATCAAGGGAGGGGCCCTTGGTCACGGCCCACGATTTGAAGACGCCATCGAGCTCGAGCCGCAAATCATAGTGAAGATGACTTGCCGCATGTTTCTGGATCACGAAGCGCAGATGGTTGGACGGGGCCACCGCCATTCGACCGCTCGGCTCGGCAGTTTGGTTGAAGTCGCGCTTTTGTTGATAACGCGCGAGTGAGGCCTTGCTTGCTGGGAGATCGCGCGCCTTGGCGTTAACCTGGCGGGACATATATGGCGGTTCCTTTGCCGGTTTTTTTGTATATCCCGAGCGAACCACCGACTCCCACGCCCACCGCCGAGCTGCGAGAGTAGGAATCGGAGCCCACGCCCGATCCGAAGGAACCGGTCTGCCGGTCGGAAACGTCTCCCAATATGATGCCATTGGCACCCAATTGGGCTGCCTGCACCTTAAGGCGCTCAATCACTTTGTCTATCGATTTCTGTCCGCCGGGACCAAACGCGCTGCTGCTGTGTGCGTCGAGCAAGGCGATCTCTTGGAACTGGGGTGGCGGTGCCGTGTATACCCGTACATCCGCCGGCGAGATGGGGGGGCGGGCCGTGCCAATCAAAATATGCGATGACGACGCACAGGCCGTTATCGCTAGAGCAAACGCAAACGCTGCCCATGGCGCGCGCTTGACGATGTTTTGCGGGAATCGAGGGTTCACACGGCAGCCAATAGAATTTTAAGAAGTAGCACCTTGCTACGGTACTTTGTTTTCCATCAGCGGACCGTTGCCTGAGTGGATGTCAGACGATGACCACTTCGATTACGACCGCGGACACGGATTTGAAACCCGCGCTGCGGTCGCCATTCCTTGAATGTCCTACAAGATTGCGCTCAATTGGCTGACAGCGCCGCGTCGAGGCAGTGGCGATATTCGCCACGCGAGTCGCCATCCACGGAATGAAAGGAGAAAGATCTGTATGTCAACTGTACTCATCGCGGACGATCACGCTGTCGCCAGGGCTGGTTATAGACAATTCCTCGAGATGGAGCCGTCGATCACCGAGGTGGGTGAGGCGACGAGCGGCAACGAAGCATTGGCGCAGTTACGCCGGAAACGCTGGGATCTGCTCCTGATGGATATTCACATGCCTGACCGCAGTGGCATCGATATTTTGAAGCACGTGAGTACGGGTTACCCGTCGGTGCGAGTGCTCATCATGAGCGGACTTCCGGAGGAGCAATATGCGCGCAATGTTTTGCGCGCCGGTGCCCGCGGGTATCTTTCAAAGGGTGGTTCGCCGGAGGAACTGTTAAAGGCGGTGCGACTCGTTTTGAAAGGAAATCGCTATGTCAGTGCCTCGCTCGCTGAGTCGATGGCTGCGGACCTCGAAAAGCCCCGCGATCAGGACAATCAGCCGCTGCACACGGCCCTATCCGCCCGCGAATTCCAGATCTTTCGCAAGCTTGCCATAGGTGCGCCCTTGGGAGGTATCGCCAAGGAGCTCAGTTTGAGCGTGAAAACCGTGAGCACCTATCGCAGCCGCATCTTTGAAAAGATGACTTTTGATACCAACGCGGATTTGATCGGATATGCCATGCGCAGCGGTCTGATTCAGTAGCCCCTTCCCGGCCATTTGATACCAACGTTCACGGTGCGCCCCGCCAACGGCGCCCAAACCTCCGAGATGGGATTGCCGCCCGGTCCCGGGGAGGTGCGCACGAGCGGCTCGAAGCGCGTCTGGCGCACGTTCGTCAGGTCGATGGCGTTGAAGTAGATCGACACGGCCTTGAGGTGCAACTCACCGAGCAGGTTCA
>Ga0116230_10004343_pt1 | contig 13904 bp, 14 predicted proteins | sample S1TSphfallax_3_FD_88678 | JGI IMG/M metagenome (GOLD analysis project Ga0116230, IMG submission 88678) | Host-associated microbial communities from peat moss isolated from Minnesota, USA - S1T2_Fd - Sphagnum fallax MG | ecosystem: Host-associated > Plants > Peat moss > Unclassified | place...
ATTAGGTTGGAAGTTTTGTTTCAATCATTGTACATTTATAAGCTATTTATATAAAAGTCGAAAAAAATAAATTCAATGAATTTTAGAAACTAGCAAAGTTGTTGCATACCAAAGGGAACAACATTAGAAGAAATCTTGTCCATTCCAACCATATGGTTACGACTATAAATGTGATTAGTGTCCAAATCAACTTCTTTTACAACTACACTTGGGTTGGTCCTACATGTCATTTTAGTCATAAATGTGTGTAGTCATGTATGAAACTATTGTAGTCACATATGCGACTACAATGTTGATATAATCAAATGAAGTTGGAAATGCGACTATAATTTGTTACATGTTTGGATGCAAAAGTAAAATGAAAATTCATTTTTTCATCCAATATTGTGAATGGATCCTTGGATGGATGAAAACCTAATTGTTTTTGCAAGTGGTCATAATTGTTTTTACAACTAAGGCCAATAATATTTCCATTTATAATATTTTGATGACTAAAACATATGTGGCATGTTTGGAATTACAATATTTGTTTGATAATCAACTTGTGTCTAACTATTTATTGGTATTTTTGATTGTTTGTTAACATTGAAAATACAATTATTATATTTTTATTAAATATATTTGAGTTATGATCTATTTTTAAATATTATATATGATGATTATTTCATTATATATTATACATGTGAATTAAATTATATTGGTAAAATTACAACTTATTATAATCATAATCAAGTATGATATATATTTTGATGAAAGAAAGGTTTAAGATGTCTAAAAAATATATTGTTTATTTGATCATAAGACTTTTATCATACTTTTAGATAAAATCTTTATATTATATTTGGAAAAATATAAAACTTAAAATTCCATCAAATTCATTAATTATTTAACAATCCTAATTGTGATTTAATTTAAAATCTAAAATATTAGAAAAATTATACATCATACATATTATAACTGATATTTTAAAAATATATTATTATTTGAAATGTGATAGATACACTATCCATATATTAAAAACATATGTGAATTAGTTAAAATTATATATATTATAATCACATTGTATAAATGTTTTTTGAATGAAGTGAAGGATTAATATGAGGGAGATAAATTATTAAATATTAGTTGTAAAGTATTTTTCATTTATAAATCATGTGCTTGAACAAAAATTCTAGCAAGTCATCATCAAAATGTAATTCAATTTAACAAAATTTAGAAAACATTTGTTCAAATTAATGTACATTTTTGGAAAAAATATATATTAATTCATGTATGTCATTGAAAGTACTTTTAAAATCCAACTTTAAATATTTCCATTTGGACAAATACTAATAAAATATGAAATATTGAAATTGATGTTTGTGCAATGTTTAAAGTCAAATATGGGTTAAATAGAATGCATTCCACTATATCCATCCTTGGGGTCTAAGGTTTGAACCTCACAACTTACATAGTTGTGGTCAACAAAGTGTGTTGATTGTATGTACCTTACATAGTTAAATTAATTAACCTAAATACCTAGACTAGGTGGCCTACATAGTTACGTAAATTAGGTTTTTAGCCTAGCCTAGGTAGTGACACGTGTCAATAACTCATAGGTTGAAAAATTATGAAATTACCAATAATATGAATTATTATATTGCATTATTTATATAAATATAAATAATGTGCTTAATAAATGTGATTTAATATATATATATATAATCATTTAAATTTAATTATTCTAAAAATGCTACCCCATATTTTATGTAGTTGTATTTGTAGTTGCATAGTCTTAAGACTAGTCAATGGATGAAAAATCCCTATTGTCACAAGTAATATGCGACTACAAGGGTGACTATACATGCCACATGGAGTTTTTGGCAACTAATTGTCTTTTACAAGAGGACTATAGGGTTTGTAGTCGCATGTGTCCGTTACAACTAAAATTTTCTCTTTTGCAGCTAAAATTGTAGTCATTTATTTCCAAATTTCTTCTAGTGCAAGAACTTGAAAAATGTCCTAACCCATGTGATAAGCATGTGGAGCCCAACAAAAAGGTTATTGAAGGAATACAAGACTTTGTGAACAAAAATGGTAATCGATTTTACTATTTTTACATCTATTTTTGCATCTAGAAAACATTTAGGAGTTAGATTCCTTTTGGAGTCGAATGTGGATTACCCCTTTTTTTCAAAGGAAAAGTTTTCAAAAAGTCATGGAATAGCCACTTTTTGTTAGCTAAGGTTATGGACTACCCATTTCTTATTAGTGTCATATTTCATAGTGTTCATAATCATGTTTACATCCATGGAAGAAATCCTTGTTGTCTTCAATAAACTTGGATAGGAAAGTCAAACATTTCATGAATATATTACTCATTTGCAAACTAATCAAGCTTCAACCTCTTTGGGATGCATTTCGGCAACACAACCCCAACCAAAAGAACCATGGATTAACCTACTTGACAAGTTCAATGGCACATGTTCAAAGCTTTGAAGTTTTGTCAATCAAGTGCATTGGGTCATTTGACTTCATCATCATCAATATCCAATTAGTCTAATTCAACTTGGATTCATTAAAACCTTGTTGTTAGGCATAACCCTTGTTTGGTTCACACCTTTGTTGGAGCATTAATCACCTTTGTTTAACAACTTTGAAACATTTTTTGAAAATTTCAATGCCACCTTTGGAGATTCGGACAAAGAATGCATGTCTAACATTAAGATACAATCTCTTTGTCAAAGATATGTTCAACATTAGTTTTAAGCACAATCTTGCACCATACCCTTGTCATGTTCTTTTCATGTTCATGTTTGCATATGTTAGCATAACAAAAATCCATTTTTTCTTTTGTATTGCACATTTTGTGTTTTTGTTCATAATTATTATGTTTTTATTTTTGAATCACATAATCTTATTTTGTTCCTTGTTTGAAAGTTAGCTTAAAACCTTTTCTTTAGCCTTTTTTCTTATGCTTCTTTGTGTCCTTAACAGGTCCAGTCCATGTGGAAACCAAGCTACGCACTTCGTTAGTTGCACTGAAAGCCCTAATGATGAAAATTCATGTTACAATCATAAAAAAATAGGAACCACATTTGATGCGATACCTACTATATGTGTATCATCCACCAATGAAGGGTAAACACAAGTAAGGTGGGCTAGTAGTAGGGTGAAAAATGTGAAGGTGAATTAGTACAAACAACGTTTTTCCTAATGGGTCCCCTTGTTGTGTACCTAACTCTAACAAAATGACTATGATATCCCCATGTTGGGAAACCTGAAGAAAATATTGTGGATATGGGTGTGCATAATATTGATTAACGAATGGGAAATGTTAATTCAAAAAATTGGACGAAAATTATAACTCTTGAAAAAGGCTGACCATGACACCAAATTGAAGGCATTACGAACATCCACCTATAGCACCACCCCATTTAGGTGCAAATCTAACATCATTTGAATGCCATGAACCACTGTTTCACACTCACCACCATGAGTCACTACACCGACCTGATAAAGACTAAAATGTTTTACAAGAGTACCCTTAAACTGAATAGCTAGTGTGCGAACAACTAGGTAATAGGTCACCTCATTAATTACAATGGGACATATGCCTCCAAATTGCTTCTCCAACATTAAAAATCAAAATGTAGAAAGTAAATGTGATATTGAAGGTGGAACATGACTTTGAATACTATGCCCATACTTTGATAAAGAGGTCGAAACCATTTGCAAAATCATTTGGGACAAAATTATATCGTAAAAGTTCATACACCAAACCTAAAGGGCCACCATAAAAAACACGTGCTAAACAAATCAAAGCAAAAATAAATGCCTTCAATTTAAAATAACCTCCGTCTCAGGATGAAAATCATCAACAAAAAGGGGGAGATCAACTTCAAAAAGTGGATGGAGAAGGTGAAGGATTCTTATGGTCTCATTAGATGGGGTTATAAGTGTGTTCAAAACTAGTGCATGTATTACTTGAGCATACTCCTTTACATGAACAAAGGCCCATGCACAACATAATCATGTTGATGGAGGTGGGGTAGGATTTTGAATCGACTCCCAACATTTATGAAAAGTTAAAATGAATGTTCTAATCATGTGTTCTTCATGTAATGTTTCCCAATTGACACCCATGTATTGACGCAAGCAAGTGCGAGTCTCTTGGTGGCCTTTCTCACCACCCTGAGGAAGAAAGGACAAACATTAAAAGGGAATAACAAAAAAACATGCCAAGCTTAAATATTAGAAGGATAGGATGCTAATTGAGGGAAAGGGATATGCAAACTTCATTTAACATCAATTTGAAAAACATATGAAATATGATGGTATGAACAAGGATGAGGTAAACCTAAATGGAAAACATCAATGATGTCTATGGATGCAATCCATGCTAAAGAGGGAGGAGAAGATGGTGAAATCGGGGGCAACATTGTCCTTAAGACAATTGACTGCCTATGGGTGGTGCATGAAAGCTAGTGTTGTGCACCCACCCCCCCGCCCCCCCCACGCTAAATACACGATTGTAAGAGGGACAAGGAACGCGGGGTCATGGAGGGAATGATCACATGATAGATACTAAAAAAATTCTTAGTGGATGTGGCGGGTGAAGAGAAAAGAGGGTGACAAACTAAGAAAGGATGAAAGGACTAGCAAAAGTAAATTAAAAGGGATGGGAATGATGGGTGGATGGAGGGAACTAAAGCACAATTAGGCATAGGGGTAAACCTAACTACTAGTTTTCCATTAAATGTCTACTGGGAGGGCCGAGATGCTTGACGACATTTTGGGGACAGAGAACCCACATGATCGGCCATGCCTCTCCCCAACTTAGCATATATGGTTTAAAACTAAGACCTTAAACCCCAATCTTGAAAACCCCCTTAATCCCTTTCAAACCCTAAAATGATTATCGTAAAAGAAGAGTACTTACAACTAAAACAAAAAAACTTGAAAGGGACATATGAAAGTAGACTTACGAAAACCCAATGAATGGGTGGGAATAGCAAATGAACCCAATTGCAAATTTGCCATTGTTCATGTGTGTGTGCTACTATTCAAAAGCCTTGGTCACCTGCCTTGCTTTGCCCTTATCCTGCTTTGCCTCACCTTGCCTTGCCCTATCCATTCAACCTTGCCCTGCTTTGCCTTGACCACCCTATCAAACAAAAACAAAACCCCTCTCCCCTCCAAACCCTAATTTGTAGGTGTCTTGTGTAAGGCAACAATAGTAGTGTGGTTATTATCTAACTGCATTGACACTTGCACATACACTCCTTACTACCTTCCTGCTCTTGTTGCTAACAACTTCTACATGCAATGACCCAACCCTCTAAAGGCCTTGGATCCAATTTATGACTCTCAACCAATATGATTGCTCCATTTTGTTGCACCTTTGTTGCTAGTCTTAAATCATATGTTCTTGTGTATCATATCATCTTGTGGCTAATCCAAGTTTTCTACCAAAAATCACCTCTTGCCACACATATCATGATAGTGTTGAGTTTGGTCCACCCAAAAGCCTTTGTGCTCCGTTCTATGTTCAGAACCTGTGCTCCCTGTTTTGATGATTAGAAAAGATAATGTAGTATGGGATGGTCAAGCCCCAGGTCCATTATGTTAGGTAAAGCACTAGGTGAGCCCATGTAGGGCAAGCTAGGTGGCACACCCAACATAGTGGGCAGGGCATGCCATTCATGACATTGAGATCTGGGGTGACAAATTCAACGATTTAAACAAAAATTCGTGTTCAGCAAACAGATTTTGGTCACAACTACAAGTGTATGATCATCCATGGAAGGTTATGTCATATGGTGTGGTCAAGAAAATGACATTATTTGCCACCCCAGACCTTAATGTTCTTGTAATGTTTCTGAGTTTGCAGATACCCATAGCTGCTTCTTTACTTAGAGTGAGTGGGAGGTTATGACCAGTGTTTGGCGGTTATTGAGTTTTAACCTAGTTATCAAGCCAGTTATTTATAACCTACCAACTGGTTATTGATTTTTTGATAACTGATTAAATTGATAACCACTTAGTATTAACATTTCAAAATCTAGTAACCTACCTAGCTGACCTGACTATCATCCAGGTAGGTTATCAATTTTTAAACACATAGAGAATTTTTTTCAAATATAATTTTAAATTAAAAAAACCCTAAATAACCAATGTGTAACCAGCAGGTTGACCAATGGTTCTCAACTGATTATTTGATAACTTACTCAGCATCATCAGAATTTTTTGATATTGATATTGATAACCTGTTTGATCCTCGAAAAAATTCCACAAAAGAAACATCTACCTGGTGGTTATTAAGAAAAAAAAGCAATAACCAACTAACACTGGTTATGACACCCATGGGCATTCAATGACATGGCTCCATCAAGCATTCATCCATTGCAGAATGAATTTTTATTCTTGCCAAGCTTTGTATCATGCCTTCTTTGCATGGTTGCTGGGGCTTTGTTGCCACAATTGTATCAATCACTTAAGCCAAGATGTTTTTGTACTACCACTTCACCATATACAATATATGTACTAGTACAAAATCACAATTGACTTTCAATAGACTACTTAGCAAGTTCTGATACATGATATGATCATGATCATGAAAGCTTGCACTTTATTAAAAGACCTTGCAAAGAGCATAAGAATAACAATGAATAGTAACCAAATTATATATCCTTTAAGCAAAACATGTTCAGATGATGATGCTCCACTGCTTGTCAACTAATCATGACAATAACCAACTGCTAAAATGCCATCAAACTCCACATTCTAAAACGCCATCCTCCATATGATCTTGTTCACAACTATGTAAATAATCAAGTCTCCTCATCGAATGCAAAAGCAATAATGCACATGTCCTTGGTTTATACATGTAGTGGTGGTGAAATTTCTACAAACAATTACATGGGCATAATTCTACACATCATCATATCTATTCCTCTCCTGCTTGGGTGCATTGCACTAAGACAGACTGACTCCACAATGCACAAGCTATACATCCCTAAAACATTTTGACTTATTTCACGATGCACAAGCTATAATCCCTAATTCTTAATTAAGCAAGGCACTACCAAGAGATGGAAACTAAGGATATGATTTAAGTGCACATTTAACAGCTGCTGCCTCTCAGGGAGTGGACTCTCCCGAAAGCTCTCAATAATTAATCCAAGAAAAGAAAACTCAATTACTATGTCTGCAAGTCTCAATTCTTGAATCGGGATTATTAATAACTTGTGAGGATTAGTTCTATGATCTAAATGTTTGGTGATATTTAAAGATCTGATTAATGCCCATGCAAGCATAATTTTTCTTAATTGGGGGAACAATGGATCAATGTATAGTCTAGGGTTTAAGGTTTAGGGTTTTGAAGTAGACTTAAATTCCCTCTTTTAGAGTTTGGGAGCTTGCCATAGGGTTTAGGGTTTAGACCTTTTCCGTGACTTGCAGTGTTTGGGAGCTTGCCATAGAGCAATCCTCTTGTCTGACAGTTTCTGTTGAGTGCTTAGAGCTTTGTAAGAAGCCCAGTCATTCAGACATAGTCGAAGATCATCCAGTTTTCTCTGTTGACCTACACAACAGTTTCCATGCAGTGTGACCACCTTTCTCATGTCATCATTCATCTGCACAAAAACAAAACAAAATGTATCTTGTCACAATTTGAGAAGTTCTAGCTTGAGGCAAAAGAATCATGCATTCACTGATGCATGCATGCATGTGTACTAGTACTAAAATGTTGAATGGAACAATTGAGAGCTAGTGTGACAATTGCTGATGAGAGAATATTATTTTTCATTTATTGTTATTACAAGTGCTTTGGGCAAGGTTCCAAAAGAAGCAAAATCCCCCCATGGATTTTTCCTCTTATGATGCCATGATATGGTTTTCAGTAGTTCATCATTATTTATGTCAATTTTAATTTGATTTTGATATACATAACATGGACATGAAAACACACATGTTAAATTGCAGTTTCATATCCATGTAGCTGGGAAAGGGAAAGAAGTGATGAAGTTAGGCTTGGAAGAGATATGAATGGCACAAATAGACAAGATTATTCTTATGATATAGATTGTGTAGCACCTGAATAAGGTTGAAGATTTTGGGTGGTACTTACATGACAAAATGAGGAGAAGTAGCGTGCATCCAAGAAATTGTACTTGAGGCCAATGTCAAGAAAGCCTTGTTCTTTGACAATGATATTGAATGCATCTTGCTCGTTTCTGGGTGCTCGATGTCGATAGTGGGTGGCATTCCAATATTGAAAGAAAGCAAGTGTGCGCTTGTTGGAGTGTGCAAAATAGAAGCCCGCATTTGCAGAGTTCTTGGGTGAGTCTGGTGTCCCGGCATATATGTCAGCTGCTATTTGGAAGTCCTTACTGGCATCAAAGTGGAGGAAGGGGTCACGGAACCATAGAATATCTACATCCTACAACACATGCAAGACATCACCAAATTGTCGTTTTATCCATAAGGCTACAATGAACTCAAGAAACACAAGACTTTCTGCACACCCACATGGGCCTTGTGGGTGTGCTGCAGCTAGTTTACTAAAAAAAGTATTGCAAAGATTAGAAGTTACAGGCAAAAATATCCTTGGGTGGTGGTACTCCTAGAAATGTCACACCTTTAATTTACTAGACCAAAGTATCGCTATTGAATGGGTGCAAATGAATTATGACCAGCCTTCCAGCTGGTGAAGCTGGAAATTCAAGAATCTTGATCAGAAATTATATTATACAGTATGATCATGTACTATATTCAGTACTAGTGTGCTGTGTTTTGTAATTGTTACCGAGAAAATGAAGTTGTAGCCAAGGCTGAGAACATGTCCCAAGTACTCAAAACGTTTCCAGACCATCTTCACATAGTCAGTTGACATGAACACTTGGTCCGGTGAGAAATCAACACCTTCAGTAGACTTGAGCTTAAAACAATGTAACCGGTGAGATTCCTGCATGCAGGAGTTGTAAGCCTTGTTGTCAAGAGCCACAACAATGAGGTGATCCAGAAGGTGTTGGGTGCCTTCGCCATTGCGGAAGCCCTCCAGAAACAGACTGAACATACTCATGTTGTGATTTTTATTGGCAGCTGGAGCTGCCCAGGCTTGGTTCAAGCTTGTTATGATCACAGTCTTGTTGTTCCCCATTGAAGCCTTGACAAGCAAATCTTCCAGCACTTTCCACTCATCCTGCTGCAGCTCCTGGCCTGCTATGATCTGTGACTCCAGCACCTGATTCTTCGCCATCAAGAATCTCATAAATTTTGCAGCATTACTTTACTGGCACATTGCCCTGCTAATGAGTTCACAGCAATAGTTTGCTCAGAGGGTTCAAGTAGTTATTCATGTCCTGTAGGTTGACATTTCGTTGGAGATGATCATGCTTACCTGCTGCTGCTGCTGCTGCTGTACTTTGGGAGATTCTGCAGGTTGCTGTGCAGCAAGAATTTCCTCAGGAGGATTAGAAGTGTTAGCTGCTTGCTGTCCTCCAGGAGCTGGGGTCAGTACCGGCTGCTGCTGGTCAACAATCTTCACATCGCCTCCTGCTGCAGGGGCTTCGACGCTGGTCACACCAATCTGCCCGGGAGCTGGAGTTGGCGAATTACGCTGCTCCACTAGATCAGTGCCTGCAGGCTCTTGCTGTGGAGCTTGCAGCTGCTGCTGCTGCTCAGGATCAGCTTCGGGAGGCCGAGTTGATGCAGTGACCTGCTCCACAGCAGCAGGCTAGATAACAGTCAAGGTTAATTGGCCCTAGAATTGGGAATAAATTTTCATTGCTCCTAATTTGCAGCCAGTAAGCAAGCAAGCAAGCAAGGCTAGTACAAGCGCCGAGCTCACATGATCTTTTCCAAATAGGTACATCCTCAACTAGAAGAACCCATCAGCGAGCGATAGAACAATAATTCTTTCGTCACAAAAAACAAAAGTCTATCTACTACAGACTGTATCTAATTCAGACAAATTTGGCTCATGTGTGTTTTCCATAGATCTATAATCAGATGTGAATCTGATGAATTAAACAAGTAATCAAAAACCCATCTCGAGATTGCTTGAGAGAAATTAATCTGCCATGAATTTAAATATAAAGACGACCCAAGTAGCTAGTAACTGCTCTGAAGAGATCCACAGCTGCCTGAGTATTGCAAGAGGTTGAAGAATAATTATGGGGTCTTCTGATTCTTCTTTTCTTCTCCTTCTTCTTCTTCTTTTTAGACTTACATACAAGTCCTGTGCTGCAGCTGTTGGTATCTGATGATCCTCATGTCTACTTGAAACAAGATAGTTGAAGTGATTCGTCAGAAGAAGCACAGAAGGCTTATGTAAGGAGATCAAATATGGCACCCCGAGCAGTGCAGCGATTAACACCACTGCAATGATCTTCTTGGCCTTCGTGCCTTGGCTGCAATTGTACCCGTGGAGCTCCCGCAACATGATGCAGATCCTGAATCAAATAAGAATACTGAACTGTACTAATTCAGACTCAAAACTACTACTACTACTACTACTACTACTACTACAACAAGTGCTGAAACCCTAAATTGAATAACATGATTCTTCTACAAAACAAAAATCTTCTCTTCTCTAGACTTGATTTTCAAACCAACCTGAAAGTGCTTGGAGCAAGCTAAATCTCAAGTTCTTTGTTCTCAAGTCCCCCTTTTCCTTTGATGTGAACTTGGTCAACTTGCCCTTGTTTTTGTATTCATAGCATTGTAAGTCCTTCTTAAGAAGAAGAAGAAGAAAAAGAATCATCATCAAAACCCTATAGAACTTTATGTATCAAACACACCACATCTTTGGAAAATGTACATTTTCTATCATATCATTGTAAGTCCTTCATAAGAAAAAGAAGGATTATTTGTGTGGGGTGTAATCTTCCACTCTTTTTCAACCTTCACTACATGACGAGACTTCTCGTTTGTTGCATGGAAATTCTATTCCTGAAATTTGAACTTTGAGATTTTCCTTGGGGAGTTGACGTCAAAATACAAAGGCCAAATTCAAAAAGATCATTCTTATGTGTAAGGTAAAACCTGAATTATAGGGCCCACACTAGGTAGAGCCAAGGGCAGGGCCAAATCTTGTAAAGTTCACAGGTGAGGCCTTTATCGAGTGTAAAGACCAGTGTCAACCTTTATATTTTATTCGTTTCCCCCATGATACTTGGTCGATATACTCACTTCGTATCACAAGACAAAAGACAAAAAAAACTGAAAGTAGGCATTTCAAAAAATGAAACGGCTGCCCAAGCACATGTTTCATTTTTTGAAATGGCCACTCTTCATAGAGGAATTTCTTTAGCCTATAATGTGCCTGCCAACTACTCTAGAAAAATTGATATGGCTTTTATGTAGGTGTAAGATCCCTCCCACTCTTAATGTGTAGGGATAAAATCCTTCCCCCTCATATGTCTCATGATTTGCATATTTTTTTGTGTTCATAATAGCCTTCGACTCAAGTAATATGATGGGTAAAGCCCATGAGTGAGGGACAATACCAAGCGCCAAAATACAAGGCCACATGGATTCACCTATCCCCTCAATTGGGCCCCCTCATTTGGAGAATATTCTAGTATATCATACACAAAAATACTTGAATAAGACACCAAAACTAGTTACACGCAAAGAAAGAAGTCCAAGGACCATGCAAGAGCTAGAGCAGCAATCCTATGGCTTGTAAAGAAGCATTGAATTTTTAAATATATTTTTAGGGCGTTCTTTGGGCCAATGATTGGTGTGAGAACTTTTGACCTACAAAAGCTACCAGACAACTTGGCAAAGTAACTTCCAAGTTTGGGAAGGTACTTTCTTGATTAATTATATGTTTTCCCCATACTGAAATTTCTTTACAAGCTGGATTTTCTCCTATGATTCTCTCTCCTTTGACTATACACCACATAAAAAGTTCAAACAATTCGAAGAAATTTAATTTAATTTCAAAAAATATGACCTGAATGAAAATAAAATTGCATGAAAAAATGGAGTTCATGCTCAATGAAAAAAGTAAATCCTAAAACAACAAAATCAACAAAGCTCAAACAAAATGTCCCACAAAAAAATGGCATGGTAGAATGATGTTTAACCTCAATGGTAGAAATGCAAATCCTCAAGCAACCAATTTGGTCCCTCTTCTACTTTGCTTGAACTGTAATTGAAAGAGGCTTGTGCCCGAATCAACAAAGGCTCAAATCAAATGTCCAATACAATGGCATGGAAGAATGGAGTGAACAACAATTGAACAAGTATATATAGGTATATTCATGCCATAAGGAGTCAAGGAATGGGTTCATAGCCATAAAATCTTTCACCCTTATGACTTTGAAAAAGAATCATATGAGTTTTTCACATTGAAATGTAGTTTGGTTTCATGGACAATGTTGAACTATTAATAAATTTGCATTTTAATGATTCTTGTGTGATTACAAAATGATTCATTTGCTTGTTTAAATGATACAAGGACTCAAGTAAATAGTGTTGAGTAGGTATTTTAAATTTAAAATGCTTTCAATTATATATGCAACTAAATCATTCATTTTCAAATGCATGGAAAATCATATATTGATGATTATGATGGCCTAGTATTGAAAAGAACATGAATTATATTATCTAATTTTGCTAGTTCATCAATCTATTTTGGACATGTTTTTTACTTTAAAAAGCACAAATTTTTTATAAAAAATTAACAATTTAAATGTCATTTCTTGTGTACAAATAAGGATCAAGTTCCATTTTCATGATAATTGGATGCATTATTAGGTTTATTTGGATAGTTCATGGATATAGTTTTAAAAATTGCATGGATAATTGTCAAATTGTGCCCTTAAATGCAATATTTGGTATCATATAAAAATATTTCATAATTAAATACATGTCATTTGTTGTCTTAACATTAATTTATTTAAACATTGAAACACAACATGCCAAATTAATGTTACAAGAGAATTTCAAAAAAAAAAAAAATTCAAACTAAAAAAAAAAAATTCAAATGGATGATAAACACATTATGTAATATATTGGCATTTAATTTGGGAAAACTTATTTGGTATGTGGAAATCACATGAGAGTTTTGAAAATGAAAATAATTCTAGCCTTTGACTAAGTGGTTCCTCACAACATGTTTGCTTCACTACTTGAATTTCATCAATGTGATTGTACAATAAAATTTTCTTGAATAACTATGTTTCTTTTGACTCATTACAAAAGTAGCATTCTCCATTATGGGTACCTACTTATGTATTTAAATATTTGAATATTGGGTTCATTAATTGCCTACATTTTATTTATGACCAATATTGTACTTCCTATATATCTATTTATGACTTGCCTACTTATTTTATTAACTATTTATTTAAACGACATCTAAAATTTGAAATATTTTAATTTCATAAAATAATTAAATTATATGATGTGTTTATTTAAACATTTAAAAATATTTTTAAAAATTAAAAATTTGTATTTGGGCCAAAAATTCAATATGTTTTCATTTGATCAATTAATATTTAAATTCCATAATGAAATAAATTTTACCTATGAAACTTTGTAGTTCATTTCACATGTATATAACAAATATTTAATTAATTCCAAATTCAATATGTGAGAGGAGGCCAAAACACATATGGTGGCCACCAACTAGGACATATTTCAACCATCTTTTCATGTAATTGCAAAAAAAATCAACAAAAACTTAAATTTGACACCAAACTCAACAGGTTGGGGAACAAGATTCATTTGGTGGCCACCACATAGGATGTATTTTTACTAAGTTTTCATGTAACTTCATCAATTTTCAAAAAGAAAATGAATTTGACATCAAATTCAACATGGTGCAAATGTTGAATCTATCTGGTGGTCACCAAACAAGAAGAATTACTACCATGCCAATAGGCACTTTCATAAATTTTCATTAAAAA
>Ga0116230_10004344_pt1 | contig 13902 bp, 7 predicted proteins | sample S1TSphfallax_3_FD_88678 | JGI IMG/M metagenome (GOLD analysis project Ga0116230, IMG submission 88678) | Host-associated microbial communities from peat moss isolated from Minnesota, USA - S1T2_Fd - Sphagnum fallax MG | ecosystem: Host-associated > Plants > Peat moss > Unclassified | place: USA...
AACATTGATGATCCTTGAAGACACTATTCTGCATTCACCAGCAGGAAGGCCAGCTGAAGAAGTCATGTAAAACCATTGAAGACAGGGAGGCACAGGGAGGAGTCTGAAATAGAGTAGAAGTTTGCGTGTGATACAACATTATCCTGCTGAAGTGCCAAATTTCTCTCAATTGAAGGGGCTTAGCTGTGGTGATTCTCTGCACAAAATGGAGTGATTCCAGAGATGATTCCAGAGACCTTCTGACTTGTGCACCACACTTACTCTCTCACATTTTTGTCACATAATCAATTAGGTTTCTTTGTTAATTTTAGCTGCTCATTCAAGCAAAACCACAATTTCACATGAGTTGGCCTTTGTGGCAAACTGAAGTGCCCCATCCACCGCATTGTCCTCTCTTATGAACTCAGCTAGTTGCAGGTCTTGTTGTGAAATGTGTAAAACTTTTTTTCCATTGTGTCTTGAGCATGGGCAAGCTTGAGAATGAAAATGTGATGGGGGAAGAAAACATCAACCTGCCTGGCATACAGTTCAGGTCTTCAGGACAAGGTGTATTCAGTGCAGCTTGAAAAACAATCAGTTCACAGGTGTTGCATTGGAGCTCATGCACTAGATGGGTGATACTGCAAACTTCTCCATGCCTCCAGACTTGGATTGTTTCTCAGATTGTTTCAAGAGGCAATGTATGTTCACCTCTCCCATGTAAACATTGCTTCTTGAACCAATCCAAAGTCTGGAGGATTGGCTGCACAAGGAAAGGGTTGTGTGTGTGTGTGTGTGTGAGGTGGGTTGGCTTGACTTCCCAGTGTGAAGAAGTCAGGCTCTCCTTAATGCCATGCAAATCCCCTCTTTTTGTTCATGGGATATATCTAGTCAGAGGTCTGTCTGCTGCTCCTGCTTTTTCTTTGTTAACTCTTGGTTTTCTAATTCTGGGAGACTGCCATACTTTTTCTGTTCCACAGTTGTCAAGGTCCAATGGAGAAACAACACCAAAACCCCTTGAATCTTTCAAATATATCGGCCCCTTTTTGTGCTGTCTTGTTTCACAATATTATATAGGTTCACACTCCGGTATCTTTTGTTGTGCTGTCTGGTTTCCTAAATGTTTGCAATCTGATGAAATCTGTGTTGAAAAAACCTCCTTCACAAGGGCAAATGGCCTTTTGTCATCACCAGTCTAACCTCATAGACAAGCAGGTGTTAACCCAATCAAGTCTTGATTGATGCACTTGCTGTGAGAATATAACAGAGCCCTGCAACTGTAAAATACACCAAATGGTATCCATACCTGCATTTCTGCAACACCTTCCACAACACCTCTCTGCACCAAAGATTAAGGGAGATATTTGGCATGTTTCAGTCTGGAAAGGGAAGGTATCTATCTCTGTGACTAACTCAGCCACTACCCAGAAAGGTGACCAAGAAACAACCCAAGATCGTCATGCTAGCTACATCAGAACAACACCATATTGGGGAATATGGTTTTGGGTCTCAAAAAGGGTATGTACTTTTGTGACCCAAATCCATTTCCTACCAATAACTAGACCCAGGAAGAATTTGGAATCACCTACAAGTGAAACTCTACATGCATAAGGGAAGAATGGTCATACCACAAATGACTTATGTCACATGGCAAAATCTCACCACATCCCTGGAGAGAACTGACAACAGGATAGTACCTGGCTAGTTGCTATCATCATGGTTGGCTCTGAGTTGGGCATGAATGACCAATATTTGACAAAAAAATGCTTCAAATTGACAAAATTTTCAAGTTTTTTGCACAATTCAATGAGTGACTCCTCCTCAGATTGGGAATTACCTGTCCAATAAAATTCAAACTTGATTTGTCAATGGTCATTGTGTGCTTTGTATGACAATTGATTGGAGGTGGGCACACTATTGAAGTCAAGGGGAATTAAACTTTTAACCCCAAACCCATCCTACCTTGAGTTGGTGCATAGGTATGTGAAGAGAACAGATTCTAGTTTCTTCTGACCCCATGCCCCTTGAGTGATCTATCCTACCAACATGACCACCTCATATCGAATTTGGGCTGTTGTCACCCAAGTGGTCTGCTGTGTTGTCATTGTTCTTCTTTGGGTGGCGAATCTTGAAAGGAGATTATTAGACTTAACTCTTCTTGATCATGATGATGATGAATGCACTCAAATTGGTCTAGGGTGATCATTGTGAAAACTTGGGTAGGAGAAGCCCCCATCCCCTGACCTGTTGATGATGAGTGCAGAGCATTTGAGGTGGTTATGGCAAGTCAAAGAGCTACACAAAAAGCTATCATTCAACACTGTTCAGTCTGTGCTATATGGTCTGTTAACTTATTGGCAGGAAGAGAATGTGAGCAAAACACATGGCAGGTAATGAATGGCAGCTCTGTCATCATCTTGTCCCTCCCTCCCTCTCTCCCTCCCCCGCCCTCCCATCTTCTTCATAATGGCAGGGATGGGATCAAATCCAGCTTTTAGTGAAAAACTAATTTCTTTGTCTTTGCAGAATCAAATTCATATGATGACCATTGATGACATGGTTGGCCTTTTCTCCGCCAAAACCAGAAAAGGAGCATGTCTGTTGCATGAACACAGGGTTGACATGGTGGATAATATTGGTGGCATGCCTGACTGAACATGGCCTACTGTGACAGGGATCTATGGCCCACTGTGAAGGGGAGCTGTGCATTCCAGTTTCCCTTAAGTAAAAACATAACACAAAGAGGTAGATGATTTCATTTAATGTGGTGCCTTTTGGGGATTTGATGGGGTTCAGACTTAAAACCAGTGTTGGGCTGTTCTCATTTTTTTTTTAAAATTTGGATACCCAGTTAGTTCTAAGCTCTTTAATAACAGTTTGATGTCTACAACCAGTTCTCTAACTCAACAACATTATGTAAAATGAATAATACTAGTATTAATGCATTTTCAACTTCATAACAATTACAAAAATGTGTCAAGCTGCTTTTGGTGATGGGTCAATCAAACAGACCCATTGCAAAAAAAACAGTTCCAAACTTGGAAGCTCCCCCAGCTAATTAATATGAATCTCACTATATACATGGTAATAGGTACTAGTTTGTTTGTTATGTTTTGTCAAGTTGAAATCTTCCAAATCATAGCAGCACCTACCTCCTCCTGCTGCAGTCTTGGTATTGTTGGAAAGCCCTCGATGAGTAGGGATGCGTCAAGGTGGTTTCATAATGTTTAAATCTATGATGTAGGTGGTATTGAATATTGAATAATTTATTCATTCGACACTCAATAAAATCAAAATTAATTTTTGGGCGAATTGGGGCATGCTCTTGATATTGTTCAAAAACTTTCTATGAGTTGGATTTTATGGAGGTTAGTTTTAAATTTTTAGCCTAAGGTATAGGAGGTATTGAATTAGTTAAAATTCAAAATTGAATATAGGAGAATCCAATAATGATATTGAATTTCAGTCTTATCTAAAAAGAAGGGTACCATTTTCCCATACAAAAGTCATTCAACATATTATGTTGTGCTCAACAACATATGCCACACAAACAAATTGAGTATGATTCGTGTACCCATTTATCATGTCAAACCTGACAAACATTCTTACAAATGAACTTTAACTTGGGTCCTGAAGGAAAGGAAAACCCTAAATCCTAGCCAATTCATTAGAATTAGATGATTGACCCTAGGTCCTACCTACCCTAGACCCCTACTAACCATGAGGATTGGACCCAAGGTTAACGAATTGCCCTACCCAAAAGGTTCCGGGTTAAGACAGGTATCAACTCAACCCAACTGGTTCTCTTTTGCCAGATAACTGTCAACTATTTTAGCTTGACAGTTCATGATACCCTTCAGTTTTAGGCTGAGAATAAGCCTGAAAACTCAGATGGGTATCACCATGATATTGATACCCACCCAACACTGGTTTAAAACTTAAGGACCTCATGTCTTACAAATTATTTAACAAATTGAAATCCAAGTGGCTAGCAAATCAGGGAAATCCGAAGTGTTCCCACCCTTCACTATTCTAGTTCAACTGGGGCTTGAGCCATTTGAATCTTTTGTTGGTGAAGCTCTAGCCTAACCTCTAAAATAGCTGAACGTCAATAATTATCCAAATTGGGTGAAGCCCCAGGACTAGATCAGGTAAAATCAGCTATTATTACCAAAGATGAAAAAAAGTTTGAAAGAAAAAATATATGTTACAATAGTTCACACAAATTGATATAAAAATGTAGTTATATATCATTCTTTTTAAAAATGAAACAAAAAATTAAGACAGTTTATTCTGAACTTGGACTTTTTACACCATTTTTTATTAGTAATGAAAATGGATTATTTCCAAATATTTAATTCACTGTAACCATTCCTGAACCTTTCCAAATATTGAAATTTGTGTATTTTTAGGTCAAAAATTTTAATTCATGAGGAATGTCACCTGGGTATCAAGTATCAAGGGGAAATTTTTAAAAATTGGAGCAGGTCCTCATGCTCGGTAAAGCCCTTGACAACTGACATTACCATATTAGGGCCTACACTCAGCTCCCCCACTCTGCTTTGGGCTTGACCCTACACTTGGGGACCTCAAATAAACCCTCTAGTTTACCATTTTGGGAGTTGATGATTTTGCATCAGTCATTAGCCAATATAGTCCCTTCACATCTTAGCCATTCCCTTGTTTGTGTTGCTCTCTCAATTGACAATGTCATGGGTTTTATCCTTGTACTTATCCTCCTTTCAGTGGTGGATTAGAAGATGGAGGATTTGTTCTTTCCAACAAAAGAAAATATCAATTGGATGATCTTACAAGGTGGTTTATGTACCATGTCAGGTAGCAGACTTTTTATATATCGCCACATTTCAAAAATTTAAAAACAAAAAGTGATTTTGGAGGTTTTCAGTCACCAGAATTGAGGGGGGAAAAAAGTAAAATTTTCCAGATTGATTTTTATTGTGTAACCCAACCTATCTTAGTGGCGATATGAAGCCCACAAAATGTTAGATTTGAACTCAGAGATGGCCGTTTAGTTTAGGCATGGGATATTTGTAATATCTATAAATAATCTATACATGAAGCAAAGCAAGGTAATTTGTTTCGATTTGTTTGTCACGCTGAGATCTCCCAAATCCTGGGGCTTCATGCCACCCTCTTGGTGTATGAGAAAGCTCTAGATGAGTATGGGTGCACTGACTTGGTTGGAGACTCTTTGGAGCTACTATGTGGATACTGTTGATTAGTGAATCATTCTCTCAATGAAATCTAAATAAAATTGAAACTGCAAATTGTATTGGAATTTGTGGATGTTCTTGGTGTTGTTGGAAAGCCCTTGGTGAGTTAGATTTAACAGAGTTTGTTTTAAAATTTTCAGAGCTAAGGTGCGGAAGATCTTGATTTTGGAACATATTTTGTTGCTGGAAATTCAAACAAATTGCTGAAAAAGTGAAAAATAAAGAATATGTTTTCACTCAGGCCAACAGCACAGGCTACACTAGTTAAAATGAATTTTGAGATCTTTACTATGGTACCTTCACCTCCTTGAGTAAGGCCTCTTAGAGCCAATAATTAACAGAGGAAATGTTAAAATTGGACTCAGAGAACCTGAAGCAAAGGGATTGACTATTTATAATGTTTAGAAGCAACCCCTAAATAATTGGGGTTTTTTGGTTTTACCATGGTATGAGTGTAGGTGCCACCAGTTCACTGGCACCCCATTGAATGGTTACAAGTCGAACTGACCACACTAAAAGTGGAACCAGCAGGTAGCAGCCCCACCTGCCAACTGAATAAGTGTAGTAATGTACCACCGCAAGTACATTGCTACATGTACTTGTATGGGGCAACACATTACTACAAGTAGGCTCTCACTTCTACATGGCCATGTCTCAAATCTTCCCTTCTTCAACAATTCAACAAACTTAAATGTCCATTTATAAAGCTAAATATATGCAAAGATTGAAAGCTACAACCTATATATTACAGCATGTATATGCAAAAATTCATCAAACAAAATGAGTTCAATGTTTATGAGACATCAACAGCCATCACTACTAGAAGTAGTTGCAAAACCAATCTGATAGCCATAAAGTAAAAGATGGATAATTAGAAGCCATCGTTTTCACATATAGACATCGCTAAATTAAATGTAAGGCAAATGTTGATAAATAGGAAAATTTAGGTGCAAATAAAATTTGGTTCACTAAATTTCTAATGTAATTGATTCCCAATTGAAATGGGCATGTCCCTATTTGAAATAACAACTCCACCTATGTTGAAAGGTTTGTTAAATTGACATTATTTATAATTCAACATTCACACCAAATAAGTGAAAGTTATCTTATTAGCTAATGTTAATTGATAAGCATAACTTATAAAGAATATTAATTGCATACTCCAAACATGCTTTGGAGGGGTCTCCAAGAAAATATTGTAATCCATTTTTTTGGTCAACCTTAATGCTTGTGAATGTGTGGATAATCCAATTCTCATGTTGAATCCTTGTGGGTATTGTCACACACACACACATTTAGCTGCAACTCTAATCTGCACCATTCTGCTTCCACCTGCTCCCAGATTGTGTTTCCGAGTGCAACTACAAAAGCAGCATCAACTCATTGTGCCCTGTGAACTCCACTGGAGCAGTACAATGTTCATGTCAGGGAGACTGGTGGCAAAACCCCCTTGTAGTTTTGAAATATGGAAAGTTTGGAATGAAGTCTTGAAGTTAAACTAAACTGTGCACAACTATTTGTCTATTGGAATTAACAGGATGATCTGAGGTCATATCATGAAGCTGAGTTGTCCTCAGTAGAAAACAATACTGCACTTGAGAAGTACAGCAACTGAGGTGGGCATGAGGAAACATCTCACTTGCTTCATGTTCTAATCATCCAATGGGTCAGAAGGAGTTTCACTGGGATCCCGTCTGATGATGACAACAGGACATGGTGCATTCTTTGCACAGTACGAACTCGAACCACCCACAAAAATTCTGGCACCCAAAAAGCAAAACAAGGTGGGAATCACAAGGTGATGAATACAATGGTGCTTCCTCCAGACCCATAATCCTTCATGCACCTTAAAATGTGAATGAATGAGATACAATCTGAAAAACAACCCACTTCACAATTGCAGTAAACAGGACTCATTCTGTGTCATTAAGATGTACTGCTTGACAAATTTCTAGGGTCATGAAAAGAGTGGCAAATATACCTCTGTAGAGTGCCTAGTCCTCGAGAACCCAATACTAGCAAGTCAGGCTGTCTTTCCTTTGCTTCCTTGCAAATGACAAGCTTGGGATCCCCCTTACTTAACCATGCTTCACAGTCCACCTGTCATCAAAAAATGTGATTCTGCTTAAGCCACTTGCACATCTTGTTTTGTATGTTTTGGCATAATCTGCACATACAAAATCTAGTACCACAAATACCAGCAGAAGCCATCTCTTGATACAATCCACATTTGCATATGTCCCAATATGAAGCAAATAATTTGGTGCAAGATCATGAAGACAGAAAAATTATGAAGAGGTGCAAAGACTTGAACAGAATTTACAGGACTATAAATAAGAAAGAAAAACGAGAACTCAGGGCACATGTATATAGAGAAGTACCTCAGCTTCGTTGCATCGCTTGACAAAGTATTCAAGTAAAGCAAGCCCCTTTTGCTTCTCTGTCTTATGATGACTTCTGATATCATTCACTGTTGTGTACATGCTATCCATGTCTTCATAGCCTGTGGGGATCATAACATCAATGAGCTCATCCGATTTACAGATTACTGACATATGGGATTTAGGCATAACAAAAGCCCTTAGCTTCCAAGGGGACCAATAGATTGAAGAATGAATCTGCATCTAGATCAGAAAACTGGAAAGGATGAAGGTGGGTTATTAGTATGAAGATTAGGGCAAATTATCATCAGCAAGGGAACCAATATAGACCTCTAAAGCCACACAATTTTCTATGACCTGCTTTTCAACAAACAAAATGAGAGGTGCCAAAGACTTGGTGTTTTGAGGAATCTCTTCAATAAATACAACCCACATCATGGATTAAAATGAGTTGGGAAATGAGTGGCACATACATACCATCCTCATCTGGGATTTGGACATGCAAGATAAGGATTTTGTACTCCTTTTTGCAGCATGGTCTGAGAAGCTTGGTGATAATCCAGTCTAAAGCATTGCGGCTACTGACAGAGGGTTTTGGATACCCTTTGATTGAGTGACTAACAGCTAACATCACTTGCATTTTTGGGCATATTGATTCTGCAGACTCCTGCTCTGCCATGCTTTATACACCCTGCACATCAGACCATAAGAAATGACGGGACTTATATGACCATGTGAAATGCTTGTCTATACAACTTTTGTCTAACCAAAAGCCAGCTGTTACATGTTTTGAGAATCCCAAGAAGTTGCTGATACCAAATGCAGAGCTGCTGTCTTAAATTGGGATGCAAGTGGAAGATTGAAGTTAAACAAAACCCTTACTGCTGATCATAAGGTAGTAGTGTACAGGACCTTCCCATGCATAGTGTGACAATATCACATAAGCAAATTACAAAACAAAACCACAAATGGGTGGGCAAGCTGTTGAGCGAGCAAGTGACCACCAAAGATAATACACTAAATCACATGCAGATTTCTACAAATTAGTCAGCTCTACAGCAAGCAGCCCCAAATCATCCCTGCTGGAAGCAAACAATTGTGAACTGCACTGGAGTCATCACATTCAACTAGTCCCAAAGCCACTTTTCAGTCTCAAATAAACTCTCAAGCTTTTGCAAATTAGGTACCTCCAAGAAGCCACATCTTTATGAATCTCAACTGCATGAGAACAATAAAGTTTGGCATAAGATTCACAACCCCAGATGACCATAATATCACAATCTACAGATCTCAGTTTGGGTGTCTGATTTTGTGAGAATCAAATGTTGAGAGTGGAAAGAAAGAAAGAAGGCACCTCAAAAACAAAACAAAACAAGAAGTACCTTAACTGAAGAAACTTCCTTCCCTCTAGAAGAGTGTATGCATCCTTTGTTGGTCCCAACTGAAAGACTTCAGTCTACAGAAAGCAATAACAACAATAACAACAAGATCACTGTGAGATCAGGAATAAGTAGTAATGGTATGTTTGCAAATAGTGTGAGCAATAAACTATGTCCACAAAATTCATGCGCCTGCCATTAGCCGAGGCCAGAATAGCTGATGAACCCCGGTTGGGAATAGAAATTCTGTTCTTGAAAAGCATGCACCCCCAAGTAACTACTATGGATCACAATGAAATAACATAACAACAACAACAACAACAAGCTATGAGTGAACAAAATGTTGAACAAACACTTTTTTCTCCAAATACACTTGTTGGATGGATGCATTATGAGTCACTTATTATTTCTAATATCTAGCTGAGAAGGATACTTTCCTTCCTTCCTTCCTCCTTGCTTGTTGTCGTATTCTTTTTTTTGTTTGTAATAAAGCTTGGCAGGTTCTTCGACATGATGTCTTAGGATCTCTTTGTCTTTTGTTAGCAAGTGGGATCATTTTTTGTGGGCTTCCCCTCTCTTCAGATTCCCTTACATCTTGACCCCTTAGTGCTTCGGAGAGGCCAAGGTGAATGTGCATCTACACTAGTCTTACCTTCTTCACCTTCAGTGACCCCTCTTAGTGTAGTAGGGTATGGCCCGTGGGTGGTGGCAGGCTTGAAATAAGGCGCCTAGGATGAAGTAGGCTAAGGCCTTTGGGTGGGGGCATTCCAAGTATAAGGAGTCGTGGATAAGGTTGTAGATGCACATAGTGAGCATCTCCAAAGGTACTCAGTATGTGGTCCTCAACAGTAAAATTGGATGAAGAAAACCCAACGTGTGCTGGTTTGGCTCATGAAAATGGTTTTGGCTCCGCATAATTGCGCACATTGTCGTGGCTGGTAAAAGGCACAGCAGCGCTCTGCAGAGAAGAGTGTGATAAATATGATCTAACTGGTGCTTGGTGTTTCTGATTGGCCCATCATAATGATTCGTCCAGGTGGTTTGCAATTAGTAGTCCCCCCACCTATTTGCTGTCCGTGTTTCAGTTTTACGGATGGGGTTGCAAAAGAGTACAGAACTAAACTTGGATGTGAAAAATATTTTTGCAGGGTAACATACGGAGCACCGCTGGAGATGCTCTAAGTCCAGCCCTGCATTTTGACAATGTCTCCCACCTATGGGCCTTACCATCAATGAACAGTAATGATGAGCCGTAATCTACTCGCAATTTTTGTTCTAGTGTTAAGGCGGTTTCAGTCCACATGGTCTTATACCAGTACCGAAAGCATTACGGTTTTTGTATTGCAAACTGTATGGGTGTAAGAGCCTTTGGTACTGAAAAGATATTTTAGTGGTTAGAAGCAACCAAACAAAAATTGGGTTTTTTTTTTATAATCACCTTACCATAGCTACCACTCACAACTGGAAAAATTTATCAAAATATTTATTTATTTCAACAAAATGGGGTTCAACAGCCCTTATTTTAATATTCCAGAATTTTGATAAACAAGATGAAGTAAACAAGGTACAAAGGCTTTATGAATGAAAATGTGGTAAGTTAGTGGTTGCGACACTCATTCTGAATCTGGTTCACAGAAGGCTTGCTGGGGGTAGCCTGGTTTCCTCTGGATACAAGTTCATTTTCTCTCTCCATGAAATTAGTCCATGGAAATCCTTTATGTCATATAGGTATACTATTGGTGCAATTACCCACATAGATGAAATTTGATTACATGCATATGGATGAAATAAGGCTAATTTGATGTGGTAACATTTCATGGTCACAAAAGGATTTGGGCAAATTGTTTTTCAAAATGGCTAAAAATTGGTGTTTTTCAATGATTTTGGTTGTCAAATTTTGAAAAGGAAATTTTAATTGCCTGATTTTACATTAGGTTCCATAGGTAGCCAAAACTATAGAAAGATGGCTATTTTATTATTATTTTTGTAGCCAAATCTGACTAAATCATCATATGTATGATCACCTATTTAGCTACATTGGGAAAAGAAAAAGAACCAAAAAAACATTGCAATGTAGGTGCTGATTGGCCTAATTGACCCAGCCCCCCATAACTACACCAATTTTGTTTTGGATGAACTATGGCTCATCCCAATTACTGAACCTAGTACAGTTAGGAGATTTGGTCAAACTTACTTTTTTCACCTCGTTAATTATCAAATGTTTTTTCACCCACGTACCTACCCTGCTCACCTACCTATCCCATTCACCCACACTACCCAGTACCCACCTACCCCACTGACTAACTACACCCTCCATTTTCAAAAACTTTTTTATTTTTTTTCTGACATGGCCGTCCTTGCTACCACAAGGACAAGGCGTTGTTCAAGATATTTTTTGTTTTCTGCGGACTCATTGTCATCTTCAATAAAAAAATTCTTATTGTTATGTTTGAAGAAGATGACAATGAGCCCAAGCTCATCATCATCTTTTGGTTATTTTTCCCTTTGATGTAGAAGATCACAATGAGATGGCTCATTGTCATCTTCTTGCCTATTGTTAGAGAAGTTTTTCACTAGTTTGTTGTCATTGTTTTGTGTTATTGTCTTGTTGCAAATAAGACAATAATTGTTGTTCTCATTGATGTCTTCTTGTGTTTCATTTTCCAGATAAAACAACAACAATCATTACATTAATATCCTCTTCTTATGTATTAGTTGTTTTCCTTGGTTATTTTTTATTGTCTTTTGTTATTCTAGAATATAAAGGATCTTCATTGAGTATTACACCCTGGCCCCAATGAAGGTCCTATGGTCTTGTATTGTATTGTTGCCCTATTGCTCAATGGACACACCCTTATGCAATTTCATTGTTAAGATGATTCAAGCCCATTTTCTATTCAAAGATGAGAATATTTCCCATTTTAAATATAGATACATAAAGATCTCTTCTATTCATCATGTTAAAGCTTTCATAATTTTGTGGTAAAATTGAATCTTTGTAATTTTGTTGATGAACTCAAGTTTACAATGTCCCCACTATTAAAAATTGGGTTGTCACATGGGACGTTGACATGTTCTTTGATCAAGAAATATCACAAATAATAGATTTTTAAATGGTCTTTTTAATTATTTTGAACTAATTACATTTTTTTTTCATTGGATGAAGAGTAATTATTTGTTTCATGACAATCACTTAATGTGGTTACTTCAAGCAAAAGAATCTTGGAAAGGTTGTGGCAATGCCTCTTCCCAAGAAGTCTAAAGCAAAGAAGAGGGTTGTTCCCCTCCCCATGTTGAAGAATCATATGAAGAATCAAATGAAAAAAAGGTGATACATGTGGTTGAAATATTATTTATTGTTTTTTACTAGGTCTTCCTTTGTTTCTTTTATCTACACAAGTTCAACTTTATGAGCTACTTAATTTATGTTAATTTGTTAAAATTATGTGCATAATTAGTTGTGGTATTATGTGGCCACCAAAATAAGTCATCAAGCTCATTGTCAAAACATTAATGAAACTAGTCATGGCAATGAAAGTTTCCCTTGTATAGAAGGTGGTAACTTTTGAAAGCAGTGATGATGATGAGGATGAATCATTTTATGAAATACTTGATAAACCCATCCATCTTTTTATGTTTATTTTTGCCTCTTACTTTGTAAACTAGGATTTTTTTCAAATATTTTATTGCATGGAACATGGGTGAATTAAATGAATCAACATTTGTTTATCATCTAAGGTAAATAAAGAATGAAGAACAAATAAAAAGAAGTGTTCAAACAAAGAATCATCGTATAAACACCAACTTTTGAAAGTAATGTTTGTAAATCTCATCCCATCCTCACTTTTGATTTGAAAATGGGGGTGAGTAATTTTTTTGCCCAATTTTTTTTAAGCAATACCCATATGTATATAAAGGTGTTTCTTTCACATAATATTAAACAATACCCCAATGCAAATATATATCATGGGTTTAGGATTTTATACTTTTTATATAATACCTTCATTATGTTTAACATTTATCTATTAATCTAATTGTAATACCCTTATCTTATATCAATGCATCTTTCATCTTTTGGTGCAATACCCACATTTATTTTATGGTTATTTGGTTGTGATTATTTATAGGGCCTAAGGTGGCTTCTCATGAAGATGATAATAAAGAAGTCCTTGCAAAAGATGCAATGGAAGATATGAATTGGGTACATGAAAAGTCAAGGTGCATGTGTAAGATCAATATATGCACCAATAGTAATGTGGTTAAGTGGTTGATTCATCAACATATGCATAACAAACATGGGCTTCACATGAAAGCAAATAAATTTGGTTATCCTTCTATTTGTTTTGGGCGGCCAAGGTGACAAAACAACCAAGCCATGAATGTTCACATTTTGAACATCCCACAAGCAAACCCTTCATGAAAAGAAAGCAATTGATCAAACAAAAAAAAAATTTGAAACTAAATGGAATCAACTTGAAATTGAATGCAACACCTCAAGAAAATTCAACGACCTTATATTGGTCAACTTAGCTTCTAACAAATTGTTACACATCATTGGCATACCAATGTGGGGGTGGGGTTTATCCAGGCCTCATAAGTTTTGAGATTTGCTAAAAATAGCCACAGATATCTCAAAGTCAAGTCCGTCGCGGTCTCAAAACTAACAAAGTTGCGCGGGATCACCAGGATGACGAGCAAGAAGGGGATCCCATTCCAGAAGGCGCACGCGCTGGATTTCGCCCTCGAGATCGTCTCAACGGACGCTCATGGTGACGTTACGGTCTGGTGCTTGTTCTGCTTGTACTAGGGCCGAGATGTGGTCGAAGTCGGCGTCGCGGGGCAAAAACGCAAACAACGTAGCAACATCAAATATTTCACGAAGTCGTTCTCCCCGTTCAAGTACCGTAGTCACCACGAGGGGCAACACAC
>Ga0116230_10004346_pt1 | contig 13899 bp, 12 predicted proteins | sample S1TSphfallax_3_FD_88678 | JGI IMG/M metagenome (GOLD analysis project Ga0116230, IMG submission 88678) | Host-associated microbial communities from peat moss isolated from Minnesota, USA - S1T2_Fd - Sphagnum fallax MG | ecosystem: Host-associated > Plants > Peat moss > Unclassified | place...
CCCGGTAGGCAGCGTTGGGTGAACAGCCAGAAATTAAGATCGCCGACCGCGTCGCCCGCCGACGCGTAATGCACATCGGCGCCGACGCGGTCGGCGTTTCGAGCGGCTTCAGTTCGAAAGGCCCGCCCCCCGACGATGACCGCCATCATCGGGTTTCGAGATGCTTCGCGCACATCAGCGATGGTTTTCACCAGCGCAGCCAACCGCTCGCGCCGGGTGAAAACATCGCTTAGCGTTAAGGCGATGGCGTCGAACCAATGGGTCCTGACGAGACCCAAAAGCTCAGCGTCACTGTTAGGAAACTCCGCCGTGACGCTCCATCCGGCCTCACGGAAGAAACCGCCCAGCAAAGTAGCGCCCAAGAGGTGGGTTTCCTTCGGCGGCGGGGAGATCAAGACGCGCTGACCCGTGATCGCCACACGGCGACCTCCGGTTTGTCCGGCCTCAAGGCCGCGCGCGAGATTTTGGAGCTTTGAAAGCGCAATCGTGACCGCGATGCTGTCGCATCGATCCTCACACCACCAGTCGCCGAGAAGATGTGCAGCGGGCTCGACGAGACCGCGGCAAATCTCCCGCGCCTCGTTTCCACCGGCCCTTTGCGCGTGAACGATGGCTTCAAGGCCCGCGTCGTCGCCCGCAAGGGCAAGTTCAGCGACGTCCCGAGGGCCTAAGGCCCCAACCTCGCCATCTTGAACATCCGTCGCGACAGGGGCGGTCTCCGGCAAGGCGGCGGCGTCTCCGGACCGGTTGAGAAACCTCAGATCCCAATCGCTGAAGAGGCGAATGGGCGTGATGCCTTCGCCGAGCACTTCGATGTCGTTATGCCGATCATCGCGCTTTAGGGCTGTCCACAAACCTTCAAGGGCGATCCCGGGCCCTTCTAGCCACTGGAAGAAGCGTTCGCCCTCGTGAACCAGCATGCCCGTGATGCCGAATTGCCTATTTCGCTCGCGCGCCTCGTCCACAAGCTGGGCGATAGCCTCCGCGCCGAGAGGGCCATTTGCCCTACTCTGGTAGCAGAGAGTCGCGAGCGGCTCTCCTGCGCGAGCCATTGAAGACGACAAACTCTCCGTCGGCGCCTGCCGAGCCGATCCCAACGCAACCAACGCTATCTCCGCTTAGACTGTCCGCGTGAAAGCCCCATGTCCCCGCGGAAAACCGCCCAGAGCCTTCGTCGACGCATTGAACGCCACCGGCGTTCTGGTCGACCCGGCCCGTTTACAACTTATCCATTCACCTGCCGAAAGTTCAGCGGCGAGGCGGCGTTGTCAAGCCGAATCGCTGACGCTGGACGGGACGCCGTGCGTGGTCATGCCAGGTCTCACGGGACTATCTCACTCGCCTCGGCGCGGCTCGACCTCAACGGTTTTGATAGGGCCGGCGGCGAGAACCGGGCCACGCCCCTTGACGGATGACGACTTTCATAGGGGCGGTCGCAGCCCGCCCCCTATTTTTTTTGGGGCGCATGATCCGGCCAAGAGGACGAGACCCCAACCGACACCCCGGCGCTTCGATGGAGATCGCCGCCGCCGCCGCGACGATGACGCAGCGCCCCGACCTCATGCGCCAGGGAATTGTCCGCCGTCGAGGAGGAGGTTCTGGCCCGTGATGTACCCGGCGTGAGCGCTGGCGAGAAAGGCGCACGCCGCGCCAAACTCCTCGGGCGCGCCAAATCGCCGGGCGGGAATCTGCGCCTTGGCGCCCGCGCGCACGGCGTCCGCCTCGCGACCGGACGCCTCGGCGAACTTTTGGTGATTTGAGCGCAAGCGGTCCGTGTCGAACTGTCCCGGCAGAATGTTATTTAGGGTGACGTTGTACTGAGCCACGTCACGCGCCAGTCCTGCGCAAAAGCCCGTGAGCCCTGATCGGGCCCCATTTGACAAACCAAGCAGGCCTACCGGCTGTTTGACCATGTGGCTGGTGATATTGATGATCCTGCCAAATCGTCGATCGATCATGGCGTCTAAGGTGGAGCGAATAAAAAAGATCGCCGACAACATGTTGGCGTCGAGCGCGCGGATCCAATCCTCCCGCGACCAGTCACGAAAATCCCCAGGCGGCGGCCCTCCGGCATTGTTCACAAGAATGTCCGGCTTAGGGCAGGCTTTCAGAACAGTCTCGCGCCCTACGTCAGTCGTGACGTCCGCCGGGACGGCGACGACGTTGACGCCTGTCTCCGCGCGGATCTCCGCGGCCGCCACGTCGAGGCGGTCTGCGCCGCGCGCCGCGATCACAAGGTCAACCCCATCCCGCGCGAGCGCCAGAGCGCAGGCGCGGCCCAGGCCCGCGCTTGCGCCGCACACGATAGCCGTCCTGCCTTTGATGCCGAGCTCCAAAATTCCGTCCCCTCTAGTGGCCTTGGTCGGACTTGTGTCCCCAGACGCTGATGCTGTCGTGGCGCGTCACACGCCAAGCCGTCTCGTCGACGGTTATTGCGCCGTAGCCGTATTCGACCTCGAATCCCGACGGCGTGCGAACGTAGAACGACACCATCTGGTCATTGGTGTGCCGACCAAGCGTGCGGGAGATGGGATTTCCCGCGAGCGCGACACGCTCGAGGGCCAAGCCGACATCATCAATGGTCTCCACTTGAACCATGAAGTGGAGCAGCTTCTTGGAAAGCGCCACGGGCGCAGCCGCTAAGGTGTGATGTCTTGGGTTGCAGCGAAAGAACTCAAGATCAATCGTCCGATCCGGGCCCACCCGCATGCGGATATAGTCCGATAGGCGAAAGCCAAGGATGGAACAGTAGAATTCCTTGAACGACGCGATGTCCGGCGTCGAGAGGACAACATGGCCAAGACCCTGATCCCCGGTGACGAAACGCAACGGCCCGGCGGGCGAGGAAAACGGCTGCTCGGTCAGCAGCGTCGGCCCTAGAAAAATTTCCACCCTAACGCCGTCGGGGTCGCGACAGACGATGAGGTCGACCACGCCGCGTTCCTCAAGCAAGGCAGCGCTTCCGCGTTCAAAATAAACGCCCCGCTCGTCCAGCCGCGCCGCGATCTCGGCCAGCGCCTGCGAAGACGACGCCTCAAAGCCAATATAGGCCAGGTCATCGTTCGGCCCTGTCTCGATGGCGACGCGCCAGGCGTGAGAGTCGATCCTGTAGCGTTCGCCAAAGGGCGTCTCCGGCGCCGGCATGAACCCAAGGGTCTCCCGGGCGAATCGTCTCCACGCCGCGCGATCCGACACCTGCAGACCCAAATAACCCAAGGACGCTATGGTCATGTCGGAAGAGTCCCATGTCGCGCGAAACGCGCGCCTAGTCCCGTCCCAGCCGATGGACCGGAGAACCCGCGAACCCCAAGCCCGCCGTCGTAGTTGAGGATCGAACCGGTTGATGGGACCGTATCGCCTCGGGTTGCAAAAAAGACGTAAGCCCCTGTGTACTCCTCCGGCGTCGGTAGGCGTCCAATCGGCACATAGGCGGCGGCGCTCCCCGCCAGATTGAGGGAGGAGATGGATCTTTGCGCCTCGCCAAGGGCGTCCAGCCCCCGCAGATCCGTATCAATCCCCCCAGGCGCGACGCCGTTCACCCGCACTGAGGGCGCAAGCTCGTAGGCGAGCTGTTTGATCAGGCCCACGACGGCATGCTTTGAGGCGGTGTAGAGCGGGCCGCCACCGCCAGGATAGAAGCCGGCGTTGGACACGGTGAACACAAGCATGCCCTGGGATCGGACAAGGGCCGGCGTCGCAGCCGACGCGAGCAACACATAGCCCAGGACGTTCACGTGGAATAACTCGTCGAAGGCTGATCGGATCGATTCTGGGGGAAGGTCGACCAAGGCTGCGGCGTAGTCCCACACGCCCGCGTTTCCGATGGCGCAGTCAAGCTTGCCGAACTTCGTTTCAGCAGCGCGCACCGCCGCTTCATTATCCAGGAGGGATCTGACGTCTCCTTGCACCACGGCCACCTGGTCCCCGTAGGCCTCGGACAAGGCGCAAAGCCGATGGGCGGACTTATCGAGAACGACGACATTGGCGCCTTCTGAGACAAAGCGGTCTACGATCGCCCGACCGAGGCCTGAACCGCCTCCCGTGACCAAGACGACCTCGTCTGAAAGCCGGCCCGCCATGGTCTTAGAAAAAGAAGCTGATGTTGTTCGCCGATAGGGTCGACTGATCCATCAAAACCGTGCGCGCGAAGATCTGATACCCGCCCGCCCCGGCGCAGCGACGTAGCCCATCGAGGCGTTCGCCGGCGAAAATGTCCGTCTGGCGCTCGGCTCGGTTTCGGTAGAGCAAAAAAGCCGAAGAGACATGAAACTCTCCAGGATCGTCGCCGTGTTCGATGCGGATGTTGGTCAGAAAGCGACGCGTCCGCGACGGCGGCTCCTCGGCCCAGGCGCTGCTGGTTTTTAGCCGCTTAACCCTCAAGGCGATGGACGCCTTGGTGTCGTCGAAATAGGCCAAGTCCCCCGGGCCGCTAAATTCAAGGCCTTGCTCCCGGCTCGCTCGCGTCGTCCTTAGGGGTGCGTAATAGTGAAGATCATCGGCTAGAAGTTCGTACCACTCATCGAACAGACGATCGTTCAACAGCGCGGCTTCATAAAAGAGGAATTGTTCAATATCTTGTTGCACATCCCGCGGTTGCCGGCGGGATATTTGCAAGACGTCGATAGGTCCTTTACTCTGCAGCATTGCGATAAGCCTCCCGGCTTGCGACGAAGCCATCGGCGTCCGTCAGCATCCTCTGCCAGTGAGCGTAAAATCCCCGCGCCGCCTCTTCGGCGTAGGCGGTGCTTAGCGCGCCAGGGAAATCGGGATCGTCGGCCGGACCCGCGCCCTGTCCCATTTGGGCATTGAGCGGGGTTTGCCGCGCAACGCGACCGCGAAGAACCCTTTGGATCTCCACCCAATTCTCTCCATCGTCCTGCTCCCAGGTTCCGGCGGGGCTGAAGGTTCGCAAGGTCGCGAGGCGGGCTTGTTCGCGCTCCTCCGGAGTGGCGGTTTTGTCCACCAGGCCAAAGGCCCAAACCTCAATTTCACCCGGACCGCGGGGATGCCAGATCCGCGCGGTGTCGACGCCGGCGTAAATGGAGAAATTCGGGAACAGGGTGATGTGCTGATAGGACATCTGCGCGCGTCGCTCGCCGATGTGTGCGACGCTGCGGGCCAGACTAGCGTCAGGGTTAAAGCCGGGAACCCATTCGCCGGAGTGTCCAATGCGGTAGGGCCACTGGGTCGGCGAGACGAAAAATCCTGTTCCGTGGCCGCCGCGGCGCGCGCGAAACTGACGGCTGGTAAGCTCAGTCGGGTCCTGCGCCGGGGCGTCGGTCATTGCGGCGACGACCATCTGGGGCGAGGAATGGGAGAATATACCGTGGTACATATCGCTGCAGAATTGCTCAGCCGCGAACTTCCAGTTGCAGGGGATGACCCACTTGACGATCCCGCCGATAGCCTCAGTGCCCCCCGGCGATCGATCCAGGATGCCGTCTAAGTAGTGGGTTATGTCTCCAAGGTACTCGCCAAGCGCAGGCGCCGCCTCGTTCCACGTGGCGAATATCAAGCCTTTGTAGGTGTCGACGCGCGCGGTGCGCAGGCCCCACTGAGCCTTGTCGATATTTCGAAAGGACAGCTCCTCCAGCGGGACGTTGACGAGGTCGCCGTCCAGACTGTAGGCCCAGCCATGGTAGGAGCAGATAAAGCCTCGAGCCCGTCCCGCATCGGTGCGGCAGAGCTTCATCCCCCGATGCCTGCACTGGTTCAAATGGACCTTTACGCCTCCGTCCTTTTGACGGACGACGATCACAGGATCCTCCGCCATGTAGCTCGCCAGGAAATCGCCCGGATTTGGAATGTGGCTCTCGTGCGCGACGACAAGCCACGACCTTGCAAAGATGCGGTCGAGCTCAAGCTCGTAGATCTCAGGATCGGCATAGATGGCCGGGTTGATGGTACCGCGCGCTTCATCAAACAGGGGAGCGCCGCCGCCCGATTGGGGACTTCCCATGTCGATCCTCCCTTGGCGTTTTTGACACCGCCCTATACGGGGGATAGTTGCGCCGATCAGGTCGACCGTCGCTGTCGTCGCGTCTCCAAAAATTGATCGATCGTATCATCCGCCCGAGCCGGGAGGTCGGCGGTTACATGTGCAATTTACGCCACCGCGATGGGGTTTGGCCGTATGCGCGCTGGAAAGCCCTTATGAAGGCGGCCGCCGAGCGATATCCCGCCGTCTCAGCCGCTCCGTCCACAGTGAGGTCGCTGTGGATCATGAGTTCGGCCGCCCTGCGAAGGCGGATAAGCGCCAATGTATGTGACGGCGTGGACCCGGTCACGGCGTGAAAGTGACGGGCGAAGGTGGCGCGGGACATCCCGGCGACCGAGGCCATCTGCTCCACGGTCCAGGGCCGGTCGACCTCGTTCGTCGCCGCCGCAAGCGCACGCATCAGACGGTGGTCGCCAAGCGCCGCCAGGGCGGCGAGCTCGCGCGGTTCAGAGTTTTGCGTCAGCCACCGGACAATGTTGAGCAACATCAGTTCGGCGTAGCGTCGGACAGCGGCGTCGCGTCCGGGCGAGGGTTGGGGGTCCAGCAACTCGTCCTCGATGGCCTCGACGGCGCGCCAGATGCGCAGCCACAGCTTTCCACTCTCCCGTGTTAAGTGGCTGACCCCCGTGATCAAACTGCTCTCAGCAAGCGTCGCGCTCGGCGCGTGCCCAACCAGAATGCTGACCTCCCCGCCCTCCCGGACCCCCGGGCGCAGGGCCGTAAGAGGTATGGAAGCCGCCGCCTTTGTGGACAGCGCCGGACTGGACTTCAGCCAGTGCGGGATCAGGCCGGATAGACCGACGACGCTCCCCTCTTGAAGACGAAGGGTCGCAACGCCTGATTTTTCATACTCAAGCCAAACGACGCCGCGCCGAACGACGTAACAAAGGCTTATCGGACCCGCGAGACCGGCATAGACGAACGTCTCCTCAGGCCTGATCCAGGAGAAGTCGACCCCATCCATGCGCATGTCGACGAAGTTCAGTTCCGCTGACGTTTCCATGTTCGCCAAATCCACTGGGCCCTGATACAGCGCGCCTTAGCCACAACGCTTGGTGACGGCGCTCGTAAGATGACCGCGTCAGTCAGCGAGGACTAGTGACGACGAAGCCTGTCGGTCTGGGTCGTCAGCGCTCGTCTAAGGTCAACGGACGTGATCTCTGAGGCAAAGACCCGTCGTTTGACGATCTTGGCGGGGCGATGGCGCCCTAGTTCAGCGGCTTTTCATCCGCCGGCGCAGACGTCTTGGCTAATCGCAAACCGGTCTGTGGCTTGCAGCGGGTGAACGTTGCCCGGGACACCAAGCGTTCAGGGTCTCCGCCGTCGGGCGCAAGGCGGCAGATCAAAAGCCAAGCCCAGTTCATGCATTCGTTCAGCGTACGCGCGTCAAAACTCGCGTTCGCCTCGATATAGCGCGGCGGCGTCCGGCGGACGTCACCTTTGCACGCGTTTCAGAACGTCCATTGATAGGCGAGATAATAGGTGGCCGGCCGTACGCCCGACGTCGGATCCACTGCATATTGCACCCCGCCGACACCCGCCGAAAAAAGAAGATGATGGTGCTCGGTGAAGTCGTAGACGCCGCCAAGGTTAAAACCGGTGGATCCCCTTCGACCGACCATGCTTGAGGTGGTGTGAAAAACTTCAACGCCCAGGGCCAGCGGTTCGGTCACCTGGCGCTGCAGCAGCCAGCCCGCGTACCAGTAGTCCCGGTTTCCTGGGCCTGGATTGATCCAGTAGCCCCCTCCGCCATACGTCGTCCATTTCCCGAAGTCTTTCTGGACCCATACGGGAAGAAAAACGTCTGTATAACCGGCGCCGAGACCACGCTTAGCGTCGCCTGAGGGGAGCTCCACCAATGGAAAGACGCCGACCTGCGGGAACCAGTCGTCCTTTCCTGGGGTGATGAAGCGGTATTTCACGCCAAGCTCTGTGTCTCCAAATCCGTAGCGCATCCCCTCGCCCTGGGGGGCGTCGTAGGCCAGGTTGGCGATCAGATGGAGTTGCACATTGGGCGCTGCGCCGTAGTTGATCTCAACCGACGGGCCAAGCCCGCTGGCGTCGCCCTGGCCGATCGCGCCCGAGGAGAAGGCGTAAACCTCCCAGTGCCCGAGATCGACCGGCTCGGGATCGTCAGTGAGGAAGGGGGGGCCGGCCCTGGCCGGGACGGCCGCCAGCACAAGGACTGCGGCGCCAGAAACTACGAGTAATGCCTGCCTAAGCAACGCCCGCCCCTAAATGGTCCTCAGCGCGCGGCGGAAGATCGTGCGTGCGTCGTCGCCGCCCTCTTTTGGAGGCGAGGATAACGGGTTTCAAGGTGCAATCCATGCGGGATGTTTTGTTCGTGGGCGATCACACGCCGCGCCTCCAGGCCGGATCGCCGGGGTCGCCTGGGTGAGGGGCGAGATTGAGGCCTCTTGCTGTCACATGATGCGCATTGGGCCAAAACCGGTGATAGTAGAGGCGCGCGCAGCCCTCTTATCGTCGCGAGTAAGGCTGGAGGCCCCCAATGGTAATCGCTATCGGCATCACCCTAGGCCTGCTGGCGATTATGGAGCTTTTCCCCGCGACGCCCTTCGCCCGACACGTGCGAAAGTGGCTCATCGAGGACCTGGCGAAGGCCTTTGACGCTGCGACGCCTCCGAAACTTCTGTTCTTCGGCGTCCTCGCCTTTGCGGCAGGCCTTGCAACGCATTTGAGCCATGGACAAGCGACCCCGGTCCTCGCCCAGGTCGGCGCCGAGGCGGCCCCGTGGTTCTTCAGCTTTGACCTTCTCGCCTTCGTCGACGGTGCGACGGTAGCGATGTTCATCGGCGTCGCCCTCCGGCTGACCGCTATAGTCTATGGCGTTCGCGCCCTCGTCTCGGAGAGGGGTCGCATCATCCTGCGCACGACAGTCGCTCTCATTGCCCGCGCGCGAGCGCGCCGGCGCCGGCGCGCGCGCGCGATGATGCCGCGTTCGAAGGGGGCTGACGAGGATGAGGGCCGGGGGTCGCCGCCGACATGGGCTGTGGCGGACGCTCTAAGGGGTCTGATGGCGACCCGATCGTCTTTTACGGCGATGCCCGGCCCTTGCGCTTTGACGCTGTCGACGTGTTCGACCGTCCGGCGGTGATCAATGGTTGACTTCATCATTCTAGGGGCCGGGTTCACGGCGGGGCGGGTGGCTCTACGTCTGTTGGAACAGGGCGCCGAGGTGGTTGTCACAAACCGACAGCGGACTGAAATCCCCGGAGCGCAGTCTCTATCGTTAAATCTGGAGACGGGCGGGGGCGTCGGCGCGTTAGGACCGTTGGTGTCGAGCCGCACAGCCATCCTGCACTCGATACCGACCTTCACAGGAACGGCCGAGCTGGTGGCTTTTCTGCGGCCGCTCCGTCCGCGTCGGATGGTCTACCTCTCAACCACCGGCGTTTACGGCCCGGCTGACCAGGTGGACGAAAAGACCGCCCCGCACCCGGATACTGAACAGCACAGGCTCAGAATTGAAACCGAAACGGCGCTGGCAGACGGTCCCTGGTCCTCTATGATACTGCGGCCGGCGGGCATCTACGGACCGGGACGGGGGGTGCACTGGTCAACCCGGAGGAACCAATTTCGTCCCACCGCAGGTCAAGGCATGGTCAGCCGCATCCATGTGGATGATCTAGCCGAGCATGCCGCAAGAGCTCTGCAGAGTGATGCGGTCGGGGCCTATCCCGTCGCCGACGAGGCGCCGTGTCCGTCTGTTGAGGTGGCGCAGTGGACTTGCGCCTACTTGGGCATCCCCTTCGTCGCCGGCGAGATCGCCCGGGAAAGACGCGGCCGGAGGGTCGACGGGGCGGCGGTTCGAAGGCGTCTCGGCGTCTTATTGCGGTATCCCTCCTATCGCGAGGGCGTCCCGGCTTGCCTACGCGAGGAGGACGCAAGGCCGCAAGCCCGGTAGCGGCCGGTCCGGGCTTGGGGGCGGCTTAGGCCTGGCCCTGGGACGCGATCAAAAGCCTTCATCGTCTCCCCGGAGCAAACCCTGGCCCCGTCTCGGCGCCCTGTGCGAGACCCTGTCCTCAGCAAGCGTCGTCGCGAAACTCAACGCCCGCGGCCATCCCATGGTGAGCTTCCCATCGGCGCTGGCCGGCAAGGCGAAGATTGCGGCCTTGACCCGTCAGAACGTCCCTAGGCGCCTTGTGATCCGGACCAACGGAACGGTCGTCGCCGCTGCGACGATCCAAGGCGAGATGTCAGGCGGATCGGAGAGATTTCGGGTCATTTCAGCCTGAGCCAAGCCAAGGCGATGGCCGCCGCGAGCGTCGAGACTCAACAAAGGAAGTAAGGTCCAAACCCGCGCCGGCGGCTAGACTTCCCTCGCCCAGCGTCGCCGACGTCACTCTCGAGCGCATTTTCAGGCAAGGCCCCTCGATTGGGGCGACGCAGCCGCCCTAAGATACCGCGCCTGACGCCTAGCCGCGAGCCGCGGCGGTCAATAAGTGCAAGGAGGGCGCACGATGCAGGACCGGATCACCATCACTCTTCAGGGCGGCGTCGCCGACGTCCGACTGGTGCGTCATGACAAGATGAACGCCCTCGACGAGAAGATGTTTTCGGCCCTCATCGAGGCGGGGGAGCACCTTAAGACTAAGACCGGCGTGCGCGCCGTGGTCCTTTCCGGTGAAGGCCGAGCCTTCTGCGCCGGGCTTGATGTGGGTAATTTCAACGCCGTGGCGTCTGGCGCCCGGGCGCCCGGCCAGTCTTCCGCGGGCGGCTCGCTGCTGGAGCAGCGACGGACTCCCGGAGGATCCAATCGCGCCCAACATGCCGTGATGGTGTGGCGGGAGATTCCGGCGCCTGTCATCGCGGCCGTGCACGGCGTCGCGTTCGGTGGTGGATTTCAGCTGGCTCTAGGCGCAGATCTGCGCTTTGTGGCGCCCGACGCCAAGCTCTCCATCATGGAAATAAAATGGGGTTTGGTCCCCGACATGGGCGGCATGGTGCTGTTGCGGGGCCTGGTTCGCGACGACATCGCGCGGGATTTGATCTTCAGCGGTCGCCAGTTCACGGGTGAGGAGGCGGTTAAGCTTGGTTTAGCGACCCGGGTGAGCGCCGATCCGCGGGCCGAAGCCCTCGTCTACGCCGCAGACATCGCCGCCAAGAATCCCCACGCCATCAGGGCTGCGAAACGGCTTCTGGAGGTTTCAGCCTCGGGCGACCAGCACGCCACCCTGCTGGCGGAAAGCCAGGAGCAGACCGCCCTCATCGGCTCACCCAACCAAGTGGAGGCGGTCATGGCGAACATGCAGCGACGCGCGCCGGTATTTAAAGACGCCTGAAGTCGGCGCGCGCCCTCGCCCCTCGGGACGCAGCCGAGGCGGACGGCTAGGGTCAGGTTTGGTTAAACCCGCTATAGCCGCTGGCGGCGTAGCTTTCGCACACCGTGCGATAATTGGCGACGCCGCCAGCGTAGGCGAGGAGTTCGCCGGGGCTCCCGTCCTCACCTTTCAGCCGGTACCACGAGTTGACGTTCTGGCCGATGAGGGTCGGCTCAGAAACCTCCCGATGGTGCGCCATCCACGCGTCCTCGGTTTCCGCGGTGGGCTCGATCGTGCGCCCGCCCTTTTGGCGAACGAAGGCGATGGCGTCGCTGATCCATCCCACCTGCTGATCCGAGCAAATCGGCAGATTGCATAGGGCCGAGGCGGGCGCGAAGGGCGCCATTGTCATGAACATGTTGGGAAATCCATGCACCTGCATCCCCACAGTTGTGCGCACCCCGCCCCTCCACTGATCCCGCAGGGAAGCAGCGCCGCGCCCGCGGATATCGATGTTGTTGAAGGCCCCGATCCCGGCGTCAAAACCGGTGGCGTAGATGACGACATCCAAATCGTAGCGCCCCCCCACGGTTTTAATGCCCGTTTCGTCCAGTGCTAGGATTGGCTCGCTCTTCAGATCCACCAGCTCCACATTGTCCTGGTTGAATACGTCGAAGTAGCCATTCTCCAGGGGCACGCGCCGGGTGCCGAAGAGGTGATCTCGCGGCGACAACTTCTCAGCCACATCCGGGTTTTTAACCCGGGCCCGGATCTTGGCGCGCACAAAGTCCGACAGGCACTCCGCGGCGGCGCGGTCTGTAAAGGCGTCGGCGAATACGCCGCCCCAGAACCTAAGGGAGCCATGGCTCCAGACCGCCTCCATATGGGCCTGTCGCTCGTCTTCAGGCACATCGGCGAACATGGGCGGGCCGACGCTCTCAGGATCGTCGTCGGCGAAGCCGCTAAAAGAGGCGTGGGCGCGAACCCGCAGGTCGTCGAAGGCGGCCTTCGCGGCCGCGCGATCCGCGTCGGTAATGGCGTCATTGCGCATGGCGACGGCGTAGTTGGCCGTGCGCTGGAACACCACGAGCTTCCCGACCTCCTTGGCGATTGTCTGGATCACTTGAATGCCCGTGGCGGCGGTGCCCACCACCCCCACACGTTTGCCCGCAAGCGCAACGCCCTCCCTGGGCCAACGACTTGTGTGAACGCTTATGCCTTTAAAGGCGTCGTGGCCTGGGAACGGAGGCTCGCGCGCCACTGAAAGTCCCCCCGTATTCAGGATAAGAAACTGCGCGCTGACCACGTGCCCCTTATCAGTCGTCACCTCCCAGCGGCCCGTCGCCTCATGGAGGTGGGCGGATATCACGCGCGCGCCGAAGGTGATGTGACGGCGCAGGTCGAAGCGGTCCGCGACGGCGTTCAGGTAGGCCTCAATGTCGGGTTGGGCGGGGAACCGCTGTTCCCAGCCCATGTCATTCCAAAGCTCCTTGGAGAACCAGTACTGATAGAAGGGGAAGTGCGAATCAACGCGGGCTCCAGGGTAGCGATTCCATTGCCACACGCCCCCAACCCCTGCGCCGGCCTCAAAAGCCTGCACGGTCAGGCCTTGGCTGGCCAACTTGTAGATTTGTAAGAGCCCGTTGAGCCCAGCGCCCACAACGATTGCGTCGACCTCGGCGGCGGGCGCCGCCATACGCCCTTCGGACATCACACCCTCCCAGGATTTTTATCTTTTCCTGACCATAGAGCCGGCCGCAGCCACAACACAACCGCCCCGATGGGTCCCATGCCGTCAGGGGTTAAGTCCGTTGCTGCCGTCTCAACCGGTTCGGTCCGTCCAGAGGACCAGGCGCACGCGGCGCGCCGGAATAGCGACTTCACACCCGCGAGCGTCAACCCGGCGCCTAAGAGAAACGCCCACCCCATGAGAGGCCGATCTAGGGCCAAGCCATCGGACAACGCCGTCGGACGCAGCCGCGCAGAGGCGTTCCTGGACTTCAGCCGCGTCGCACGCCGGCGCCAAGACTGGTCCGCACGCCATGTCGGGCGCGCCAGCGGCGATGACGGCGCGGGCGCCGCGTTTTCGATAAAGGCGAGGGCGGTAGAAGCCCGCAACGCAATCCCTGGTCATCCCCGGGCGGTCCTCCGGCGAAAAAGATGCGACGACGCCGCACGGATCCTCCCCTCGGGGGAAGGAAAACGAGCGCGTCAACGCAAGGCGCGCCAAGATTTAGACATAAGGCTGGAAATACTCCGAGAGACGTCCCTTGGAGCAGAACCATGACGGCGTTCGTGAGCCTGTTTGCCGCCGCAATGGCCAGTGTCGCTCCCCAGACCCTGAACGTCCCAAAGGTTGAGGCGCATCAACCCCAGAGGCTTTTCGGGGGGTGCGCCACCACAAGCGACGCGAAAATGGTCCACGACGTCCGCGGAGCAGCAGGCTCTGACCTCTTCAGGCAACGTCCAACAAGCCCTTGATCTCCAACACCAGAGACGACTGCATTCGTCTCCTGACCGTGCGCGGGGGCGTTTCGCTAAAGCCCTAGGGCGGTTGCGGATCTAAGGGGTCCTAAGGAACAGGGTTACGCCGCCATCAATGACGTCTTATCCGCAAGC
>Ga0116230_10004347_pt1 | contig 13898 bp, 10 predicted proteins | sample S1TSphfallax_3_FD_88678 | JGI IMG/M metagenome (GOLD analysis project Ga0116230, IMG submission 88678) | Host-associated microbial communities from peat moss isolated from Minnesota, USA - S1T2_Fd - Sphagnum fallax MG | ecosystem: Host-associated > Plants > Peat moss > Unclassified | place...
AAAAAAGTAAAAAAAGAAAGGAAGGTAAGAAGAAATTTGGATAATAAAAATAAAGTAAAAACAAAATTTGTTTTCAGATTTATTAAGGGGGTATATTACGACACAAACTGGGGGTGATTTGAGCAAAGCTAAAGCTTTGCTCGCGAAAGGAACAAATTTTATGCGTTTATTCTACGCTATCACCCCCAGTTTATTCTGCTCATCTTAATCTTCCAAATAGTCATTCTATTAATATTCTTAATGTAATTAGGAATAAAAATACAACAATATTCAAAATAAAACCACTTGACCATAAAACCATAGGAGTTACTGATATGATAATTAATTCTAAGTCTAAAATTAAAAAAATAATACAAAAGATAAAAAAACGTAAGGAAACAGGAAAGACTCTTACATTAAATGAATCAAATCCACACTCAAATCTATCAGTTCTTATTATTTTAGACCTAGCTAAAATTCTTGCAACTCCTATAATTAAAGGTACAATAAAAGAAATTAATACATATAATAATAAAATTCACATTTAAAAACCTCATCAATAAATAAAAATAAATAAAAATAACCAAACAACATCAACAAAGTGTCAATACCAAGCTGAAAATTCAAAATTATAATGAGAAAAAGCATCACATCTTAATATAATTATACGATACAATCTTGCTCTAATTAATACACATCCTAATATCACATGAAATCCATGAAAACCAGTGGCTAAAAAAAAAATTCTACCATACCCTCTTCTCATAAAAGTATAAGTAGCATCAACATATTCTTGGAATTGAATAAATAAAAAATATAAACCTAAAATTAAAGTTGATGATAAAGTTACTACCGAATAAAATCAATCATTATTTAAAATAGAAAAATGTCTTCAAGTAATTAATACTCCTGATGAAAGTAAAATTAATGTATTTAATAAAGGAATTCTAAAAGGATTAATTCTTTGAACTCCTTTTGGAGGTCAAACACCACCTAATTCAAAATCAACAACTAATACGAAATCAAAATAACATCAAAAAAAAGATACAAAAAATATAACTTCTGATGTAATAAATAAAATTATACCTGTTTTGAAAAAAACATTATTTAAAAATCTATGTTCCACATACAAGTCTCTTTCACGACTAACATCTTTAAATCAATTTAATATTACTAGAATTGAAATAAGTAATAATACATTAAAACCAACCTTCATTGATAAATATAATCTAATAAATCTTAAAAAAACTGCTCCTCTTATTAATAAAGGTCAAAGACTTAATCTTAATACATGAAAAACTCTAATCATTATTGAAAATTCTTTAGCTTAAAAGGCTAAAACTTATATAAGCTTTATCAACACAATAAATCTTTTAATCTTACAGCTTCTATTACAATAGGTATAAAAGAATGATTTACACCACAAATTTCTCTACATTGTCCATGAATAACCGAATTAAATATAACCATAAAAACAAATTGATTTAAACGTCCGGGGATAGCATCTATTTTTACTCCTAAAGAAGGTAAGGCTCATGAATGAAGAACATCACTTGAAGTAATTAAAGCACGAATATGCTCTTGTACAGGGACTACAACACGATTATCAACATCTATTAAACGCACAGCCCTATCTGAATCCATATATGAATCAATGTCTAAAAAGAACAAACCATCTATTTTATAACTTCAATATCATTGATGTCCAATAACTTTTAAGGTACATAAAAACTCAACACTTCTTTCGTCAATTAAATATAATAAATAAATAGATGGATAAACTAAAAAAATTAAAACGATAATAGGGAGAATAGTTCAAATTCTTTCTACTAAATGATCAGCTACAATTCTTGATGAATAAGATTTAGAAAATAAAACAAATATTAAAAAATAACCAACCACAATAATAATAATTAATATTACTATTATTAAATAATCATGAAAATAAACAATCTGCTCTATTGTAACTCTAAGAGCATCTTGTAAAGAATATATACCTCAAAATATCATTATGTTCATTTTCCAATAAACACACTATGTTACGACTTACTTTAAATTAAAGCTGACGGGCGATATGTACTTTTAATAAATCATTCAATAGTTTTTAATTTACTAATAAATTCATCTTCAAAAATCATTTATATTAATCTTGCAACTCATAAAACTTAAAAAATAATTTATGTGTATCTGAATCTAATAAAATTAAATTTTTTCATCGAACATACAAAATTACAAATTTTTAATACTACATTTAATGCGATATTCATTTAATTCACAAGTTTCTCTATTATAATTAAACCGCCAATTAATGGATTTTTTATTAACTCATTTGATTATTTACTGGGGTATCTAATCCCATTGACTCTTTAAAATTTAATAATTAAAAAAAAAATTTAACCTTATTTTTTTAAATTTAAATTAACTTTCACTTAAATATTTTTTTTATTCGTATAACCGCAATTGCTGGCACGCTATTAATTAAAAAAAAATAAAACATTTTATTTTTCTTATATAATTAATTTTAATTAATCTAAAACTACAAAAAAATATTAGGAGTATGAATCCCACAGCTTAATTAGCTTAACTTTGCAGAATAATCTTAGATTTTGAAAATCTACAGTAATAATCCTTATCTAAACCTTATTAACGAAAATAATACATGCGAAACACTTTAAAAAATATAAATAACTCTTAGTTTCTTCAAAACTACACTTTTAAAGCTTATTTTATTAAAACAATACAATCACCAAAATTATAATTCATCAATTTATTATTAAAAATAACTTTATTTTATTTAATTGATTTATATATAATAATATAATTATAATACTTGAGTACATAAATTTATCTAAAAAATAAAAATCTATAAGTCAAATCTCCTTGAAATTTTTTATTTTTTCGTACCTGACAATTTTATAATTAAAATCAGTAAAAATACTTAAGATAATAAACACCAATATAATTATATAAATAAATATTTTATTAGAAAAAACCTCCAAAGAAAGACTAAAAACCAAAGAAATATAAACATTAATAATTAAAATCATCAAAAATATTATAACTAAGACTCTAATTATAGCCATAAGTCTTTTCTCAATAATCATATAAGAATAAGAAGGATAAATTAAATTTAATAGTTTAATTCTATAAAAAACACCAATTCCTAAAAAAAAAAGTAAAAAAATAATAAAAAAAAACTCTAGCCTTGATTCCATAATTTTCTCAATTATAAAGTCCTTTGAAAAAAAAGCTCTCAAAAAAGGTAAACCAGCTATACATAAACAAGAAAAATAATAAATGATTTTAATAAAAGGATTTAGATTTAATAACAAAACTAAACGCTTATCTTGTGAATGTCAAGAAGTTAATATAACAAAGCCAAAACATATAAATATTAAAGACTTAAACATAGCATGTACATTCAAATGAAAATAAACAATCTTAAATAGTTGAAAACTTAAAAAATATATTATTAAAGACACATGATTTAAAGTAGAATATGCAATTAATTTTTTTATATCAACCTCATTTAATAAACCAAAAGACCTCAAAAATAATGTTAAAATGCTAATATATTTCAAAAGATATAAGATATCATTTAAACAATAACTAAATTGCAATAAAATATAAACACCTGCAACAACTAATGTAGAAGAATGAACTAAAGAAGAAATAGGAGTCGGAGCACTTATAGCTGAAAGTAATCAAGCATTAAAAGGAAATTGAGCTCTTTTTACACACCTCCCTAAAATTAAAAATATTATCCCTCATTTCAACACTAAATTTGAATGCAATTCTATATTAATAATCCCAATTATAAATAAAACAAAAAATAAATCCCCAACTCGATTTTGAAAAATAGTAAATAATCCATTATTGATTCTTTCATAATTTATATAAAAAATAATTAACAAAAAAGATACAACCCCTAAACCATCTCATCCAAATATTATCCAATAAAAATTATTATTTAAGATCAGTCAAACTATACTAATAACAAACCTAAAATATAAAAAAACAAAATTTGTTACAGATAAACTTGATATATAAGAAAAAGAAAAAATTATAACCCTTATTCTAATAAAAATTACTATAAAAAAAAACATTAAATTTCAAATATTTATATAAATTTCTATATCTCTAAAAATACCTAAATTGAAAACTTTAAAACTTACTAAAAAAGAACCGTTGTTTACTAAAATTATTGTAAATAAAATTATAAGAAGCAAAACAAAATATATCACTCTAATATATATAATCACTATTAAAAGTTCTGCATAACCACAATATGCCATAAAATCTACTTTATTAATAAAAATTTAATATTAAACTCAACAACAAAAATAAAAATAAATCAATTATAAAAAAGTTTATTTTAAATAAAAGACCAACAACACCATTAAAACATCAAAATAAATAAATATTATAATAACATGACATTAAAATTCTTAAAATTAATAATAGTAAAACAAAAGGTATAAATAAAACTGCTTTTAATATTAAAATCTCTCTTAAAAACCCTAAAAAAGGAGGAAAACTTATATTTAAAATAAATAAAAAAAATAATATCAATACAAAAATATAAGAAAAAATTATAGATTTAATTACAATTAAAGAACGAGTTTTTCATCAAGCAAGTATCCCAACTACTCAAAACATTAAAGGGGAAATAAAACCATGATAAAACATTATATAGATTGACCCTTTTTTTCCAATATTAAACCCTAATATTAGAACATAAAAAACTATAGTTATATGAGCAACTGAAGAATAAGCAATTATAATTTTTAAGTCTCTTATGGATAAAATTATTAATATTAAAATTGTAATAGACACAACTATCCAATGACATTTTACTATAAATTTTAAGTAAATTACTATGTATAAAGCACCAACTGCGCCTAATTTCAATAATAATCCAGCTAATAATATTGATCCAATAGTTGAAGCTTCTACATGAGCTACAGGAAGCCAATAATGAAAACCAAAAACAGGAAATTTCACAATAAAAGCCCCTATAAAAAAATATATAATTAAAAAAGAATAGTTTAATCATTCTTTAATTAAAAAAGATTGTTCAAATAATAATAATATTATCAAAACAGGTCTTGAAAATAAAAAAGAATAAAATATTATTAAAAACGCAGCTATCAAACGTTCATAACTATATCCTAGTAATAAAATTACAAATATAATTAAAATAAAAACCATTTCATATAACAAAAAAAAGATAAGTAAATTCCTTACCATTATCAAATAAAATAAAAAAACTAATAATAAATTTAATCTTAACTTAAAATTAATTTCAATTATTACTATTATTAAATACATAAATAAAACTAATAATACTATTAAATAATTATAATCTGATATTTTTCAATAAAAATTATACTCCTCATCATGAAATAAATTATCCTTTAATATTAAAAACAATAGAAAAATACCACCAATTTCTAAATTTCATATAAAGAGTAACCTTATAATTGTACTAATATAAGTTTTTTAACCACTTCACTTTCTATTCTGATATAAAAAATAAATAATAAAAATCCCATACTAGACTCACATACCAAAAAAATTAAAATTATAAAAAAAAAATTTATAGAAAAAAAATCTAGCTTTAATAAAAATATAATCAAAGATAGCAAAATTAATCTCAAAATTTCCAAAAAAATTAGAATTTTTATATAATCCCCTCATAAATACAAAAATATTATTAAAAACCTTAAAATTAATACACCAAAAAACATAAATTAATACTAATATTATTTTCAAAATAATAAATCTTAATTAAATAAAAAATATAATAAAATATAAAACTCTTATTAAACCGCCTAGCCTTCTATAAGGTCACTCAACAACACATCCACCTAATCAAGTTAATATAATAAAAATTAAGTAATGAAAAACAACTAGATATTGATTAATAATATCATTAAATTTATAAAATTGCTTAGATATAAAAGGTAATAATATTAAAACTACAATTCTTATTACTAAACCAATAACACCACCTAATTTATTAGGAACACTACGTAAAATGCGATAAGCAAACAAAAAATATCACTCAGGCTTAATATGCTCAGGAGTTTTTATAATATCCACAAATAAAAAATTTTCAGAATCTATAAAAATAAAAGGTATTAACAATATTATTAAAGAAAACAATATTATTAATAATAAAAATGATATAATATCCTTAACCGAATAATATCAATGAAATTCAACTTTATCATTAATTGTCCTAACACCTAAAGAATTTCTACTTCCATCTAAGTGCAAAAATATTAAATGAACAAGACTTAAAACCAAAATCAAAAAAGGTATAATATAATGTAAAATAAAAAATCGAGATAAAGTTGGACCACCAACTCTAAAACCACCCCATACTCACTCTAACAACTGACCTCCTACATAAGGAATTACATATAATAAATTAGTAATAACTGTTGCAGCTCAAAAAGATATTTGACCTCATGGTAATACATAACCTAAAAATGATACCAATATTAATAATAAAAAAATAACAGCACCAGATTCCCATACCTCTAATATATAATAAGACTTAAATCATATTCTTCGCCCAATATGAATAAAAATCAAAAAAAATAATAAACTAGCACCACTTGAATGAATAAATCGAAATTCATAGCCATTTTCAACTTCTAACATTAAGTAAGTAACAGAATAAAAAGCATAAGATACAGAGTCATTATAATATAATGATAGTAAAAACCCCCTAACAACCTGAATAACTATAGAAATTCCTAGTATAAAACCAAAATTTCAAAATCATAAAAGGTTTCTAGGAGTAGCTAAATCTACTAAAAAATAATTAAATATTTGTACTAAAGAATTTTTTTTTAAAACTCACATTAAAAAAATTTAAATATTAAAAACCTAAGAACCATAGATATAAATTTTCAACAATTTGATATTAAAATATCATAACGACTTCGAGGGATAAAACCTCGAACTACCACTAAAAAAATTAAAATAACTAAAAATATAAATGAATTTAAAAATAACACCCTAGTAACTCACCTAAAAAAAACTATTATACCATACTCCGCAATAAATATATAAGCAAATAAAACTCCTATATATTCAATATTATAGCCTGAAACTAATTCTCTTTCCCCTTCTGCAAAATCATAAGGACTACGATTTGTTTCTACTAATAAAATTAACAACCAAATTACAAATAAATCCAAAATAAATCATACAGAAAAAGAATAATTTCTCAAATTTCAACTTAAATTATATATTACTAATAACAATAATAAAAAAAACATAATAATCTCATAAGCAATTATTTGAGAAGAACTTCGTAACCCACCTAAAACTCCATAAACATTTTCACTACTTCAACCTAACATAAATAAAATATAAACAATTATAGAACTAAAAATTAAAATAAAAAAAATTATATTCCTTATTACAACACTAACACTTATAAATCACAAACTCAACCTCAAAATTCTTATTAAAACAATAGAAAAAAAAGGAATTAAAAAATAATAAATTTTTTCAATTATTAAACTTTTCAAAATTAACTTACCCCCATCGATCACAGGTTGTAAAATACCAGCTAATAATACTTTAGTAGGTCCTTTTCGATTTTGGACATATCCAAGAATTTTTCGTTCTAATAAGGTTAAAAAACAAACTCTCAAAAAAATCATTAATATTATAATAACTAATTCAATTATTAAACGAATTAAAAATTAACCTGAAGTTCCCAAAACTTCTATTCTATAAACTTAATTTTCAGTAAAATAATTGAAACTTAAATTCAACACATAATTCTGCCATACTAAAATCTTGATAATTACAACATCAATGTAACCCAATTTCTGGCATAATAAACTAACAACCTATTTAATGTAAATAAATCGCTATTTAGCTACTTAGAAAACTTAAGCTTACAAAGCAAATATTATATTTTAACTATCTAAATTTCAATTTCTATTATATAAATATAAATTAAACTTCAGAATACATAAGCTTGAATTGCACAAACTAAAAATTCAATAAAATATAATCCAAATAATAACACTCTAATTGAAATTACTAAATAATTAGCAATATTAAAACAAAAAAAACTAAACATTAATAAAACTACATGACCGCAACTAATATTAGTTGCTAGACGAATAGCTAAAGTTAATGGTCGAATTAAAACTCCAATTAGTTCCAAAACAGGAATAAACAATTTCAATAAACCTTCAATACCGGAAGGTAAAAAATGTCTAAGTATTTTAATAATGTTATTAATCATTCAAATTAACCAAATAAAGAAAACAAATATTATTGAATAAATAAAAACATAACCATAATTTATTGTTAATCCAACTCTATAATAAATATATCTATTATAATTTAAAAATAAAAAAACTATTATAGCTAATATTAATTTTACTAAAAAATAAGAAATTCTCCTAATTTCAGTAAAAATAACCAAAATAAAATTAATTCTAACTTTGTTAGATAATATTCTAAAATTTATAAACAATAAAAATAATAAAAATAAACTAATAATTATAATCATAATAATAACCAATTACAAATGAATTTACTCAATTAAATCAAACTAACAATACTACTATTAACAAAACTATTACCATTAAAGAAAAATCTCCGACACGACAAGTCGATACAATTAATGCTTTATCTTTACTATTGAAAAGTCGCAACTACCAAAAAGTTGAATAATTCTACTTTATTAACCAAATTTCTAATAAGGATCGTAACCTTAAAATATTGATTTAAAATCTAATGACTGCAAACCATTAAGAATTATCTTATTAAACCTAAAATCGTAAAGAACCAGATACTTTAAATAAATTTAAAGAATAACTCATTACCAAAGAATTAAACAAAAAACTAAAAAATAAAAATATTCAAAAAAACTCGCCTAACTCAGTAAATTTAATTATTGTCCCAAAATCCATTAAATAAAAAATAAACAAACCAGGAAAAAGAAATAATTTAGAAAAATTAGAATTTACATTTCAACATATACAAGAAATATATAAAATAAAAACAACTACACCACTTACATATACTAAAATTACTAAAAATTTAATGAATATAGAATTAGAAAAACAAACTAATATAATAAAAAAAATTATAAAAGTTAAAAACAAAACACTAAATAGATAAGAAAAATAAAAAATTAAAAAAGAAATTCAAAATAAAATTAATAAAATTTATAGAATCTAAATCTATCTCATTATTCTGACATATTACTATTTATAATATAAATAACATTCCTTTCGTACTACATATTTTAATAAATAGATAAAATCTAACCTAATTCACATCGGTCTAAACTCAGATCACGTAAAATTTGATAGTCTAACAGACTAAAATTAATAAACTCTACTTTATTATTATAATGATCCAACATCGAGGTAGTAATCAAAAATCTTGATAAGATCTAAAAATTTCTATTACCCTGTTAACCCTAAAGTAATTAAAAAAAAAAATAAATAGTTATTTATTATATTTACCCCAAATAAAATATAAATTAAAAATTTATAGGGTCTTATCGTCTAATATCAATAAAAAAGTATTTTCACTTTTAATATAAATTCTAAAAATTATTAAAAATAAAATAATCTTTATATTCCTTCATTCCAGTTTCTTATTAAGAAACTAATGATTATGCTACCTTAGTACAGTCAGATTACTGCAGCTATTTAATTATCATTGAGCAGAATTCATCTATAAAATTATAAACTATGTTTTTAATAAACAGTAAAACTAACACCCAATTATTTTAATAATTTTATAATAATAAAACATTAATTTGATATAATAATATAAAAATTTATATACTTAATTTTTTTTCTTTTTTAATAAAAATCAAAATGAAAATTCAGATATAATAAAAACTAATTTATCATTAATAACTAATTTTATTATTTTAATATTTTACATTAAAAACTTAATCAAGTAATAAAACTAATTAAATATTTTATTTTCTACTTTTATCCTTTATACAAAAAGTAAATTAATAACCAAATAATAAAAATTCTTACAATTTGCAATTGTACACTTAAAGCTTATATATTATTAATATAATTTAATATTAATTGATTGGAAATCAAACGTAATAATACTTTTAAATTATAAATTAAAAATAATTTAATTAAACATAAATTTTAGCAACTTCATTTGAGGCATGAAATCTTAAAGGATAATCATACCTTCACTCAACATCTCAATATCCTACTAAAACAGATACCAACACACGTTTTGAAACTAAAGCTTCCCAAACAATAAAAATAATTATAATACCCCCAAAAAATGATACAAACGCACCAAAAGAAGAAATAATATTTCAAAATAATATTCTATCAGCATAATCAGAATAACGACGAGGTATACCAGATAAACCTAAAAAATGTTGAGGAAAAAATGTTATATTAACACCTACAAATATTAATAAAAACTGAACTAATAAATATTTAGAATTTATACAAACACCACTAAATAAAGGAAATCAATAGAAAAAGCCAGCTAACAAACTAAAAACTGCTCCTATTCTTAAAGCATAATGAAGATGCGCAACCACATAATAAGTATCATGTAACACAATATCTAATCTAGAATTTGATAAAATAATACCTGTAAGACCACCTATAGTAAACAAAAAAATAAAACCTAAAACTCATAATAACAAATAATCAAAAGAATAAACACCACCAAATAATGTCCCAATTCAGCTAAAAATTTTAATTCCTGTAGGGACAGCAATAGCTATTGTAGCAGCAGTAAAATAAGCACGAGTATCAACATCTATACCAACAGTAAATATATGATGAGCCCAAACAATAAAGCCTAATAACCCAATAGAAATTATAGCATAAACTATACCTAAATACCCAAAAATTTCTCCTTTTTTAGAAATTCTAATTACAATTTGAGAAATTATTCCAAAACCAGGAACAATCAAAATATACACTTCAGGATGACCAAAAAATCAAAATAAATGCTGATATAAAATAGGATTACCCCCTCCTCTTGGATCAAAAAAAGAAGAACCAAAATTACGATCTAATAATAATATAGTAATCCCACCAGCTAATACAGGTAATCTTAAAACTAATAAAAACCTAGTAACAATCATGGCTCAGACAAATAAATTTAAAAATTCTAAACTTAAAACATAACTAACTTTACCTTTTAAACATGTAGTAATAAAATTAATACCGCCCAAAATAGAAGAAACACCAGCTACATGAAGACTAAAAATTGCTAAATCTACAGAACCTCCAAAATGATAAATAGAATTAGATAACGGTGGATAAACTGTTCATCCCGTCCCGGCTCCTAAACCAACTAACATACTTATACACATAAATAATAAAGCTACAGGAACCAATCAAAATCTTAAATTATTTAAACGAGGAAAAGCTATATCCATAACATTTATTATTAAAGGTAATAATCAATTACCAAAACCTCCTACAGCTACAGGCATGACAAAAAAAAAAATTATTAAAAACGCATGAGCAGTTACTATAGAATTATAAATTTGCTCATCTATAATAATTCTTCCTACTATCCCTAATTCAGTACGAATTACCAAACTAATTCTAGCACCCAAAAAGCCAGATCACACACCTAAAATAAAATATAAAGTACCAATATCTTTATGATTAGTTGAAAATATTCATCGCAACACAATTTCTTATAGTCAAAACCATTAACAAAACTAAAAAATTTATTATATAAATTAATACTCCTAAATCTATTAGCAAAAATTTCATAAAAACTAAACTAAAATAATATAATAAAACAATAACATCAAAAATAAATAAAAAAAAACCTAATTTTAATATAGATTCTAAACTAAGAATAATATAAAACTTCATAAAAAACAAAACAAAAGGAGGAATTACTAAAAAGAAAAACACAATTAATAAACCTTCTATAAAAGAATTTATTTTTCAAACCATAAAAATAATTAATAAAATAATAGTTAAATATAAAACATAAACAAAAAAATAATTCGAACCATATAATCTCAATAAAATCATTGCTGTATTAGAAACAGAAGAATAAATTAATAATAACCACAAATCCCTAATTATTAATAATCTAAAAACTACAAAAAAAACCCCTAAATAAACATACAAATATAAATACGTTAAACTAACATCATAAACCAACCATAATAACCAAAAAACAGAATATTTTTGTAACCTTAATACAAATATATTTGCAAAAAAACTAACCTTAACTCTAACAACTACTATTCAATAAAAAAAAGGAAAAACCCCTAATTTAGCTGATAATAATAAAAAAATTAACTTTCTAAATGATATAATCAAACATAATAATAATAATAAAGAAACCACACTTTGAAAAAAAAAATAAACAATCAATCCTACTCTTTTTTCTTCTTTTCTAATGATATAAACTAAAAAAAATAAAAGCATCAATTCTATAAAAATTCAAACCACATAAATATTAGAAATAGATAATAATATAAATATAATAAAAAAATATATTAATAACAATTAAAACAAAACTCATTAAGCAACAATTAACTAAATCTATCTTAAAGAGAAACAATAACCTAATTAGAAATTAGAAATAATTCTCCTTTTTTTTTTTCTTATATAACAACAAAAATTATTTGAAAAACTAGATAATATTTAAAATCATATTTTATTAATTTTATTTTTTGGAAATTTTTTTATTTGTGAAAAAAAATTTCAAATTCAAATTTTGTGATTGTCACCATTTTTTTTGTATATCATAAAAAAAACGAAAATTTTTCAATTTATAGTTTTTTTTGGATAGTAGATTTATAAGGATATATCCAAACAAAATTTGCAGAAATGTTAACATTTTGAATGATCCCCCCCATCGACTCGCAACTCATAACTTTACATTTTTTCTGAGTTAAATTAACAACTTTTTAACAACAACAAAAATATTCTAATAGTCCTCATTCTTTTTAATCTTCATTCAATTCTTATCAAAAAAAATCCAATTTTTAACAACAATCTGAATAAAATTCAACTTTAATTTTTAATATAAAATATTTTTAATATTACTGAATAATATAAAAATAATAAAATAACATATAGAAAAAAATTATTAAAATAAAATAATAATTTCTAATAACTAAAAAATAATTTATTATAAATAAAATACATTAAACATTAAAAAAAATTATAAAAAATTATAGTAAAATTTCTGAATAAAATTATATTCATAAACATAATCATAAATTCATTATAAATTTTCACTGAATAAAATTAAACTTTAATTTTAATATTCTAATTTAAATATATTCTAACACCCGGATACTAAATTCTTACATATTTCAAGATCAAAATATTACCTAGAGTCAAACTCACTATTAACGGTACTTTGTAATTTTTATCCATATTTAAGAGCTGTCCTTTGAGTACGTTCATCCACAGTTTTTTTTTTTTGGGTCTAAGAAGACCACCTGTACACCCCCTATACGTAATTACCCTCGGAATAACCTCTAAATCAGGTGTATACTTCGGCTTATAAAAGAAAAAACTTCAATTCCAATAGATGCTATACTTATTTTAAATGAAATTTACAATATCAATTCCTATCAAAAGCCATTGGCTAAATTTTCTAAAATTTAACAATTTTATAAAGATTATAAATAATAAAAAAAAACCATTAAATAAATTAGATTCTAAATTTAAAGAAACAAAGCATTAAATAATTTAATAAGATTTTTTTTTTTTTTTTTTTAAAAAATAAATAAAAAAATTTTAAATTTTTTTTAAAAAAAAAAAATTAAAAAAAAAAAAAAAAAAATAAAAAAAAAAAAAAAAAAAAAAAAAAAAAAAAAAAAAACTAATTTAAAAAAAATAAACCTAATAAAAAAAAAAAAAATTTAAAATTAAATTTAT
>Ga0116230_10004348_pt1 | contig 13895 bp, 13 predicted proteins | sample S1TSphfallax_3_FD_88678 | JGI IMG/M metagenome (GOLD analysis project Ga0116230, IMG submission 88678) | Host-associated microbial communities from peat moss isolated from Minnesota, USA - S1T2_Fd - Sphagnum fallax MG | ecosystem: Host-associated > Plants > Peat moss > Unclassified | place...
GATTGCCATGGCACGATAGATTGTTGGCTAGTGGATCATTTGGTTTTCAAACATACCAAATTTATGTAGAAGCTTCACTAAAAATCAAGACAAAGAAGTAAAAGAGAATAAGAATTTCCACCTCGGTTTTGTTTGATTTATCTTGAATTTTAGGTGATCATTTAGTAATTACAACTAAAATTTGATTATTTGTTTAATGTCATGGCCTCTATCAATTCTAAACAACCATTTTTCCAATTATTTAAACACCTTCATTGATTCTTAACAACCCAAAGTATGTTAGTGTTTTCTTAATTTAAAAAAAAAATCCAAATGACATGCAAGACAATATATGGTATACAACTTATTGAAATCTTAATTATAATAATGTACCTAAATGTAAATAGGTGTTTAGAATTGGATTATGAAAATATACTTAAACTTTATTTATAATACTTTCAATTTTAATAAAATATGAACCTTTAATATTCTATTACATCATAGGATACCAAAATTACCGAGTTATTTCACATGTTTCATAATATATATAAAAAGTAACTTCCCCTGGAGTGTTTCAACATCCAATAATGAAGTTTTGGTTGTGAAAATACTCCTTGTCCTCTTCCATATGGACATAAAAGACTTTAACACAATTGACTTCATGATCACAACTTGTGTAAATCTTCCAACAATTGGTTGGTATAAATACAACACGATGGTCTTGCAATTGTGGAGCTTGTAAGATATGCTTCACATGAAAAAGTTTCATCATTTTTTGTGTTAGTGATTGACATGAATGCATTAAATACTAATGCTAGGATTCTTCTTGTAGCCCATCACTACTACAAGTCATGGCTTTTCAAGTTGCCCAATTTGATTGCCCCCTATCCATTTTAACAAAAAGTAGTTCAATTTTACTAGAGGCTTTAGTTGCTAAAATGACATGTCTTTTTTGACTTGTCCAATTGATTAAATGATTTTTTGACTACTTCGAATGGGATAAAAAATGAACACCTTTAATATTAAAAAAATGAGGGTCTAATTAAATGAGACACTCAATTTGTTTAAACCATATTTATATTTAAATAGGTGGGTAGGCTAGGCTAATTAGCCTAGGGTAGCGAAGTTAAGTTTCCTAGGTTGGTTAAGAAAATGTTCATAATAAGAAAATGACAAAATTTATTGTTTGTTGAAGATATGGTGCAAGGTGGAAACATGCTACATAATCTTTTTTTGGGTGTTGCACTTGTACTTTTTCCTACATCTCTTTGAGATTTCAATAAAAAACATTAATATTTTCATTGAAGTATCCAAAAAAGGACTCACATATGTATTCCTAATATAATTAGCATTTCAAAAATGAAAAAAACACATGAAAATCCTAAATATTGAATGAGTAATGGACTTTTGAATTTTGATGATAATTTTTGTAATGCTTTATAAAATGCATGCACTTCAACCTTCATATCCTTGATCAAAGACAACATGTTAAAAGATGTTCAACATGTTGAGCTTCTCCCTAGATTAGGCAATGTCTAAGTAACCTTTGGAATAATAATTCATTGTTTCGTGCAACAACCATTGTATTTATTACATTGCACACCTTCCTTTTCCACCTTCATAAATTCCCTTGTTTCCTTTGATTCTTCCCTCTTTCAAATGTTTGGACACCTCTTGGGTCCAAGGTCTTTTGATAGCCTTGAAGCACTTCGAGTTCATATACATGCCTCTTTTTAATAACTTTCAATGGTATCGAACTCATACCAACAACCACCATCACCCCAACAATTTATTTAAAGAACTATGCCCTTTTAGTTTCAATCATAGTTGTTAGATTCATAGTCAACTAATGTCCTTTCCTTTTTTAAGCCTTAACACAAGTCAACATCATCATAACCGACCCAACACATGTAAATTTATTTTCTCGATCTTGCACAACTCAAAGATTTGTTGCTTTTGATGCAACTCAAGCCAAAGAAAAAAGCTAGCACAATTGACACCCCACCCATCAATTCCTCCCTCTAGCATTGAAGTATTTGGATGTTTACACAAATAAACTTATGTGGTTTTACACAATTATGCTAATGTTATTTGAAACCTAAAAGGGTTAAAAGGCCCTCCCTTTTCTATCTTGGTTACTTTTCAAATCCAATGCAAAGGGCATAAGCATCCTCCATCTTAAGTTGGGTAATAGTGATAGGCCCAGTTACTTCCTGACTTCCACCCCTTCAAAACATAACCTCCATAGCTACAACTGGCCTATTACAAGTGGTTGGTTGTTGGATGGAAAGTTTTTGACATCTAGTTTGTGCTAACTTGACATCCTTTAAATTCTCCTTTGTTTTTAATGCCTTTGTACATTTTCCAAAGTTGTGACATGTTTTATAAATAAAGTTTTGCAAGGTTTTGATGAAAAGAGTCCAGTAAGGCTTGAGGCCAATAAAGCTTGAGGCCAATAAAATCACCAGGGCTACAAGTTTGAAGTCAAGTACTTTTTACCAATGAGGAACTTTGAATCCTAATCTTAATGTTAAAATAAGCCCCTTGATTGCTAAGTTTAATCCTAAAGGTTCATTCTAATCTTGATGCTAAGCTGAATTCTAAAATAAAACCCATTGAGGAGGTTTGTTAGAAAATGCCCTACACCAAGTGTATGACTATGAACTCATTCCAGCCTTAATGATGATCCATGAGGCTCAAAAAACCAATTTCTAACCTATGTATTCTCAGAGAGTTCAAGGCCAAGATGATCACTGTGAATTTAAGCAAATCATTTCTTTGCATGTGGTGAGTCCCTTGTTTGGAAGACAATGAAAGTCACCTTTGGTTTTGTGACAACTCTCACCTCTAATAGAGCAAGACTCACATCAATCTAGACTCACAAAACTGATAAACCTTGTAATTGTATCCTGAAGCTTGTTCCTGTCAAGGACTATGGCAAGACTCACAATCATAGCTCCAAATTAGCATTTGGGTCTTCGTGTTTCAAGCATGGCACGGGTTATCCTTGACAAGAATGTAGCAATATCAGCAACTTTTCATTGCAAATGCAAGGGCATTGACCAATAATCAGGACTGCTCTTCAGAAAGAAAAGCTGTCAGTAAGGGGGAAATTCATCCCCATCATGCATAGGAACAATTATCACAAAGTGGCTTATCTTGACTTTTGCTTTATGAGCTCCAAGCCTCCCATGAAAGGCCTCAGCACATCAGGAATGACAACAGAACCATCTTCTTGTTGATTGTTCTCCAAAATTGCTATTATCATGCGTGGCACTGCACATGCAGTTGCATTCAGTGTGTGTACAAATTGTAGGGGAGGCAAAGTGGTCTTAGCCTTTCTGGACTTTGGTGATTGGTGGGTGCCAGTAGCAGCAGGTGTTGCAGGGCGATATCGGATGTTGAGGCGCCGACTTTGATAATCTGTGCAGTTTGATGCACTGGATATCTGCATCACAGTGAAGCAACTTCAAATGGTAGTACTAGTCACAAACTCCAAATTCAGAGACACCACTTGTGGGTTTATTTTTGTGTATTGCCCAAACCCAAGCTCAACACAGCAACAACTAAGACACACAGAGAAGAGAGACAATGCACAGGCATGTCAAAAACCATGAGGCAAGGAGGGTTGCTGCCAGGTCAGGCACTACACACCTCCCCATAGCGGCAAAGACCAGGCATCCAAGCTTCAATATCAAACTTCCGATATGCTGGAGCACCCAGATCCTCTGAGGACATGTCTAGTGTCCTGCACCAACTCAGCACCAAGCATTCATTGCTATATGAGATAATATGACCAACTACAACATCCTAGAAGTTGCATCCAGCAGTATCAGATTCTCACCCAAAAATACTTAACCTGCATTTGGAAAGTCATCACACGAATGGAGAAAGGTTCAAGAGAGAAACAAGTTGGACTAAAGACTCTGCTGGAGAATGGTCTTACTTATAATGTAGACCTAGGGAGCAGTAGAGCTCCTCTTCAATTGAAATAAGCTCCTCATGTAGGGTGTCACTATCCTCAGGTTGGGTTATCACAAACATCTCCAGTTTGCTGAACTGATGCACTCGGTACAAACCTCTGTCATTCCCACATTCACCCCACTGCAAAATATTCATGACATGAAGATCTGATGTACCATCAACACTGGATTAGCTTTGAAAAATGTCAGGGGATACTCCAATTCTATTGAAATAAGCAAGTGAGGACTAACCTGGTTGCAGCACCTGCAGCACCAGCTTCTGTTCGAAAACAGTGTGAAAATGCAACAAGTTTCAATGGTAATGATGCCTCTGGTAACATACTGTCCATATACATCCCACCAACAGGAACCTCTGCAGTGCCTGCCAGACAAAGATCGGTTCCCTCTACTGAATATACCTGCAACACACAGCATCAGCACCTCAGCATTGATAAGCCAGTGAATGCTCTAAACTTAGCAATTTGCAGAGAATGAGAGCATATGGGTTTCTATTGGAAGGGGAAGAGGGGGAAGAAACCTGTGTATTTTGACCACGGGGTTGGAATCCACATTTCTCAATAACAGTGGAGCGCACAAGGTCTGGAGTACTCAAAGGAACAAAGCCCTTCAACATGACCTGCGAAAGTGTCCAGTTTATGAGTGCCAACTCCAGCAGCACTGCCTCATTTTTAAGATAATAAAACTTTGTTCCACTCACCTGCTCAATCCACACTGCAATGATCAGAGGTAGCTCAAAACAAACTTAACAGACTACCAATCCCAAAATAGAAGTCCCTTGGCTTCTGGTAGATATCCTTGCTGGGATTCTGCTAATTCAAAAGGGTGTGGTTATTGCATAATAAACCTCAGATGCAGCTTCAAAGTCGAAGAGATCAAGAGCAAGCCCCAACTCCACATGGTCCTTCACAGGAAAATTGAACTCCCGTTGGCTGCCAACCTGCCCCCTTTGCCTCAACTTCTCTATCAGACCCAACTCCTCTTGAAGGCTGTCAAAACCTTTTATGCTGCAACATACAACTTCCAGGTATGAGGATGATGAGTACCTCTTTGCGAAGGGAAGCGACATCCTCAGAGCCAATAGGTACTGAAGGATGAGTCATGTTAGGAATTCGCTGTCCCTCCTGTTGCAACCTCTCTGACAGCACTGCTAGCTTTCCCTCTAACTCTGCCACCTGCTCCTTCAACTGTTTGCCTACAACCCGTCAATACATTCCATCCCTGGTCATTCTATATAACTTTAGCTCTCTGCTTGTTAATGCAACAACATACATGCACTATCTCTCAGATCTCGATCTCTCTCTCTCTCTCTCTGTGGATGTTGACAGATTGAGGGATGAACCTTGATCTATGAGCTCCTCCCGAAAAGCCAAATCAAGCTTGCCCTTCATTGCACTAGCCACAGCATTCCTTTCAGACCTCAACTTGTCTATATCCTGCATGCGCCAATGCAACATGAAATAAGCCGCAAAGAATTACCAACACATTGAGATCACAAAACTGGAGAATACAGGCCTCAAGTGCATCAGCAGAGCTTGATCTTCTTACCTGAGACAAGTTAACAGATTGCTCATACAGTTCCACCACAAGTTCTACATCTCCGGCCGATTTGCGGTTGCGAATGTTGGCAGCTACAGCATCCTTATTTTCACGAATCCACTTGAAGTCTATGCTTGCTCGCCATGTCTGCTTTGAACTGAGCTCCCCCTGATTATCTACCAAGCTGGGTGGTGATAGCAAAACGGAACTCTGGCTAGTCTTCGCATTGCAGTTCCTCACGCAGTGCACGGAGTACTGCAACCCTGATGAAAGCACACCAGGAGGTGCACGCTTCCCTAGGAGACAGCTCTGCCCCCACAGATTAGATGAGGTCTGCATAGCCATTTCTGCTTTCAATCTTCCACAACTTTAAAAAACTCTCTTTCTTTCACACAGTAGTTCTGTCTTCCTTCTCAAAGGATTCTCCCAATCAACAGTTGCACTATGATATGTGCATCTATCATATCATCCCTTCATTTCCTCCTGCCTGCAAAGTCCATTTACAAACAGAAATTTCAAATCAACGCCCAATTTCTTGTACAGCAATTCAGAACCACACACACCCATCTTTGCAAACAGCAATTCGCAAGCGTTGCCCAACTTGACCTAAAATAGGGTTTATGTGTGGAGATCAATGCTGTGTAAAGCTTAGTCCAAGGGTCTTGGGGGTTTTGCTTAGATTTTGTTGGAGGGGTTGCTGAGGTAGAGGAAGAGCAGGGTTCATTCTGGATGTTTGTCGGAAGTTTATTTCTAATATTATCCATCCATCGCTCTGTCGCAGTAGTGTTGTTCCCCGAGAACGCAAGAAACCAACTTGTGACATCGTCGCGTCTTGAAAAGGCCTTTCAATCATGAGTACCATGAAGTTTTGCCGCGAGTGGTGAGTGTTTCTTGCTTATCTCTTCTGTCGCTCTCAGGGGATGTTTATTCACTGGATTTTTCTTGGTTCAGTTTTGTTGATCTCAGGGCATGTTATTCCATGCTTTAGAAACTTGGTGTGATGATTGCTGCTGGTATCGAATGGGCATCTCCTTCAAATATGTATACCTTGGGGAAGTGTATATTTTTTATGCACGAGAAGCTTTGTTTGGGGGTTGTTGCTTTTAGATATATGATTCCCTCCCGTCTCTGTTGCTATTATGGTGTATGTTGGCATGAAGGTCTAGGTGCTTATAGTGGTAATTGGTCTTGGAAAGCATTGGCACTGAGACATTTCTTGTATCGCAGCAACAACATACTTTACCCCAAAGAAGACAGGGAACAGAAGGTGCTGCTCTATGCATGCCGGAATTGCGACCATCAGGTCAGTAGCACTCTGCCCTGTTCCTAAAACACACACCCCTCCGTATTCTGTAGACTATGTTGCAGAGGATGTTGCAGCAACGTGAAGAGAGAGAGACCGGTGTTTTTGTGTGAGGGTAGGAGGTTGCAGACAACAATTGTGTGTATCGGAATGAGGTGTTTCACAGTGCGGATGAAAGGACGCAAGTTCTCCAAGATGTTGCGTCAGATCCCACCCTCCCACGCACCAAGAGTGTGCGCTGTGCCAAGTGTCAACATGGTGAAGCTGTATTCTTCCAGGTTTCTCTACTTTCAACCTTGGTGGAGACATGTTTGTTATCCTGAAGCAAGAGTCTTTGATCTTTAGGAACCTTTTCTCCCACGCACCGTTGTTCATTGTTATTGTTGTACTATGAGGTGTGTAGGCAACTGCCCGGGGAGAAGAAGGAATGACACTGTTCTTCGTGTGCTGCAACCCTAACTGTGGCCACCGTTGGCGAGACTAAAGTTTGGATTGTGCTGGTGGAATTCTTTCACGCGGATCCTCCCTTTCCACAGAGTCAGTCTGGCTACCATGCCAGCTGCTATGCCATGTGAAGTTTTGCCAACATTTTCAGACAGTTCATGAATCCAAAGATCAAAGAATGGACAAAGAACTTGCAAAGTGGAGTGGCAGCTTCCATAGCGTTCAACCGCAGAACACAATGAAGAACCATATATTGGAATCTCGAAGTGTAGAGCACTACAGAGGCTTATTAGTTTCCTTGCAAGTCTGCACTGCCATTTTTTACTAAGTCTAATGAAGAATTTTATTCTGAATTAGAAGCAAAAGTATTTACATCTGCAGACGTGTTTGTGACCTAGAAAAGCTGGACATTGATTTGCATGAAATTCTGGGAATGGCAATGTATGTGCATGTGCAATGGTCTCCAAGAGCTTGACATTGCCATAGTCTTTCTATAGACCTTCCCATACAACTCTGAGTTACAATGAACCATAGTGGGAGTACTCATACAAAGACTATTATGTGCACAGGCAGCAAAGAAGATGATACAACGCCTGCAGATGAGAGACTCTTCTGAGACCTGCAAGAGCTGGACAGAGTTTATCACTACCATCAACCCAAAACTGCAAATTCAATGTCAGATCAAGTGTGCATATCTAATATCACTTTACAAAAGCCTACAACTACTAGAGCTGTCTCCCCTGGTACCTACAGAGTGAAAAATTCCAGCGACAAAATGCAAAAGATCTGACACCTTGATTTGAAATTTACTGCCAGCAACACCAACAGTAGTCTGAGTCTTTTTGGATCAACAATCATTACGATGTATTCATACAAGACATGCATGGTATATTCAACATAAGCATGAGGCAGAATGTTCTGTGATCTGGGAACCTAGAGGATTGATTGCTGTCTATTCTAAGATATTGAGAGACAGGTAGCCTGTGTATGCAGACAGCAAAGAAGCGAACATGCAGGAATGTATGTTCACAAACGCACCACAACTGCTCCACATGTCTGAATTCCTCTTCCAGAAGAGTAGGCATCAGTTCCTAATTATTCCCCATCTACAAAATGTCCTCCTCTCAAATTGCAACTGGTCAATTCACATATGATTGATCTTCCATAACAATACAACAAAAAAAATGCATGGGTCAAGGGGTTTGAATCACTTGACATTGGAATTCACCAAGGGTTCAAGGTGGCTTACTCGAGGGTAGAAGGGTACTTGGTAGTAGTGGCAATGGCAATGCTGGTGATAATGATGTTGAAAGCAATGAAGCCCATGTAGGTAGTTGTGAAGAAGAGGCAAGAAATTTAATCACAAGGAATTTGAATGACTATTGTCATGAAAATGAGAACTGTGTCTACAATATCCTTGTTTATTAGTTGCACCTCAACATTATCAACACATTTGGAAGCTTAGGATTCATATAATTTTTGAAGATTACAACCCTTTATGACAATGTACCAAAAATGGAGTTTCATATTATGTAATTGGAAGCTTGGGATTATGCAACATAGTGATTCAAAGTGTGTGGATGTATCATTCAAAAGGCTAGATCTTATATGTTAAATAAATAGTTTCTGCAACATCAACGCTACTTATTGTAAAACCTTCCATCAAGATAAAGAATTGATCATGCAAACAAAACTTCAAAATCTTGACACCAAGATGTGCTGAAGCAAATTCAACTCAATCAAACCATAGGAGTATACAAAGAAAATAATGTGCCTTATGGGGTTACCATCATAGCATACCCTAAATTATGGCATATTCTAGAGATAGAGAAATGTACATTCTCTATAGCCAAGACCTTCATGGTCTTGGTGATCTAAAATAGAACAAATTTGAGGAATAGCAAATTGTTTTAATGCTTCAAACATAGAAAGAACACCTATTTCACCTCATGAGGTCTAGATGATGAAGTCTTGATGACAAAAAACAAAAGGTCGTTTGGAGACTACAAGTTAATGATCAAGCTATATATATATGGACACGACTCCAATGCATGTTATGTTCTTAAAGATCTCTAAAATGCATTGTTTTAAACTAGACTTTTGTGGCTTCCAATGGAGGGGTTTTAATCTTTATTAGAACTATGTATTGCCAACCAAACATGATTGAGTTTCCTTCCCTTCTTTTCTTATCTTCCATGTACTTGTAAAGGAAAAAAAACATTTCTTGGATGAGGTTTTCTCCAATGTTAGCCAACTATGGTATTTTAGACCAATCTAGAGGATATATATAGGGCACATTCTTTTCAAAAAATTAACAAAAGATATGCATTCGAATATTTCAAAAATTCCTATGTAAATACATTTATGCATCTATTGAATTTTTCATTCATTGTTTCATTGTCAATTATGCATAAATGTTGGTTTTCAAATTCAAAATAAAATCTAGATATGCATGCAAGTTACATATAACAAACTTCACTTGGAATTTCCAAGTAGCTTGTGGAGGAATTGAACACCAATTCTACAAAGAACTTTGTCGACTACAACACAAGTTGTGTACAAAAACATACACACGCCAAAACACCCCAACCCCACCTACCCAAAAAGTTGTGGCAAAAACAAGATGTTGCATCTTGATCAACAACAAAAGCAAAATGCCTAGTTCAGCACAAGCTGTTACAACTTGATTAGCAATAAAAACATGTTTTTGATCAAAAACATAAACAAAAATTTGCCCAAAAGCTTAAGTTGTTGGAACTTGATTAGCAACATAAACATTCCCAAAAACCCAAAAACCATGTAACATCAAGATGGACATAAGAAAATTATTATCACAAGGAGCTTTAGTTGGAAAGGAAAAAAAGAAACTTGTTGAAATTTGATCAAATGCGGATCATTTTACCAATTTTTTACCACGATGATAATATGATGAAAAATTTCTACTTGCAAATGGTAATGCTTCAAACCTATCATAACACTAAGAAGGTTGAACAATTTTTTGGTTTCAATCTGAAACCCAAAAACCCAAAAAAAATGTTTAACAAAAAGAAAACATTAAAAAATTGACCCTCAAGGGTCTGCCTCCAAGCAAAAATATATATACACATAGATTGTGGGATAGATAACTTTCAAAATAAATAAAGTTTTGTAGTAATAAGTGCCTTAGAACATTCCACAATAAAAGCCCGAACACCAAACATGTTGCTATCATTTTCTTCAATTGGAACATTTACTTCATCAAATGGTGTTATAACTATTTCAATAGTGGGATTTAGTTGATCAAAAATTGTCATAAAAAAGGGAATGACCTCTTTCTCATCATATTCAATAGTGAGGTGGATTGCATTTTCACAACCCAAAAAAATTTCCACAACTTGTAAAGATTTGAAATGGGGGTTCCAACATTAAAGCCAACATGTTGCAAACTTGACAAGAATCAAAAGTCTTCAAAATTTCCAAAAAAAGGTTTGATTAGCTTCACAACCTTTTGTTGCATGTTTTTGTTTAATATGTGGAGTTTAACAATGTTTCATTGTTGTCAACAAGGGGATTTGCTTTAGATTCCATAGCCACAATCAAATTAATTATAGTGGTTAAGGCATCTAAGAATAGCCAATGGCCTCTAAATTGGTTCAACATGCATGCCATCACCACAAAATTCAAACAATGAGTGATAGCTTTGAAAAATGACCCACACTTGGGCCTTAAAGATTTTTTGTTGCAATGTCAATGTCATCTACCTCCCATATTAATATGACAAGATGGTTTGTTTGAATTCCAATTTTTCTTTAAACATTATAACTTTTTTCACAAACTTGGTCTTCATTAGAGTTTTCAACTTCTAATGCCACATCCCACTTTCGATGTAGGTTTTCTCCCACTCCTACTTCCATTTCCTCAAATTTTTCATCCAAGTAATTAATTATTTTTGCAAACCAATTTGGCATCTTTGACACTCACCAAGGCTAGGCCCACAAAAACATTATCATCATTCATTGCATATTAACAAGCTTTAAACATTACATGTCTAAAGCAAGTACCTTCATAAACCTACAAAAGTTTTAGTAATTCACAATCAATTATTGAATGTATTGTTGTGACCATGGTTCCTAAGGTACTACTTTCGTCTTTCACAAAAGCAATCACCTAATGAATTAATCCATTTTTTTCCAACAAAAATTGGAGTTGCAAAACCATGGCACTACCACTTGTAATTTCATGTGCTTCAAATAATCCAACATTATCATGCCAAGGTGTCAAGCCAAATAATTGATCACAAAAGCAAATGTATCAATGACACCTCTAAACATCAAAAGATCAAAGCCAATAGACATTGTAGCAATAGATTCCAAATATGGAACACATACAATTCCATGGTTTCTATGGCCATTGCACAAAACACTTGTTCCACAAGAGAGGACCAAGAAGGATACACAACACAAGGGCATTAACATAATATTAACCTATGAAACTAAACATTTTCACATGTTGAAAGAAGGATGTATCCTTTGTAGATGTAAAGCACAAGGTCTTTCGTAAATCTTTTTTGTTTCATCACAATATTTGGGTTTATTAACAGCAAAAAAATAGTGATTGCAAAACTAGTCAGCCCAACCTTTTGTTTCCCATGTTGTTGAATATGATCTTTTCCAAAAAGTTTAACCATTGCCCTTTCACTTAGTGTAGACATTTTTTTAGCAATTAAATGAGAGTGAACATTATCAACATGTGTTTTCATATGTGTAAATTCCATTAGTTTTACTATGCTTGATGAAGTTCTTTCTAATAATGGAACTTTAGTTTAGTATGTTACTAGAAGCTTATCGAGTTTTGCATATGATACAACACAACATTTGAAGGTTCATAAGATCAGCAAGTAGGTTGTCATTTACCGCATGAAAAAAACTTTAACAAATAAAAGTCTTGCTATGTGGTTTCCATTAATCGAACTTGAAGTTCCATAGCTTGAAGATGCATATCATCATATACATCACAGTCACATTGTTAGTGGACACTTTGCACATTTGATAGGTTAAAAGAAATGACTATACTCATATCACTAACAATTGTCTCATTGATTCTTCCCACGTTTTGAAAAACAACTTCATCTTCAACCATTGAAAAGTTGAAAATAACCCTTGTGCACAACAACACATCGTCATCCACACTATGCACACCCTTGAGGAACAAACACCAAACCCTAAAATTTTAGGTTTCATGAATGGAAATAAACCTTGGCATTATGAAGAATTAACTTCAAATTGTGATCATGGATAGTTGGATCAAGTTGAAAATCCCTTTGATGCACACAAATTCCTCATCCTTAAGCAATTGACAATCCAAAACTTTAAAGCTTCAAGTTTGATGAACACAAAAAGATGATAGATATCAAACAAAGGAACCAAAACCTCTCAAATAATAAAGCTGAAAAAAACACCAAAAGCTATAAACACTATTACAGAAATGGGGTGCAATTTACTAGCCCAAATCACTATGGGACTCTAAAAATGAAATAGGTTCATTGCATTTTACTGATTTCACTATAATATTATTATGTAAACATCATGTTTCATTGCTAGTTAACATAATTCACTATCATAATTTACTACATTAAATAGGTTTATTTCTATGTTTTTAAAAAAATTCTATTTATGATATTTTATGATATATTCTATATTATTTTAAAATATTTTAATTTATATTTTATGTTATTATAAGTTATTATAAATTGTACCTTAAACTATTATACGGTATTTTACCTTAAGGTATTTTAACTAGTTTATTATAAGCTTTTAAGTTATTATAAATTAAATTATTTAATTAACTTTAGGCTATACCTTAGGTTATTTTATTTTAAATTATTATATGTTATTTCAAGTTATACTTTAAGTTATTCAAGGTCATTCTACTTTATGTTAAGTATAATAATTTACAATAATCTAAAATAAAATATAATGACCTAAGGTAAAATAATTTGGAATATAAAATAATAACCTACAAAAAATAATTTAAAATACCCTACAATATAATAACTACCAATATTATAACATAAAATATCCAATAATAATTTATAATACAATAATCACCAATAGTTATAATATAACATATATTAACCAATAATAACTTATACTACAATAACCACTAATAACCATTAATAAAATAACCATCAATAACCACCAATAAAATATCCACCAATAGCCATTAATATAATAACATTAATAACCTCCAATATCCGCCAATAAAATATCCACCAATAGCCATTAATATAATAACATTAATAACTTCCAATATCCACCAATAGTCATTAATATAACAGCCATTAATAACCATTGATATAATAACATTAATAACCACCAATAAAATAATCACCAATAGCCATTGATAAGATAACCATCAATAACCACTAATATAATAACCATTAATAACCACCAATATCCAATAACAAAATAGCCACCAATAGCCATTAATAGAATAGCCACCAATAACCACTAATACAATAACCGTTAATAATCACTAATATCTAATTTAAAAAATCCACCAATAGCCACTAATATAATAGCTGTTAATAAACACCAATATTTATCAATAGAATACCCACCAATAACCACTAACATAATAGCCATTAATAAACACCAATATTTACCAATAGA
>Ga0116230_10004349_pt1 | contig 13895 bp, 8 predicted proteins | sample S1TSphfallax_3_FD_88678 | JGI IMG/M metagenome (GOLD analysis project Ga0116230, IMG submission 88678) | Host-associated microbial communities from peat moss isolated from Minnesota, USA - S1T2_Fd - Sphagnum fallax MG | ecosystem: Host-associated > Plants > Peat moss > Unclassified | place: USA...
AATGGAAGCTTCAAAATCCTCCCCTTCAATCAATGGCCATCTCATCCTTCAAAAGCCAATGAGAATTGAGAATGATTTGCCCTCCAATTGATTTTAGGATGAGAATTCTTGGGCCCAATGAGACACAAAAAAAATATTCCATCCTCCAATCAAATAGGATGATAATCCTCATGACTAATGGGATTGGAGGACCCATCCTTTCCCTTATCTTGGATATCTTGATGAGGTTCTTGAACTTGATTTTTATCTTTTTTGTCTGTTGACCTTCACATCTTACTTTTTCATCCTAATTATTTCAAGTAACTAACTATTAGGACAATTTATCGATAGTAATAAGTAAACATCATTGAGTCCTTACTTGACTAAAGCAATTCAATGGTTGAAGTAACATCCCCACGTACCATTTACTCTTTTGATATCCCCTACTTAATTTTTTTCTCCCATGCACTAATTAACTATGTAATACATAGTAAATTAAAATTAAAATTTGCATCACAAAAACCCCCACATACTTTTAAATGCATTGTCGAACTTAGGGTTTGATGAATCCATTAGATCTAGGATGTTCGAGTTTTCATGAAGTTTCGCTATCACTCCCACACCTTACGCCTACCCTAATTTGTTAAATAAAAAAGCTTCGACCCCTTCTTAACGCAAGTACCACATTATTTCTGCTACCCTCTTGGTTTTATGTTAATGTAGGTGAGAATTTAGTCATGGCAGATGATGTCGCTAGGCCCTCAAATCCTCTAGTTTCACTAGTAGAAAAGGAAAAGCTTGAAGAAGCACCACTTGATGTGAATGTCTCTCAACGGTCGTGCAAAGAAGAATCGTCAAAAAGAGTGGTGCGCACTCAAATCGATCGTTTGGCATGGGATTGTTGATTGTCTCCTAACCCACATGCTTTAGTAATTTATTTAGAATTTGTCATTGCTTGTGGAGCCGCATTAGAAAGGTTTGAAGAGTGTCAATGTGAAGACGACGATGTTCGTCTTCATTATCAAACTTGGGTTCCCGGTGATGGCCATTATTGTTAGTTGTGAGGCCTAATCAACCCCCTTTCCATGGAGCATCGAGCCGAAATACCTAGCTCGGACCATTCGTCGCATTTTGGAGTTTTTGCAATTGTGATCTATCCCCTTAAAGTTGTTTACTAAGTTGTAATTCACTAGAGGCCACTCAAGTGGAAATGTTAATACTTAAGTTTGATTTTGATTATATTTAAGAGTTTGATAGAAGTGAAAACTAAATAAAGATGTATTAGGACTGCATCCTAAAAATCTTTCAAGTACATCATTCGTGCCTGAAGATTATTCTACAAATTAACTTAATATTGTCATGGAAAAATGTTATTGTTAATTATGGGCTTATATTCCCAATATATTAGTAAAATCCCATTTAATTATACATCCCCTTTCACCTCTCTACAACATAAAAGGATAATGTACTAAAAAAAGTTTACTAGGTCCTAAAATTAACTAAGCCTTACATCAATTTAAATAAAAGAGTCTTTTATGCTGAAATATCCAAAGGCTAATTCAACTCTTAATAATTATTACTTGGAGATTTATCAGGATTCAAATCATTAACACTAAGGAAAACTATGGAACTAAAGTTTAACAATTTGTGGTATTATAATCCATGACTCACACTCTTCATTGATGTCCTTTCAATTTTCCATCCTCCAACACGTTTATCATAATTTTGTTTCGTTTATATTCACATTAATCGATCAAGATCTAAAATGCGAATACCTTTGTCCAGATATGTGGTTTTGTCCATGATGGTTTGCACATCTTCTTGCCTATGTAACACCTAGCACACTCATATTAATCTCCATTACACTTGGTTACACTTCTATTAACGGTTGCACTCCCACCTCAAATACTTTTTCCTTCTTTGCACCTTATGTGTTACTTGTGCTTTGATAGATCGTCATTCCACACCTTCATCTTCCTCCAATTTTTCAATGTTCATTGGATTTGTTAATGTAGCTCCTGGTTTTACTTGCACACTTGAACTTTTACCTCTTTTGCATCTTTGGAAAAAAATTCAATTGCAAATGTTTAAAATTTGTATATATCTTGAATTATTGTTTGCACAAATTGCATCTTCTCGTTGTACGCTTTTCCTTTTTCACACTCTAAAGATGATGGTGAATTCGGTGGTCACTTATTGCCAACAATTGAATGTTTAGCACTCTCACATTCTCTGTTATTTTCAACTTCTTTTCAACTTTTTTTTTTTCAAAACAGTTCCGCTTTTTCTTCTTGTCATTGTTTGCGTTCACTCTTTTGCGCTTCCTACACATTTGCTATTCTTTGCAACTTTTCAATTGTGCTCTCCACACTCATGCTTATGTGAATTCCAAACCTTCAAAAATGCACATAACTTATCAGTAGTAAATGAAAACAACTTTCGACAATTACTCCATTTATTTTCATCCTTAAGCTTCCCACTCGTCCCATTCATTTTTTGGCCTACCCACTATCTTTTTATTATCACCTTGTCCTCAAAATTATGATGGCCCATCATTACCATTTTTTGTGTCTTTTTTATAACCACGTGGAAGCACCTCACATCATCATTGTGAATGAACGCTTCAGATCTCATCCTTTGAATGTTCTACATCCATAATCCCCCTAAATTGACTATACTAATTCCATGTTGTTTTCCATGTATGCCTTTTACTAATTGTGCCAATACATCTATTGATTGTGTCGACACATCTACTAACTATGCCAATATTTTTACTAATTGTGCCCACACATCCATTACTATGCCCACACCTCTAATGATTGTGCAAATATATCTATTGATTCATTTGATGCCTTTGATACACCAACTTTAGATTTTTATATTTATCTTTATATTTATCGTTTTAGTTAATTTAATGATAGGTGCCATAGTAACAACAATTTTTATTATAAAACATCTATAAAATTGTGCCATCTCATTGAATACTTGAATTTGATGTGGATTTTAAAGTGGTGGCATGTTTACTATTGCTTGTATCTTCTTTGGATCTAGTAGTTTCCCTTCTTTGGAAATAATATGTCACAACCTTAGCCTTGGGCTCGCAACCAAGGCAAGGGCTTGTAAAGGCACGGGCCAAGAGTGAAGTTTGGGAGTCACATTTCATGTTCTTGCGAGTGTAGGAGAGTGTGAGGGTGTGAAGCCCCACATTCTAAGTGGGCTCCCACTTTGGGAATTAAAGTCTAGATGGACTCCCGAATTTTTAGAAGGCAATTACAGGAATTAAAACTCATTATATTGAATATTTTCTTATACCATTGGAAAGATCTTGAGACTTGGATGTCTAAAATGGGCTTGCATGACCCATTTGGGTACTTATAACATAAGTTATGGCCAAAAGAAAGGCCGGGAGTTAAATTCCCAATTTGATTCCCAACCACTAAAAGTCGAGAATCACCCTGATTTACTTGCGTGTAGGTGGCATGACATGCCACATACCATTGAAAAGCTCTCAACGCAAGCTACAACTTTGCTTTAAACCTCATTTCAATTTGAGGTTTACACAAAAAATCATGGACCTCAAAAGTCACAAGAGTCTCAATGTTGGGAATTTCGGGACTCCCAACTTGGGAGTTTCGTGACAAAATGACATTTGGGCGTAGGCCATGTGGCTTTCACCAAGTTTGGGTTGTGGTGTGTATTGTGAGTTTGTGTTTGTTCGTGGTTTTTCCACGCACCAAAAATGTTCCAACTATGCACTAATCAACTTGTTGTTTGGTTTGTACAAATAATTGACTTACTTGTCACTCATCCTAGTCCCCATCCCAGAGCTCTAGCACACCCTTCTACCCTTGAAGTGCTACGAGTCAGGGAGCGTACCCCAACTCCTTATCCTTCCATTGTTTCACCTTGGACCCACAGTTGAGTCTATCAAGGAGCTTGGGGTGCATCACAATAAAACCTAAGATCATCCCTGAAAATACCATGAATGTACATTTGTCTAGATTTATATTGATGCCATATTCTTTGCACTTTTGAAAATATAATTTGAGCTTCTATAGATGAATGTCTTCATCATTGTACATTGTAAAATCATCCAAAAATATCTTCATAAAATTATCCAAATATTCTCTGAATGTTTTGGTAACAAATTTTTAATATATTAGAAGTCCAATTTTAACTCCAAACGACATCATCTTCCATATAAAAGCTTCCTAGTTTGTAACAAATGTAATCTTGTATCTGTCTTTTGGAGTTATAAAAATGTGATGATATCCAAAATACCCATCTAAAAAGGAATATGATTCATGTTTTATTATTGTGTTCAAAACTTCATGTGTAAAAGGTGAATGATACGGATCCTTCTTTGTGGTTGCATTTAATTTTTGAAATTTATACATATTTTTAGTTTACCATTCTTCTTTATTATTACCATTATATGTGACAACCATTTGGCCTCCTTTACAAATTGAATGAATCTGAATGCTAACAATTTATTGATATCTTGTTTGATTGTTTTAACATAATTTGGATTTAATATGTACCTAGCTTGATGTGCTGATGGTATAGCAATATTGAACTCAATTTTGTGGTGTGTTAGCTCTGGTGGCATCCCTTTCATATCTTTCTATGTCCATGCAAAAACATCTTTGAATTTTTTCAACAATTGCTCTGCTTCCAACACTTTGTTTGTCTCCAACTGTGCATTCATCTTCACCAACTGTGGTTCCACATTAGTTCTCAAGTTGAATTTCATCAATTGTTGGCTTTTAGGTAACATCCATCCAACTATTTGTAATTCCTATGCTTTGATTTTTGTTGGAGTTTCATCGACCACAACATTATTTGGCTAATGATTATAGTAAGTCTCAGGATACACCTTATCCTCTAAAACTACTTCTAGCTCATATCTGTTGTTAATTGTTTTCTATTCTATGACTTGTACCCTTGATTTTAGCTTTAAATTACTAGTCTTCACATTAGTATCCATGATCTCCATCTGTGGTTATTTAGTTTTCTATCCTCAAATTATATGGTGTAGGTTTAGGCTTTGGAAGCCCCAACCCCATTCTCAATGTTTTGTGACAATATTAATTCCAAAGCCTCCACCTAACAACACATGCTCTATTGTATTCTTCCTAATCTTTACTTGGATAACTACCATGTGATTATATATTACTACAACAGTTGTCCCTACCTCTAGTATTGAATAATTAACTTGTTTATTCATGGTTGTTTTGTTTAGATTTTGAGTTTTCTTTGGTTTTAGCTTTTTCCAAAGATACATTTTTAACTCAAGAGCTATTTTAAGCAACTATCACAAGTTTAAAGTATAACTTATTTCTAGCATCTACTTACCAATGTCTAGAAAAAATCTCTTCTATTGTAATCAATTTTTCTTGTGAATTTACTACCTCTTGAGATTTTTGTGCTTCCATAGGAGTATTATTTGGCATACTTTGTTAGGTGGTGTTCCATCCCTCCATGGATGTGGATGGCCCTTTTGTCTAGGTTTGTGTTTTTTGAATTTGTTGAATTGTCTCCACCATTGACTTTTTCAACCATTTTTCTTTCTCCTAGTCAACAACACTCTTTGCTTTCTTTGGTTCTCTTGAACACATGTTTTTCAATTGCCTTACTTCTTGTTGTGACATTAACATCCACCACATTCACTTCTTTAATGATTGTTTATATTTTAACAACATGTTGAACTTTTGCTGTTGTTACACATTTCCCATGAAACATTTTCTACATCTCATTAAACTTTGGAAAATTTGTCATTTTATGTCCATTCAAACCATAGATGTAGCATGCATATGAAGATGTCTTTTGTGGTTTTTGATTCGATTATGCTACCTCCATGGCTGCCACTATGGTCTACTCCTTCTTTCTGCATGTTTCCACATTGTGATTAGTCATTCCACAATTTGTTCAATACTTGTCAATCTTCCCTATATTACTTTTTTTTTTGGTGGTGCTGCTTGTTTAATACTTTGTGGTACACTGAAAATGCACTCCTTGCTTTTGCAGTAGTCATGCATTCCTCACATCACATCGATGCCTCTTTATTTTATTCTAGTGTTGACCTTTTCATCCCTACAATCGTAATTATGAGGTATGATTGCAAGCCCGCCTTAAACACAATAGTCAAGAAATTGTTTATGGTTAGTATTTGTAAACCATGGACCAACTTTTGAATCCTTTCATAATAAACCTCCAGCCTCTTAGTCTCTTCTTGCTTCATGTTCTTCAACTCCATGTATATTTGCTCGTCATTTTGAGTTTTCCAATGACATTTATAAAATGCCTATGTAAGCTCTGAAAAAGTATAGTCAAGAAATTTTGACATGTAATTGTGGCACCAGTTCGATGTTATATCTCTTAGCGTATAACTAAACGCATTGATGATATATTCTTTAAAAGTTTTTGCATTAACCTTCATTGCAAAATTGAATACTTTGACATGAACATCTAGGTTAACATTTTTTTTGAAGTTAGGGTATTTAAAAGCTACCTTATTTGACCTTATAGAATGGCCATTTCTTTGATCGAAGATTTCTACAAGTATGATAGGTGGTTCTCGATATATTCCTCTTGAGCTCATTGATGGTCAATCTAGTTTTGTTCACACGAATAGTCATAAACATATTAATAAACACCATACGGGGTGTCCCAACATCTTTAGTAATTATTGTTGGTAGTTCAGAACTTCTACACAAAGTCCTTCCTTTCAATACCCCTCTCAATCCATGACCCAAGTTCATTGTAGATCCAATTAGTACTCCACCTCTGATAGCATTTGTGTTGGGTGCAACACAAATTTCCATTCATGTGGTTGGTATGACAACATTAAACAATTGAGTAACTTCTATTTCAACATGGTGTTTCCATATTTCAACAACTACTTTTTTGACACTCTTGGTGAAGTTGAGTTGATTCGAGTTTGATGATGCCACGTTATGTGGTTACCCATTGGTATCCTCTGTGGTGCAAAATGTGGATGTGAATGCACCTTTTTTACTCTACTCTTAGATTGAATGGATGGACAAATCTATTGATTCTTTGGTCCCAATTGAACTACCAACTCCATGCCTCTTAGTTTATTATGGACTACATGAATTCCTAGTTCCTAGTCTTGTGATTGATCCATTAATGCTCCTACCTTATTTTGTAATTCCACATGTTTAGCAATACTTGTTTTGATGTGAAATGGCACAAAACAACAATCCATAATTACATGTCCTTCTTCCTCACATAATGCCTAGACTTTTGAAAGTAATTTGGCTACCTCCAAATCCATAGATTCATGATCTCATGTTTCAGTTGTGTGCTTTGTTTGATCCAACTTTGGATTTCCTTGATGTGAATATGATTGTGGTACTTCATCTAACACATTCATTTGTGCCTTTGCATATTTAGATGATTGTAGGTAATTTTCCTTAGTCTCCTCAAACATGTTGATATTGGTGTTATCTTCCACTGGTTCATAATAATTTGGAGATGCAAAACTAATACACAAACTTGGAATGTATACCTCCTGTAATATCCCTTCCTTGACTAGTTACCAATTTTCAACTAGAGATTTTTTTACAGTTGATCAAGTACTATAAAAGGGTGCGATCACAATCAAATGAGCCAATGGTAACGAAGGAATGTGGTTCTTTTTGTGGTCATTTTCACTTTTTCATAAAAAATATTTTGAGATGAAATATTTTGCAATATGTTACTAAAAATACATATATATTTTTCAATACATCACATTTTTGGTATTAACTTTTCATGAAGAACTTTTTAAAAAAAAATTGTACATATTCTACCAAATTATACGTTTCATTTTGAAAAATTATCTTAATTTCAAATTGTATGAAAATATGTTAATTTTTTTATTTTTAATTTTTTTATTTCATAAACTACAACTTTGTTTTAATTGTCATGTTCATTACACCCCATTTACATGTGGTAAAGGACTTTTGAAAATTTAAAAGTATATTAAATAGATTTGTAATTAAAAAAATTCAAATTTCATAACTTTCAAATTGTGATTTTTTTTGAATGTGGATAATCAATTAACATCATCTCAAAAAAAATCTCATCAAAATTCCTTCATAAATAGAGTCTTTAGCTTAATAATTTACAAATTTGATGTAACTATTGTTCAAGTTCAAATGTCTTTTACTAAAACCAAAACCCGAAATATTTTTTTTTGAATTTTTCAACACTCATATTAGTCATTTAACACAACATTCCATGATTAACATGACATTAAAGTGGCACCACAAAATATATCTAACATGATTATAGTTCTTATTAAGTTTTGGGAGTCACCTGACATGCTTTTTGGCTCATTTGATTGTGATTGCACCCAAAAGTCCCTATTTTGTCTTGATCCCTGTGATTCAGAACCACAGATTGTGGTTGAAAAGTGTATTGCACCCACTCATTTTGGGGAGTATTTGATTGCATTTCTTTCATGGAAATCATCATTTGTAATCATGCATTTTCTAAAGACCACCAATCCATATTTCACACCTTACCACCTCTTGTGGTAGAAACGACATGTGCACTACATGTCTTTCTTCTATTCTCAAAACTTGTCTATCCAACATCATATTCCAATATGGGGTTTTTGTAATGCCCACATACTCCTCTCCATTTTCAAGATTGTTTTTTGTTTTTTGTTTAGTAACTTGACAATTTACCTCCAAATCCAATTGTCGTTGTAAACTCTTGGGTCATCATTTGATTCATCTTATTTCCCAATCCTTCTTCTTCATAATCTATAGATCGTTATGCAATCCTTACAATGTCAATTGTTTAAACTTTTGATGTTTTCCAACTTACCCCTTTTAAATTTGAATTGAAAATTAAACCACTTCTTTTAAACACCCTCATCTATATTATAAACAACAGAAAATGTATAAAACCTTCTTGTCCCTCTAAAAAAATAGAAAAGGCCCGAAAAGATGGTTACCAAATGGTAGATGTGGATTAGCTTGTTGCAAAACTATTCCACACAATGGATTTGCACTACAATATGCACACATTCATAATTCCTGCCTTGATTATAAACACATATGTGTTTGCAGTTCATTAAAACACCATACTCATGGTTATTTCATATACCCAAAATTTGTACTTTTAAATATAATATAGAAAATCCAAAAACAAAATTACAATTCATTTCCTTATATTTTTGATATTCAAAGAATTTAGACAACAATTTGAATATGATAATCACTGTAAAAGTCTATACTTCTCTTATTTATTGAAAACTTCAATCAAAATACACCAAAAAATTCCACATTTTGTTGAAATGAAATCAAACATTAAGATTAAATTTCTGGTATATCAAAAACAAAGTCTATAGTTTCTGCTACAAAGTACCTACATCTCATTTCTTACTCCCAAAATTGTGTGTTTAATAATCAATATCCTTTTCCTATAACTCCCATCTTTGGGCAATCCCCAAGTCACTATCAACATGATTCAAAACTAAACAAGAATTCAAAATTTAAACCTCCAATCTCCAATGATCAATCCTTATCTTTAACACTTTGTTCATCCAAAACAATGTAGTCAACTTACCCCTTTAACAAATTATAGAGGTAATTGTTGGATATTTGCCTCCAAATAATGAAATTAATTAGTGGTAATAGCCATCAAACCATTAATCCAAGGTTATATAATGTTAATTCAAAAATATATATAATTAAATATTATGATTCCACTTGTATTAGCTTTTACTTTCATGACTTATGTAATGTAATTTCTAGAAACATTTTGCATGAGAAATAGTTGTATAAAGGCAAATAATTTTTATTATTAATTTACAAATAAATGAGAAATGTGAATTATTTTTAATCACTTTTCCCAAAAATCCAAATTTTTTTTAGCTTAAAGGTAAAGTTAAATTAATTTTTGAATCTTACTTTTATGATCATTCTTAATTTTTCTATCACTTTTAAATGTGAAATTGAATGTAAAAATGATGGTAAAAAAGGTGGAGGTAAATATAAAACTCATAATCAATTTCAAAAATTTATGGAATGTAGTGTAGTAGTTGACTAAATCTTCAATTTCAAATTTAAGCTTCACTTTGAAAAGGAAGATTTGAAAGGGTATGTGATATGAAGTAAAGATAATAGTAAATGAGGCAAAGATTTTCAATTTAGGTATTTGAAAATTAATGGAATGTACTGTAACAGTCAAATAAATCTTTAAATTTGAATTTTAAGCCTTTTTGAAAGGAAAGATTTCAAATGGTATGTGAAAAAGAGGTAAAGATAATGGTAAAGGAGGTCAGGATTTTGAAAGGGTATTTGAAGGTTGTGAAGGTTTTGTCTTTTCATATTGGTGGTAGGGGAGAGGAGTGAGCTAGTTATTTTACTATATGGCATATTATATCTACATATGTGATGACTAAGAATTATGTCATGAATGGCTTGAAACCATAGACTTTGGATGAGTAAATTCAAAAAAATATGATAAGAATTATGTGACTACCATAGTCCAACAGCAACTTCAACACATGTTTAGCACATTTTTGAAATGAATATGAATATTCCATGTAAAAAATTTAGAACATTTAAATATATATTGCCTTTACAAAATTTTGTTCTTCAAAAATTTTAGCATTTTATAAATAATTTAACTAATGTCAAAGCTGCCAAGGTGCTGCAGTATGTGATGACTGGCTTGAAGCCATAGACTCCAGAGAACAAGCATCCCAACTTAACACTACTAGTTAACACTATTGGGACAAGTGACCTCGTTGTAACCTTCCACACTTGGTTCCAACTCATAACATTGGGTAGGCTAAACATGTTGTTCACAGTTATGCTGGACACCTCTAATTTGGGAAGGGATTTCATGATTCTTCACCCTTCCTGAAATCATACTTTCACATGATGGTAAACTTGGAATGTTCTCTAATTGCACCGCCTAATTATTAGAAATATAAACAATGATGTATTTAATTATTGGTGCCAGGCCAGTTCTTTATAATATTATACAATAATAAAACTTTAGAAGCATAATAGCAGACCCAACCTGACAAGCTGTTGGCAACCCCAGGTCAAGCTCATTGGCAGAGGCCCGGAAGGAGTTTCACCTGCATGCCACTGGGTTTGAATTGCATGCAATCTTGAATTCATGGAACAGCCAAGGCATTTGCACACAAATTCCCTACTATCATCATTCATAACATCCTTGTAACTTCATTACAAAACATAACCTCCTGTTTATTGATCATGTTCCCTTTAGAATGTTTATACAAATTTCCAACCTGTATAGCCTGCAATTTGTGATGGTACTCAAATTGCCTAAAGGATAGATCCCACAAACTATCAGTGTTCTGACTGTTGTTACCAGTGTTTTTTTTAACAATTTTGTGATAGTGCTAAGATGGCAATCATCAAAAGAATATTTTCAAATGCATAGAACACATGACTCTTCATAGACACAAAACCATTCTCCCATACCAACAGTGACCATTCAATTGATTTTATGGTGGAAAAAAATTGAATGAATTTGGTGCTTTGTATGGTCTTAAGCACCTTGTAATGTGACCTCTTCTACATCAATTGGCCACCATGGATGCTAGATTACAATTGAAGCTCCAAAATATCTCACCATAAGTTGTGGACAAAATAGGAGAGGAAGTCTACATGTGGGTGACATCATTAGGATCAATATTTTGTCAATCTTTCTTAAGGTTACAATTAGAATGAATGAATGGTTGGAAAATTCATGAAAAGTGTTGCATGTTTGGAAAGGCAAAAGGACTAGTTTTAAGAACATATTGTGTGCCATAATTTTCTAAAATTGCTCATGCAAAAAATGACAACTAAACCCTCGTTGTCATTTAGGGGGTTTTTTGTTTGGGTGGCTTATCAACATCATCATGGTATGCATGGCCAATCACATCTTTCACATCCATCAACCACTTGGCACCTGTTGTTTACACCTCAAATGGAAATGCTGCTAGTGCAGCCTAGTGCTAAATTGAATCTATTGCCAACCAAAATTGTTGCTCATTCATTGCCTCAGAGGAGGAAATCTGAACCAATCCAACACATGATTCTATGGAATCCATATGCAGACCTTAGTGTTCTGAACACACCAACAACCACAACACATTCAGCTGGTAGGTCTGTTCCATTGCAGTTTTCAGGTTACAGAAAAGGGGATCACCTAACATTTGCCATTCATAAAAGAAAGCTCTCGTGCAAATTTTCTCAACCCACTATGGTATGTTTGCAAAGTGATTAAGAACATCTCCATTGGTGCTCAGTATGTGACATTATTTTTTCAAAAACATTTTTCACATCCAAGTTTAGTTATTTATTTTTTTCCAACCTCACCCATACAACTAAAACTGGGACTGCAAATACGAGGGAGACTACTAATACCAACCCACGCGGACCAATCAAACTATCTAACCAGTCAACAGCAGGTGTTAGGCTTCGCTGTGCCTTGCACCAGCCTGAGCAAACTGTGCAAAAATGCTCGGCCAAACCGACATGTTTTGACTTTTCTTCATCCAATTTTAATTTGCAGGTTCACATACTGAGCACTGGTGGAGTTGCTCTAAGCAATAGTAGCACAATGTTGCTAGCACAACCTGCCCCAAATTATGCAGCCCCATTCTAACAAGTACAACACATTTGCAGAACCAGAGGTTTTGCACATGACAGTATCATTGTCGTGGCTTAAAATTGTATATCAGTGTGATTGTGGAGAGAAACAAGAACCTCTAATGCAACCCAAGAAATGTTGAGATAATTCCAGCCAAACCAAAACAGAGATTACAACAATGAGTGTGACCCTTATAACATTACCTTGTGGCAGCTCAATGAAATTTGATGCACACAATCCCAGATGCATGTGAACTTTGAAATTAAGCATTCAAGTGAGGAGCAAATGGGATGGTGACCAACCTGAAAGACTGGTGCAATTTTTATTGAGCCACTTCTAAAAGGGGGCAGCACTCTTGACTTGCATCCAGGTTTTGCTTTTCAGTTCTCTGGACAGTTGTCAGCCCTGAATACCCAATTACGTGTACCTTGGTGACGGTAGGGTCATGTGCAACATGATGAAGTTTGAGAGTGGATTAAGAGTTCTGGACACAGTGTTGAGAAGGTGCACTATCAAATACTATTCACCACTTCAATCCTCTACCCCAACTGTCTGATCATGCCTCCCTCCTCTTCTAGATTGTGCATGTACAAAATCCCAGAACACATGACTTATTTGGACTCATGACAAGAATGCCCAAGGCACACATCAAATTGAACACCTAACCAATGTAGGAAGCATTGATACATTACTAGAATGATCTGATGCCCCAGGGCTGAAACTTGAAGTGACAGCTTTGTCAAATTATTAGCCTTCACAACCCATTCTTGAAGTAGTGTACTCCGCTTATGAGAACCAGCTGCAAAGAAATGATTCTAATGTCTTTCATAACTAGAACAAGCAACATAGGTAAATCAGATATCATCAATTGCCAGATCCACATGTTTGTATCAGCCTTGGAAACTCTGAAATCTTTTTTCCAATCAAGATGATTCTCATTTTTTCATGCAGTCACATTTCAGGTACATGTTTCAGGATTAGTAATCATATTCCAAGCTCAGATAGATTCTTGGGAGAGAACATAAAATGCTAGCACTGGGTTTAAACTGGAGAAAGTTTTAGTAATTCATGAACTATGAATGTGCCTGCAGGACTGTGTTTCAACATAAATCAGCCTGAGACACAGATCTAACTTCTTCTGTCCTTGAGACATGAAGGCCTGAATGTAGTAAGATTTGAAAAATGTGTCAATGATAAATTATCTGCAGAATTATGCTGAACAAACATCTCTCAGTGAAGTGACTGAAACAAACAATGATGACCTAAAAAAACTATGCAAATTG
>Ga0116230_10004350_pt1 | contig 13894 bp, 8 predicted proteins | sample S1TSphfallax_3_FD_88678 | JGI IMG/M metagenome (GOLD analysis project Ga0116230, IMG submission 88678) | Host-associated microbial communities from peat moss isolated from Minnesota, USA - S1T2_Fd - Sphagnum fallax MG | ecosystem: Host-associated > Plants > Peat moss > Unclassified | place: USA...
AAATGTTTAGGATGCAATTTTATACCTAAATCAAGAACTAACTACTCTCTAAAAGGCTTGAAATATAATGGTGGCAAATAGGTGGACTTATCATAACAAGGGTGACATGTTATTTGTGTTTACAAAAATATAAACCTCCCAAAGGTCGAGGTGAATGCATTTCGTTTAAGAAATGTCTTAAGTGAAAGCGAGCCTCATATCAAGACCACCTTCGTGGGGCACTAAGGCGATATGGGTGTTAAGCTCAAAATGGTTCCATGAGGTTCAACTCCTCTAGGAATCAGGTGACATCCGGACTTAGGGGTCCGGATGGGCTAAAGCAAGAGCTCAAGCTCTCGTCAGCCAAATGGATGACTAGGGATTGTCCTTGGGATTATAATGCAGAGCACTATCCCTTTAAAACCTTCAACAGATGATTAAGTGGTGTCTTGGTCAACCCAAGGGGGTTCGCCCCCTAAAACAATCAGGATGATTAAGAGATGTCCCTTTAAAGTTCTGAGGCTGCCAAAAGAATGTTAACCCTGAAAAAACTTGGTGTTGTCTGAGTTGAAGTCTTCTTTGGACCGACTCCAGGAGTTGGTTCCAGGAGGCCCCTGGCAATTTGGAGTTGACCAGGTTCTAGGGGCTTTTTTGGGTCAGCTTTGGGAGTCAAGCCCAAGGCTAGCTCCAAGTTAGACTAAGATTTAATTTCGATAGCAAAGTCTAACAAATTTAAGTAGAGAGTTTGAGTCTGTCTTGAGCAGTCAAGACTTTGAGACTAACCAAATGTGTAGTGGGGTGTGCAGGTAATCAGGAACTAAAGGAGGCCATACAAGAGAAGCTTGACATGGCCTGCGGAACATAAGACACAAGTGAGAAAGGGTGTGACAAATGGCTTAAGCCAATTGGCTTAAGGTGTTACAGTGGACTTTTTGTGAATGGCCAAGGAGATTTGGTTTAGGTCCCAGGACATTTGACTTAAGGCCTAAGACTTGTGACTTAATGCCTGAGACATTTGGCTTAGGGCCTACGACATCCCTCCATCGGTCTATTAAAAACTATTTTCCTCATGATACCTGAATACCGGAAGGCTTGGCACGCTTTGCAAAGTGTCCTTGGGTGCACTAGAAAAAGCCGGGTTTTACGTTTTTACGTGATAATCGTGACATACAAAATGGAATGAAAAGATTGCAAGCCTGGTCATCAAAGACTCGAGTATATTCCTTGTTATTTTTTTGTCTTGGGTTTTGTCATATTTGTGAGATCCACCAGGAGCTCATTCTTGTACGAGGTATATAAAACTGGAGTGATGGGTTTTTTACTTCTTCAACAATTGTGAAGAAAAAGAAGAAGAAGAAAATGTGACGAGGTATTGTTGAATATTTCTTCAAGTGATCCACGCTTCCATCAAGGTATGTTGTTGCCAAATTTCGTCTTCCCATAGGATTCCATAAATTGATGATTGGATGCTCCGATCGGTTGGAATGTTTTCTTGTGTGTGTGACTGAAATGGTGATCTCTATGTTGGGTGGGGGCGGGGGGTGTTGGCGGGATCGATCTAGGGTTTCAAGCGTTTCGGTTTTCTGCGTCGAGTATTTCGTAATTGCTCGTTGCATTAGGCAGGTAACAGTTTTATGTCTGCTCTCCTTTGAGTGAACAAGCACCTCTGAAATTTGAGGTGGTGCTCATTTCATTTCTTATGGAAGTTGAGAGCCAAAGTATCTGGCAGCAATGGTCAAAATAGCTTCTTCCTGCAGTCCTAAAACTGAGATGCTCAATCGTGTATACCTAGCTATATATCAGTAGGTCTCACGCGGATCCAGGCTGATATATGTTGTTGTATACATTCATTGTGATGTATGCTTTGACATGTGATATACTTTAACTCAGCATGCTTTGTGACAGAATTTATTGAAGCCATCTGTGTCAAACATACATCTGTATGTCAGACATCTGTACTTCCCTTCATCATCGAGGAATTCTTCATTGTTGTTGTACCATCAGTGTTAGTTGGGCACTTAGTTGGCTGAGAGCAGGAAAGAAGAAGGGGAGAAAGGAAGCAAGGCAAAGCAGGCTTATAAATGGCATGCAACAGTCTTTGTGGAAGAATTCAGGGGTAACTGAACCTAGACTCTTTTGGATGCACTTCATTAAGATCTCATCATGTGAAATGTATGATGACCAGGAAATACCCCATTCCACTGGTTATGTTCATAGGGATCATTTGTCTCAGATTATTGACTTGCCTTGTGCATTTTCTCTGCAGGACACTCCCATTGTTGTTGCGCTCATCTGTTGAATTCAAGCAGATAAGACCCGTGTCAGCATGCCAAACTTGGAACCAAGATGGTGATATGGAGCCTATGATAGGTAGAAAGATGGTAGCAATAATTGGTGCAGGTCCAGCAGGGCTTGTGGCTGCCAAGAGCATGCTGGAGGTTGGTCTTTTCCCTACTCTCTTTGACAAGCTACCTGATCTTGGTGGGGTATGGAACCCTCAATCAAGTTCCTGCTGGTTCTCTTTAAGAACCAACGATTCACGGTATTCATGCTGCTTTTCTGACTTCCCATGGGATTCTGACTCTCCCATATTCCCTTCTCAGCATGATGTATATGGCTACCTTCAAGCTTATGCCAACAAATTCCTCCAACCTGTTCACTTCTGTCTTGGGTCAGAAGTTACAAATGTCTCAAGAAGCAAGAATGATAAGTGGCTTGTACAATGGTCATCTTTGGAGCAAAAGTATCAGGGATCTAAAGCAGGATCTCAGATATTTGATTTTGTAGTGTTTGCGTCAGGATTCTTCTCCATTCCCTACACACCTAGCATTCAAGGACTTGATGGCTTTCCTGGTGAAGTCATGCACAGCTCTGAGTACCGCTCACCAGAAAGATTTAGAGGTAAACGGGTGGTGATTCTTGGTGCATCATTCAGTTCAGCAGAGGTAGCAGCGGATCTTGCTCCACTTGCTACTGAAGTCATAAACATAGTCAGTCGTCCATTCTGGGTTCTTCCACGTTATATTGCCCTTGACCCTGATTCAGCCTCCACACCCTTCTTTCCTCTAGACTTAGTCCTTTACCGCCGCTCTACTCGCCAGTCACAGGGTGAGGAGGTCTTTGCTAATGAGGAGGAAAATCGAAAAGCAAATCAGTACTTTCGTAAGTTGTGTGGTGATCAGGGGCCCCTTAACTTGCAGCAGGACACTGATCCCCCCATTATTGCCATCTCTGATTCATACCTGGAACTTGTCCGTTCGAACCACATTATGGTTCGACATGGAAAGGTGCAAGAGGTGCAGGGCCAGACAGTGATCCTGGAAGATCAGACCACCATTCCTGAAGTTGATTGCATTATCTTCTGCACAGGTTTCCAATCTTCCATGCCTTACCTTTCATCTAATGTGCTTGATACTTTATCCTTTGACCCTGCTGACAGATTTGTGCCATTCCTTCTGCACCGTTCCACCTTCCATCCCTCACTTCCTGGGTCTGCTTTTGTGGGGATGTATCGGGGAACCTTTTTTGGTGTTATGGAATTGCAAGCTAGGTGGGCAGCTGCTATCTTTTCTGGGGACTTACCACCCATACCAGAGTCTGTCCAGCAAGAAGGAATTGCCTTTGAGAAATGGATCAAAAGTCAAACTCCACGGCCCCAATTTCCACATGGAGACTATGTAGGTTTTGCAGACACCTTCGCTGCAGATCTGAATGTACTTCCCTCAAAGGATTGGTATCAGAAACACGATATCTCTATACCTGCCCACTTTCGCAGAGGAAGTGTGGCAGAAGAAGCTGTGGAAGTTCTGGAGAAGGCATGTAAGGAGTTTTTAGATGGTAAGATGGTACCTCATGCAGTGTTCCGCTCACTGGCTGGTTCATGGACTCTTCATCGACATATTGAAAACAGGATAGATTTTGCCAATTCTGGAGAGGTTAAGGGGACAGCAACCTTCTCTGTCACTGAGTTGTCCCATGAATACCTCTACACTGAGGTTGGGGAGCTTTCCATGCAGCGGGGCCAGCACTTCCGAGTACATCGCAAGTATGTATATGTGTATGACACACACACCAACCAGATTGATGTCTTTTTTGAAAATCAAGGGAGCAGGGGTTCTCCTTTCCATTCTCTTCAATTCCTGTCCCCCAAACCTTCGTCTGCCACAGAAAAAGGGGGAATTGAAATGTCTGGGGGTTGGAGGGCAGCAGGTCAACACCTCTGTGGGGAAGACCTGTACAATGCTTCCTATCGATTTTCTTTCTCAGGCAACAGCATTGCACAGATGGAGATCTCATATTCTGTCACTGGGCCCAAGAAGGATTACACCTCCACTGCCACTTATTTCCGATGAGCATCAAAGATCTCTACTGCTTGCACCTTACAGAGGTCACACTCATGAAATGTTTGAAAAGAAGTTCATGCCCTGTCTGATAAAGAAGGCCCAAAATATCCGTTGCAGGATTTGAGGGACTTTGATCACCCAAAGCAAGGAGGTATGTAGTGATGTCAAAATTTTGTTAGTGATACTCTCTTCATTGAAGTTGATCTCTCCAGAAGAAAAGTTCTTAGCTAGTGTTAGTAGCTTGATAGGTTGCCTACTCATCAAGGCCTGAAGCATCCTGAAACTATCACAGCAAGATGTCCTTACTTGCATGATGATATGCTTTGAACCAACACTTGTTGTACAGTGAGTAACATAGCTTAGAAATCACCTAGCAGTACACTTCAATTTTATGGTTCCCACGAAACTTAGTAAACTTCCCACTGGATTACTACGTAGGTCCATATTCCAATTGATCCATCTTCACATCTATGTCCTGGAGATGGGCTGATGTCCAAGGTGATCCACAAATCAAAATAGTCTCAAGTAGTTGAGCAGCAAGAAATTAGGTAGAAACTGATGCAAGTTAGAAGAAAATCTTGCCGTGTGTTGCCTCCAATATCAATTTAAAGTTGTTATCATGTGTGACATCAGTCCCAGCTGTATGAAACAAGTTGCTGCTTTCATTATTCCATTAACTTCAATAACACAAGCAGTGTTCACATGTCATGACCAAATTTCAGACAATGTGACATCTCATGGTGAAATTACTAACACCACATTCTGGTTCAAAAGGTGCATTGCTATGAGTTGCAAGTATTAGAACCGGGTGTAGAAATGAAACCTTGTAGGAAAAATTGATGGCAGACACACCACAAATTGGTCTTGGAGGTACTTAGTTGCACCTACTAGACCAGGCTTTGAAACATATGGTGTGGTAAAATACACTATATGGCAGGAAATGTGTTATCTGTTGTACAATGTGTCCACATGAAACCATGCCAAACTTAAAAAAAGAACAAACACCCATCCCAAAGGGGAAATAGAGGTTAAAATAGAGAAGACTGTCATCCTACAAAGAGAAAGCACCCAAAAGCATAAATGCACCAAGAGGAACTGTAACAGAGAGTAACAAGGACAATCCTACTTTTTGTACCTTCCTACTTGCCTGATATGATACTTAACACCTTGAAAAGCCAGAACATTCTGGATGACATTCACCATCTACACATCAACCTGCAGGATCAAAGAGAAATAAATAGTTTTCACCATCCCAAAGTATAAAGACAATATTTTATTATTCATGGTGATGTTCACATATGCATACCCAAGAATGTCCAGCACTAGTGACTTTTTCTTTTGCAGCTTATGCCTCACTTTTGGAACCAGGACCAACAACATACACATGGCCTGCAGGTGTAAGCCAATCTAGTGATTTCCATTCAAACCTTGTTGAGTGGTGCCTCTGGCACACTCAAGTAGTCTTGGCTGCAAAACCATTGACCAAGAACTTCATTAGTTGCATGCCCTAAGAACTTCCACAACCACTTTATAGCCCTATGAGGACTTACACCAAAACAATTTAGAAAGCTGAAGACAACATCAAAATCTTAACATAGGCAAAAAAGGGTTCAAGTCCAACTCCAAGTGGCTGTAAGAAATAAATTGAACTTTGCAGAGTTTCGCTAAGAAAACAAGCAAAACTCACAGTCCCAGTATGACTCTCTTCACATGGTCAGCAAACTATGGAACTGAGGAAAAGTATTTTGACTTTTTTTCAAGCATCTCTGAAACCTTCAAGATGAACCATGAGGAATGATGCTAATTTTGTTGCCCTGATCCCAAGGGGAAGTAACCGAATTTTGACAAGATACCATGTTTAATGTAAAGAATGGTTGTTCATCTCTTGCCCATAGCAATCTAGAGCAAGCTTCAGGGCTTAGTGCATGTGAAGAGAACGGTGCTTGAGATTACAGAGGGGATGGAATATGAAAGCTTTCTTTGCGAGAAAGAACATGTAAGGCGTCCTACCTGATTTTCCGTGAGAGCTGATAGAGCCCTGTTGCTGCCATTGCTACATTCACGCTAAATAGGTTCCAATTTTTCTGCACATAGTGGTTCAATGGATTCAGCTCTCCATAAAGAAGAAATCTAGAAACAAACAAACGGCACCAGCTGACATCATGGAGCATATACCAACTATTGTAGCACATGCTCAGAAGAAAAGAACCACCATGGGATAGATACTCTTCTGTACGAGATTCATGTTGGGTACTTTTCCATTATACAGTTGTGATAGTGTGTTTAACCAGGATGCACCGGGCTTGATTGCTGGTGCAATGGTAGATGCAGCATTGGAGCTTGAGAGGCTACATCAGAGCTAACAGATAGTTGATTGGCACAGGATGAAGCTGTGAGAACCTGTACCCTACATCTAAAGCACCAGCAACAACCACAGCTTCATTCTCCTCAAGAAGAAACTGGCTATCTATAGAATCAATTGGAGAGAGGTGGATGCTGACATACTGGTGTGATTACTGTGCTGTAGCGAGACCAGATGAGACCTGTAGCTGTTACAGCTGTTACATGCGAAGACACCAGATAATTCTGTGAGTCTTACCTCATCTCACAAGCCACATGTGGACAATGTAAACCACTCATAAGGCCCTTGTGTTCAATATCTGGATTTGATTTTGCAAAACAACAGTGGATTCAGGTGCACCAGACAGACAGAAATTGGGGTCAGCCTCTTAGCTGAACATAATCTTCTGTGCAGGAGTAGCCTGCTTTATCCAACAAAAGTCCCCATCCCTGGGCTTTTTAAAGTTTATAACCAGGTCTATGTTGACTGCTCAATACTGCCAACAGCCCTCAGACAGGAATGGTCAATGAAGCATAGCAACTAGAGAAGTCGTCAGATACAATTGATGTCACACTAATATCTGCTGCTGTCCTGTAGTAAAGTGTGCCTCCAAGGTTGCCATACTTTGGAGGAAAAATGGTGTGTGAGTGCAACTTCTGAAAGATGAGCAACCTACAAATCCTTTATCAAGGCTTTTTAATGCACAAGGATAAACATGATTTCTAGAAAATACAACACTTTCCCTAACTAAAGTGAACTGATGTGGAGTCTAAATCAAAAGTTGCAAATCTTCACTGTTCAATGCACATCTTGTGGTCTACTACTATATTTAGCAAGTGCAAATGTTTCTGAGGGACTCCTGGAACCTCAAAACCATGGAAATAGCCCTACACTTTTGAGGGTTAAATCTTACATACCAATTTGCTGAGGGTACGAGATCTTGTCAGGTGGCTTGGAGAAATCAGCAACATTGGCAATAGAAATTCCCCACTTGAAAGTTGGAGCCCAGAAATGAACTGCTCATCACAATGAAAAAGGAAAAGAGAAAAAATATGAACACCATTCCTTGTTGCAACACAACCTCATCCCTCTCTCATTCTCAACCTAAAAAAAATTACAAGATAATAAGCTCATACGAGTTGACATTGAAGAAGCAACCAGTTGCTTTCATGAGGAGTTAGTCACAGCAAACTTTTGGTAATACAACAGTATCAAAAGTTCCTCTCCACAAGTTACTCTCCATTCTACAGGTGCAGGGTTTTGGTTCTTTTGGTCCATTCCAAGAAGATTGAACAAACACACAAAAAGACCGTATCAACTTGAGTGGCACATACAGCAAGATTCTTCCCTCTTCCCAGCTAGCATAGCTGCTTCACATTTGCTCATATGAGAAGCTGTAGGGTGTACCGATGCCGGTGGCTCACTTGTTGCCAAAGCAATCTTCTTTCATTAAGAATGTCAACAATATGATCCAAGTGTTTCATCCTTTCATCACATCTTTTCATCTTTTCAGCTTAAATTTCCCTCACGTGATCTTACAAAGGGGGTTCAAACTGTAAAAAACTAGGTTACGGCTTCCAGGAAAGAGGATAGAAGAAAGAGTCAAAGCAACTGCGGTTTTCGCCAAAACCGCAAGCCAAACGCATCAAACACCCTCCAATAGAATTCAAGACAACACAGCACAACACAGAAACTTCGGGCAACACCACGCTGAGGAACTGATTGACAGAGAGCCATGGACGACAAAAGGGGCTCACTAGTTTTGGGTCCTGCTGGATGGTTCCAGAAAACAGCAATCTTGGAGGCCGCCATGGTTGATGAAGAAGCACCTACTCTTCCTTCCTAGCCTGTGGAAAAAATTGGAGATCGGTTGTTGTCTCTGTCGCGCACATGAAGGAAGCAGCGCAGCAGACTGCCGCGCGAGAAGCAGATCTGCGCGCGATCAGCCACAAAAGCTGTCAGGCAGGAAATCCCGACGTTCTACTCGGCCGCACCTGGCACGTCTGCCTGGCACTGTAGCTCCCCTTCCGGCCTGCCCACGAACTGAGGCGCTCCGTTTAACACTCTGCCCGTGTCTCTCACGAGTTTCACCGTTCACCGTCGTGCTCACCCGTGGTCACCTGCCCGCATTCCATAGCCATTTGCTCACTGCACACAATACAGGCACTGTGTTTCTCAATTTTTTTCTTTGAATCACATTTTCTTCTGTCTTTCTCACCATGGAACCGTCTCAAGAGCCAAGTTTCCTGTCCCAGATGATGATGGGTTCAAGCTCTTCACTTCCCTTGTTCATTGTGCCTCACACAGCACCTCCAGCTCCACCCAAATCCAAGAGAGATTGGAAAGATGATTCTACAGCATTGTTGATGGATTTGTTTGAGGAGAAGTTTCTTGCCAATAGCATGAACAGCTTGACACAGCAGCAGTGGCAAGAAATTTTATTGAGGATTGAGGAGGCAGTTCTATTGTCCCTCACGCACGGCTCAAGGTCAGTCCAAAGTAAACATAATGCGGAAGAGATTTAATCAGTTGAAACAGGAGCATGGAGAATCTGGCGCAGGTCAATGGAAATGGCCATGGTTTGAGCGATGTTTAATGATTTGTGGCAAAACTGCCAAGGCTTGTGGCACTGTTGGAGGCATGGAGAACGGTATTCCCATTGATTCGGTGGGTGGATACTAAAGAACATGATGCTCCTCCTTATCCAGACAGACAGGTTCCTCCATTTGCAGGCGACTCTTCTCAAGTCAGTAAGACTCCACCCACACCGAAGTCAGCAGCTTGCAAGAAGCCAGGGGTGGACGGTAAGCCTCCACAAAATATTGTTTTTAAGAACTTGCGTGGAGGGCAGGGAGAGAAAATTAGATGGAGCACCTGAAAAGGTGGGCAGAATACATGCACATTTGTCTGCCTGCCTCCCTTTCTATTATGAGAGATTATTGAAGTTGGCCAATAGTTTTTAACACAAGACAATACATAGTTTCTTAACTATTGTTTTTAGATATGGATTACAATCATATCTGTGTGTATTAGTAACAAGTATGAAAAGAGAAACTTTGCAGCTTTGGTTTGTGAAGAAGGAATTTTTGAAGTAGAAGCTATAAGCAAATGTAAATACCATAGAGTAGTAAGACAATATTAGTTCAAAAACCTCAGACAATCCCAGAAATAATAGGAATGTATTGTACAAATTATCGCAAGACAAATCATAATGTTGAGATTTGTAAAGTCAAAAGAAAGGAAGACTTTGCTCATGCAATCTCTTAGGTTATTACTCAACAGATCAAAGTACAACAACCTGTGAGGTATTCCTATCATATTTGTGGTGACACTGGACATAAGATCATAGATTGTCCTAAGTACAATGATATGCAGAATATGTTTAAGAACAAAAGAGTGAAGACTACATAGAAACAAGCTATGGTAAAGCCCAAGGTTGCAAATCAGTCCATATGGTGAATGTCAACATGTCCATCACCAAGAGCAAGGTTACTAAACAATAGGTGTTCAAGAACAGAAAGTCAATCAAGAAGAAGTCTACTACTAACTAGAAGAGGAACAAAAACTACAACAATCTTTTGTCAAGACTATATAAGAGATGTAAACAAAAGACCCATCAAAAAATTTGACTCAAAAGGAGAAAGCATAATGGAGTACAAGTTGGGCAAGATTACTAGAATTTGAGGTGTCCATAGAACCAATTGTATCACAAAGTTTGTATGTTAATCCTATCAACAAAATTATATTTATGGAACAAATATTCCAAAATATCAATAAACAAATGTTGGAAACTACCTATACTTTGAAGTTAGGTCAATTGTTGAAGATAGCACCAAATCTTTAAATACATATGTGGCAAAATTTGAAGCTAGATTAACCCAATATAGTTATTAAAATGATATCATAGCCTAGTGTAGCCATAGTGGTTCAGACACATTCTGAACTAAACATTACAATTATAAAAGTAATAACCAAATGATAATTATCCAAGTACAAGTTGGGAAGAGCATTGTTGAAGTTGTTTTGTTAGATGGGGGAGCAATTAAATGTGAACATCATAACAGAAAACCTTAGAACAAAATTAGGTTTACCCAAACCAAGACCAACTTCATACCACCTTAAAATGGCAACTCAAAATATGACTAGACCTTTAATAATCATTAGAAATCTGAAGATTCACATACATGGTATACCATATATAATTACATTTATTATCTTGAAAAACAATGTGGTAGACTCTAATTATTCCATGTTGTTGGGAAGACATTGGTTCAAAAATGCAAAGGTTACACATGATTGGGGTAACAATGTCACTACTATTCAAAGTAATGGAACGATTAGAACAATATCAGTTAACAAGAAATTAAAAGTAAAAACCAAAAGGCCCTAAATACTTGTTAGTTATGACTTGCTAGAAGGACTAATAGATGAAGAGGAAGATCTGATCTTTGAAACAGAACCATAATTGTTTTTCAATTGACACAATTACCATCTTAGATGAAATGGTTTCATTGTTGAGTGTTGGAGTTTCATAAATTAGAAGCATTAAGGAATTTGATCCAAAGCAAGGGACATCAAATTAAAGAGCAACAAAATTGGTGCCTTCAATAATCAAATTAGAAGATTTTTATGTCATACCAAAAATATCATTGGAAGATAAGGTTTATCCTAAAACCTATTATCATCATAGCCAAGATGATATTCAAGTGGATGAAACACCAGCCAAAATACATGTACAAAATCTTCAAATAATAAATTGAACTTTGATTAAAGAACAATAGCTTGTTAAATTGAATCTTAACATAGAGGCAAATCCACAATACAAAGGAGAAGATTGAAAAGTTTCAAATATTATTCAAGGAGTTCAAAGATGTGTTTGCTTGAACTTATAAAGACTTGAAAGGCATACTTCCAGAATTAGCTCAACACATAATTGAGTTAGATACCTCAATACCACCAACACATCAAGAAAAGGTATAAATTGAACCTTAATTATGTTGTAGTTGTCAAACAAAACGTTGACAAACTATTATCAGTTGGATTCATTCAACCAATAGAAGAAGTTACATGGTTATCACCTATAGTGGTAATGTCTAATAAGAATGGAAAATTGAGAATATGTGTGGATTTCAAGAAGTTGACTGTTGAATAAGGCAACCAAAAAAAATCTTTTTTTCTTTGCCATTTTGTGATGAGGTACTATACATTGTAACATGGTATGAAGCTTATTCATTTTTAGATGGATACTCAGGATACCATTAGATTTTTATAACCCCTAAGGATATATACAAAACAATTTTTGTAATAGATTGGGGAGTTTTTGTTTGAATGGTGATGCCATTTGGTGGCAAAAATGGGCCACCAACTTTCCAAAAAGTAGTTAATAAAACCTTTAGATAATATTTAGACCAATTCATGAAGATATTTTTAGATGACTTCACTATCTATAGTGATATGGAGAGTCATTTGATGAAGCTCAAACTTTGCTCTTAAAAATGCAAAGAATATAAAATCAATCTTAGCCTAGAGAAAGTGCCTTTATGGTATTTTCTAGACTGATTTTATGGTTCATAGTTTCCAAGGAAGGAAAAAATACCAAACCTTAAGAAGGTTAAAGCAATAGTGAATATGCTAATACCTATAAACCCACAACAAATTCAAGTCTTTAATGGTATCGTTTAATTTTATAGATGTTTCAATAAAAACTTTGCCTTTATCATGGCACCAATCACAAAGTTGATGAGGAAAACATAACCTTTTATCTGGACCATAAAGTGTTAAGAAACTTGGGATCAGATCAAGCATAAATACATGGAAGCACCAATTCTAATACCTCCAAATTGGCAATTGGAGTTTCATGTGCACAATGATGCATCATTATTGGTAATAGGTGTAATGTTGGCATAGAACCCAATTGGTAAGTATGATTAGCCTATAATATATGCCTTTACATTATTGAATAAAGTAGAACATAATTATATTAATATAGATTCAGAAGCCTTAGCAATGGTTTATGCTCTACATAAGTTTAGACATTTTTTGTTGGGAAACAAATTTGTATTTTATGTAGATCACATGGCTCTGATGTACTTTGTCAACAAACCACAAGTGTAAGGAAATAGCAAGATGGTTGTTGTTACTCTTGGAAAATGAATTCACAATAGTCTACAAACTTGATAAAACACATGTAGTTGTTGATGTTTTATCCAGATTGTTAAATAGTTCAAAACCATTAGGAGTCCCAAATTAGACTATGGATGCATCATTATTTTTTGTAGAACCTATATGGATGTAGGGAGTAAAAAGTTATCTAAATACTTGTCAGATGCTAAAAAATCTAAATTCAACTCATAAACAAAAATTAGCCAAAACAGCAAAACCTTTTATTTTGAAAGAAGAAATTATGTACAAAATGGGATAAGACAACAAAATGCATAGATGTTTAGCCACCTCAGAAACACAAATTGTTCTAAAAGAACTACATCAAAGAATGGTAAGAGGACATTTTGTTACAAATATTACTACAAAGAAATTTTTGGATGCAAGATATTGGTGGCCAATTCTATTAAAAAATATTAATGAATTTTGCAGAAGTTGTGACAATTGTCAAAAAATTGGAGGACTAAAATAAGAAAGTTTGGCCAGGCTAGTAACAACACTTCGAAAGGAACCTTTTATGAAGTGGGGTCTATACTTTATAGGTACAATTAAACTAGTAAAAAGACTAACAAGAAACAAATATATTTTGGTAGCTACAGATAGTGCAACAAAATGGGTAGAGGCAAAGGCACTTAGAACCAATATTGCAATAGTTACAACTAGATTCATGTATGAGTATATTCTGACCATATTTGGATTTCCATTGACCATATTTATAGATCAGAAAATACATTTCATCAATGACACAATAAAACATCTGACAAAACAATTTCTATTGAAACATGTTAGTTCCACCACATATTATCCACAAGGAAATGGACAAGTAGAATCTACTAACAAAATCATTGGTAGACTATTGACCAAGTTGGTCAATGAAAAAATAATATACTAGGATGAACATTTGTCCACATTTTTGTTTTCATATAGGATTGCTTACAAGGTGGCAACATGTTATACATCTTACCAATTAGTTTATGGTTTGCATCCTCTAATGCCAATAATATTTGTTTTACTGGTTATTAGTGGGGACCACAAAGATGCAGAATTAACTAGAGTATTAACAACCAAAATT
>Ga0116230_10004354_pt1 | contig 13889 bp, 10 predicted proteins | sample S1TSphfallax_3_FD_88678 | JGI IMG/M metagenome (GOLD analysis project Ga0116230, IMG submission 88678) | Host-associated microbial communities from peat moss isolated from Minnesota, USA - S1T2_Fd - Sphagnum fallax MG | ecosystem: Host-associated > Plants > Peat moss > Unclassified | place...
GACGTGAAGGGCACCTTCAACATCTCCACCGCGGCGGCGATCATCGCGGCGGCGGCGGGGGTGAAAGTCGTCAAGCACGGCAACCGCAGCGCTTCAAGCAAATCCGGGTCGGCTGATGTGCTGGAACAACTCGGGCTGAAGCTGGATCTGCCGGGGGAAAAATTATTCGAGTGCCTGGCGGCGGCGAATATTTGTTTCGCATTTGCCCGCTCACATCATCCAGCCATGAAATTTGTCGCCGCTGCTCGAACGTCGCTGGGCATTCCGACCCTTTTCAATGTGCTGGGACCGCTGACCAACCCGGCGAAGGCGCGGCATCAACTGCTCGGGGTTTTTGCGCCGGAATTGACCGATCGCGTGGCGGTGGTCCTCCGCGAACTGGGCAGCGAGCGGGCGTGGGTCGTGCATGCGGATGACGGCCTGGATGAAATCTCCACCATGGGACCGACCCGAATCAGCGAGCTCAAAGCTGGATTGGTCAGCACATGGAAGCTCGATCCGCGCGAGCTGGGGATTCCGTATGCTCGCTTGCCGGATCTGCAGGTGGGCAGCGTGGAAGAGGCGGCCGATGCCGTGCGAAGCGTGGTGGGGGGCGCGGCTGGACCCAAGCGCGACATCGCCGTGCTCAATGCAGCGGCGGCGCTGGTGATCGCGGGCAAGGCCGGGGATCTGCCGGCGGGGATTGAACTTGCCAATTCGGCCATCGATTCGGGAAGGGCGAAGGCGGTGTTGCTCAAGATTATAGCCATTTCGATTTCCTGACCTGTCGGGCTAAAATTTTGAACCATGACCAAACACGAAGCAAGAACAGAAATAAAGGTTCTGCCCGACCCCAAGACGCTGACCGAGGAAGCCGCCCGGCGGATTGTCACCGCCGCGGAGGTGAAGCTGCAGAACACGCAGTGTTTTTTCTCGCTGGTGTTGTCGGGCGGGAGCACGCCAAAATCGCTTTACGAGTTGCTGGCGTCCGAGCCATACCGTTCGCAGCTGAACTGGTCGAAGATCGAAATTTACTTCGGCGACGAGCGGTGCGTTCCGCCGGACCATGCCGAAAGTAATTATCTGATGGCCCACACCGCCATGCTGTCCAAGCTGCCGATCCCCGAGCCCAACATCCATCGCATGCGTGGCGAGATCGCGCCGGAGCAGGCAGCGATCGAGTATGGCCAGCTGCTCCAAAGCGCCTTTGGTGACGGGGGTCCGGACCTGGTTCTGCTGGGCATGGGGGATGACGGGCACACGGCTTCGCTCTTCCCGCATACCGCGGCATTGAACGAAACGCATCACCGCTGCGTTGCCAACTATGTGGAAAAGTTGAAGAGCTGGCGGATCACCATGACGTATCCATTTCTGAATCGGGCGACCGAGGTGATGATTCTGATCGCCGGCGAGGCCAAGGCCCAGCGGTTGGAGCAGGTGCTTGAAGGACCGCGCGATCCGCAGTTGCTGCCAATCCAGGGCATTCAACCCGCCGGAAAGCTCACCTGGTTGCTGGACGCCCCGGCGGCGAGCATGCACAAAGAGTGACGGGATTGATTCGCGGGTTGGCAAAAATCCAGGTTGTTCCTTAGAGTGTGGTCAGAAGTACTCGAAACATTCGAGTCTTTCAGCGATGCTGCTGGGAAGGTCTGGACACTCATGATGCTCATGAAGGAATCAAGCACCAAAAAGATTTACGACGTTCAGTCGGTTTTCTACGATGCCACGTTTGGCCGGCTGGTGCGGCGGCGGATCGCGCGGGCGATCGAGCACATGAACATCACCGAAGCCGACACCGTGCTGGACCTGGGGATCGGCACCGGTGCTTCGCTGAACTATTATCCGAAGTTCAGCAAGATTTACGGCGTGGATCTCTCGACCGGGATGCTGCGCGAATGCCGAAAGAAAATCCAGGAGATGGGACTGAACCGGGCGATTGTTTTCCAGGCCGACGCGATGCGGCTGCCGTTCGCTGACGACAGCTTTGATCGTGTGTTCATCAGCCATGTCATCAGCGTGGTCAGCGACCCGGCCAAGCTGGTGCAGGAAGCACAGCGCGTCGCCAAGCCCGGCGCGCGGATCATCATCGTGAATCATTTCCAATCGACCAACCGCTTCATCGCCAAGCTGGAAAAATGGGCTTCCCCGCTCTGCACCAAGCTGGGCTGGCGCAGCGATCTGGCCCTGCACGACCTGATCCGCCAGACCGGAGTGAGCATTGATTACCGCTACAAGCTCGAAAACATCGACCTGTGGGAAACGGTGGTCATCTCAAACGACAAGTCAGCGGTGGAGTCGCACTCAGAGGCAGGCGATCTGGTCGCGGCTTAATCAGGCGCGATGATTTGAAGAACCAAATTCGAAGCATCGAAGCAATGCCGATGGTCGAAGACGATGGTCGGAATTCCAAACTCGAAACGAAGAATAGAGAAGAATAGAACGGCACGACCCGCCTGTGCATTTGTTCCGTCATTGAGCGTTTTGAAAAACCTGTATCGCGGGCGTCCCGCCAGTGGTTTTCGTGCCCGAAAACAGCCATGGGCGGGACGCCCATGATACTTTTTCAAAGCTCCCCATTTGAATTTCGACAGTCGTCATTGACTGGTTGCGTCGAATTCCGTTCTTCGAGTTTCCTGAGTCAGCTGGTCCCGCGGTCCGGGTGCCGGCAATCGCGCCGTTGACTGCCACACCACGGACCGAAGGGCCAGCTGGCCTGAGCCGCTTTCATCAGCGCAGGCGCAGCATTTGGGCTGTCACCTGTGAGACGCCGAACCTTCTATTTCCTTACAAAAATTCAGGTTCGGGAAACTTCGGATGTTCGGCCGGTCGGCGAAGTTGGCTCAGTCGCTCGCAGCAGCACCAGCAACTCCGTATTTCCCTTACTGCCTTTCACCGGGCTGACTGTTGAATTCAGCAGATCAAAGCCCGCCGAGTGGATGTCCTGCTTCACCGCTTCGAAGACCACCTCGATCTGTTCAGCGGCGAGAATTCCCTTTCGGAGCAGCGCCGGTGCCGCCTCGTAGTGGGGCTTGATGAGGGAGATCACGATTGCGTCAGCCGCGAGAAGCTTTCGCGCAGCCGGCAAAATATTCCGCTGCCGCGTCCACGCCACATCAATGCTGACCAGATTGACCGGTTCAGGCAGATGCACATGCATCGCATTGGTTCGTTCCATGACAATCACGCGCGGGTCGTTCCGCAGCTTCCAATCCAGAACGCCGTAACCGGTATCGACGGCATACACCCGGACAGCGCCGCTTTTCAGCAGACAATCCGTAAACCCGCCGGTGCTGCACCCCAGATCCGCGCAGATCCAACCGTCGGCATTGACTGAAAAAGTGTGGATCGCATGGGCCAGCTTCTGACCGGCGCGCGAGGCGTAATCGGGCATCGTGTGAAAAGTTTACCGTTTCGCGAGCCCGATGCACCGCGAAATGGACGCCGGCAAAAATCCGACTGACGAAACCCGAGTCCCCGAATCCCCGAATCCCCGAATCCCCGAATGAATGACCAAATCCGAATGAAGAATGACCAGACCAAGACCACGAGGTCGAGAACATTTGCCTTGCCGGGCATTTTGTTTCGTCATTTGGATTTCGGGCATTCGTCATTCATTCGGGGATTCGGATTTCGGAATTGAGAGCTGTGAAAAAGTACCATGGGCGTCTGGCCGGCGAGACGCCCGTGACACAAGTTTTTCAAAGGCCTCCATTCGGATTGCCCGGCAATGTTGCGTTCCGCACGCCGCCGCCGTATCTCTCTGCCACTACAGGAGATTTTTTCATGGCGACATCCACTCCGTGCGGAATCGTGATTTTTGGTGCCAGCGGCGATCTGGCCAAGCGAAAGCTCATCCCCGCTCTTTACGAACTGGCGCTGCAAAAGCTGCTGGACGAGAAATCCTACGTCATCGGTTTCTCCCGCAGCGAGATGACCGATGACCAATTCCGCAAGGAAGCAAAGGATGCGATCACCAAATACGCCCGCACCCAGCCGGTGGATGATGCGGTCTGGAAAAAGCTCGAACCCCGGCTCTTTTATCTTGCCTCCGACTACGGCTCGGACGACGGCCACGCCAAAGCCTCGGCAAAAATGCTGGAACTGGACAAGAAATTCGGCACACCCGCCAACCGCCTGTATTACATCTCCACCCCGCCCGCAACCTTCGAACCGATTATCAACGGTGTCGGCAAACAGGTCGAAACCAAAAAAGCCGGCGACGGCTGGCACCGCATCGTCATCGAAAAACCCTTCGGAACGGACCTGGCCTCCGCCAAATCGCTAAACGAAACCCTGCACAAAAATTTCAAGGAAGAACAGGTCTTCCGCATCGACCACTACATGGGCAAGGAAACCGTCCAGAACCTGATGGTGATGCGGTTTGCCAACTCGATCTTCGAGCCGATCTGGAACTACAAATACATCGACCATGTGCAGATCACAGTCAGCGAAACGCTGGGCGTCGGCACCCGCGGCGGCTATTACGACACCAGCGGCGCGCTCCGCGACATGGTCCAGAACCACCTCTTCCAGCTGATGGCATTGGTCTCGATGGAACCCCCGGCCGCCCTCGATGCGGTCAGCATCCGCGATGAAAAATTAAAAGTCTACAAGAGCGTCCGCCCGTTCGACGCCAAGCATCTCGACTCCTACGTCGTTCGCGGCCAATACACCGCCGGCGACGCCAACGGCGCCAAAACACCCGGCTACACCAAGGAGAAAGGCGTCCCAGCCGACTCCAAAACCGAAACCTTTGTCGCGCTCAAACTGTTCATCGACAACTGGCGCTGGAGCGGGACGCCGTTCTATCTGCGAACCGGAAAATATCTGCCCGAAAAATTGAGCGAGGTGGTGGTGCGGTTCCGCTCCCCGCCGTTGACGCTGTTTCAGAAGCAATGCGAAACGCCGGTCTATCCCAATGATCTGATCATCCGCGTTCAGCCCGAGGAGGGAATCAGCTGGCGGTTTAATGGAAAAGTGCCCGGCGGTTCGATGAACATTAAACCGGTGGCCATGGATATGTCGTACAAGACCACGTTCAACGTCGAACCGCCCGAAGCCTACGAGCGGTTGATTTTCGACGCCATCGCCGGCGATCAGACGCTGTTCATCCGCGGCGACGAAGCCGAAGCCGCCTGGGCCGTCGTCGACCCGATCGAACAGGGCTGGGCTCAGGGTCTGAATCTCCCGCAGGATTACGTCCCCGGCAGTTGGGGACCCAAGAAAGCCCTCGACCTGATCGAGCTGGACGGCCGCCGCTGGCTGCACAGCGGCGATGAATCCGAGCCGGTCATTGCGTGCAAGCTTTGATGCCGACGAATGCTATAATGGTATCATCTGCAAGTAAGACGACCGATGATCACAAGTTTGAAATTTCACAACTTCCGAATATTAGCCGATACAAGCCTCCCTTTGGGGAGAGTGACCGTCATCATCGGTCCGAACGGAAGCGGCAAAACCACCGCGATGGAAGCAATAAAGCTGCTTGCGGCGCGGAGGGTCGATTCTCCGGCTTTGTGGCTGCCGATTTACTTGCAGGGCACCGACGCGTTTGTCACTCTCAGGATTGAATCCAAGGATCCAGACGGTACCGCCCATTATGAGCTGCGTCATCAAAGTCAGTTGCCAAATGGCGGAAAAATTATCGAAACCAACAACATTCAGATCTTGAAAAGCATTTCAACGGCCAGGGTTTTTTCTTTTGATTCCGGCGCTATATCTCAGCCCTGTGAGGTTACAAGGACGCTCGATTTGGAGTCTTCCGGGAGGAACCTTGCTGCTGTCATGGCGACGCTTCAAGTGCGGTCCCCCGAGCGATTCGAAATGCTCAATCAGGAACTACGCCGGTGGATGCCGGAGTTTGATCGTGTCGTTTTCGAGATTGTTTCAGGCGGTTTGCAGACCTTCCAACTATGCACGGTTCCAAACAACCACCGCGTGCCGGCAAGTCACCTGTCGCAGGGGAACTTGGTTGCGCTGGCACTGCTAACGCTGTCATATCTCCCGAATCCTCCAGTCATCTGTGCGCTCGAAGAGATCGACCGGGGAATCCACCCAAGGCTCCTTCGTGAAGCCCAGGATGCGATCAATCGGCTGGCGTATCCCGAAAATTTCGAACCCTCCCGGAAGCCGGTTCAGGTAATCGTCACCACGCACTCGCCTTATTTCCTGGATCTGTTCCGCGATCATCCGGAGGACATCGTCATTGCGGAGAAGAATGGAACGTCTGCCACTTTCAGCCGCCTCATTGATTTGCCGCACATGCACGAGATTCTCGGAGACGCCGCGCTGGGCGAGGCTTGGTACAGCGGCGTACTGGGCGGGGTCCCAGCGGGCACCTGAAGAATGAAGGCAGCCATCATCAGCGAATCGCCTGCCGATGAGGCGGCAGTGAAGATTCTGGCAAGCGCGGTCCTGCGGTTGCGGATCGAGGCCGTGCCTGCGGAAACTGTCCGGGCCGGCGGGTGGTCAGCGGCTTTGAGAGCAGTAAGTTCAGAACTCTACCGGCTGCATTACAAAACCGACGCCCAAGCACTGATTGTGGTAATCGACTCCGACGACACTTCGGTCCACGATGCATCACATGCGACGGCATTCGCACCGGATTGCCGAGTGTGCCAGGTGCAGTCAACGGTCAGGCGAGTGCAAGCATCACTGACTTCGCGTGCCGATCGCACCGAAGTGAAGATCGCAATTGGGCTTCCGGTGCCGGCGATCGAGGCGTGGTACCAATGCGGCAAGGATCCCCATGCTGCTGAGGCCCGATTCATTCGGGATATCGAGTCCCGGGAACGGCTCGCTGCTGCCCGCGCACAGTTGAAGCGAGATGTTTACGGAACGGATCGTCCTTCACTGGAACTTGAAACCCGTGTGGCAGTACGCGAAGCCACTCGTATCGCCACTGACTTGGAGAGACTCCGTACCCAGTTTCCCCGCGGCTTCGGTTCTTTCTATGAAACCCTGGCGACTTGGCGATAACAATCGAGTATGCCGCTTATTCTTCTCCATTCCGACCGAATGAAAAAAGCCCTCGCCGCGCCGGCGTCGGTGGGAATCGAACTCTTTGTCCTCGCGGGCGTGGCAGGCCTTTTCGCGGGGCTGATCCTCATCGGCAAGCGCGTCCATGCGCCGATGAACGTGCATTTTTCGATCAGCCTGTCCCTGTGGCAATTGCCCAAATACACCGCCTGCACCCTGCTCCGGGGCATCACCGCGTACGCCCTCTCGCTCGTTTTCACGCTTGTCTACGGCATCATCGCCGCCCACAACCGGCGCGCCGAGAAACTCATGCTCCCCGCGCTGGATATCCTCCAATCCCTCCCGGTGCTTACCTTCCTCCCCGGGCTGGTGCTGCTGTTTGTCCATCTGTTTCCAACCCGGCAACTGGGGTTGGAACTCGCCTGCGTCGTCACCATTTTCACCGCGCAGGCGTGGAACATGTGCTTTAGTTTTTTTGGTTCGGTGCGCGGCATCCCCAGCCCGCTGCGCGAAGTCACCGCCATCCAGAAGCTCAATGCCTGGCAGGTCTTCCGCCTGCTCGAAGTCCCCGCCAGCATGATCGGCCTGGTCTGGAATTCCATGATGTCGATGGCCGGCGGCTGGTTCTTCATCGCCGCCAGCGAAACATTCGGCGATTACAAGCTCCCCGGCCTGGGTTCCTACATGGCCGCCGCCCAGGATGCCGGTAATGCCCGGGCGCAGGTCGGCGCGGTCATTGCCATGGTCATCATGATTATCGCATTGGACCAGTTGCTCTGGCGACCCATCGTCGCCTGGTCCGAGCGGTTCAAGCTCGAAGATGTTTCGTCGGCCGAGGTGCCGCAATCCTGGGTGATCGATCTGCTCGGTCGATCCCGGCTGGTCATCTGGGCACGCTCACTGCTCCCCAGCCGCCGAAACCGGCCGCGCTCCGACCGGTTGATTTCCCCGCGATCTCCCGAGGAAGAACAGCGCCACCGGGCAACCCTGGCGCTGCTCACCAAAATCACCGGCTGGATCACCATCACCCTCCTGGCGGCTGGATTCGTCTGGGGCATGTGGGCGCTGTTCGAGCTGCTTCGGCATGTCCCGCTGGTCTCGGCTTCCCATGAAGATTGGCGATTCATCATCCTGGGATTGCTCGCTTCTTTCGGCCGGGTCACCGCCACCGTCATTCTCGGCGCAGCCTGGACACTGCCCGCCGGCATCCTCATCGGACTCAACCCCCGCTGGGCCCAGCGGCTCCAGCCGGTCGTCCAGGTCGTCGCCAGCTTCCCCGCACCCATGCTCTTCCCCTGGGTGGTCGGTGGACTCGCGATCCTGCATGTCCCTTTCAGCATCGGCTGCATTTCATTGCTTCTGCTGGGAACGCAATGGTACGTGCTGTTCAATGTGATCGCCGGCGCGATGGCCATCCCCAGCGATCTCCGCGAGGCCGCCCGCGTCTACCACCTGGGCCGATGGTTTACCTGGCGAAAGCTGTACATCCCCGCGGTGTTTCCGTACCTGGTGACCGGCCTGCTGACCGCCGCCGGCGGCGCGTGGAACGCCACCATCGTCGCGGAATATTTCTCCATGGGCGGCAGGGAACAGGCCACCTTCGGTCTGGGCGCAATGATCGTCCGGGCGACCAACCAGGCGAACTTTTCCCTGCTCGCCGCCGGCGCCATCACGATGGCGGTCTTCGTGGTGATCGTCAATCGGCTGGTCTGGAAAAAGCTGTACCGCGTCGCCGAGTCGCGATTCAGCCTGAACATCGGATAAAGTAGGAACCGACATGACCGCACCCGCAATCCTCGAACCCAAAGCCGCCGCCGATATCGCCATCGCGGAAGTGCGCAATGTATCGGTTACCTACGGTCAGGATGCCGGCACATCCCGACTCGTGCTGGAGGATGTCAGCCTTGCCATCCGCTCGGGCGAAGTGCTCGCGATCCTCGGTCCCAGCGGTTGCGGCAAGTCCACCCTGCTCCGCACCATGGTGGGCCTCATCAAAGCCAGCAGCGGCGAAGTGCTCGCCAACGGAAAACCGCTGGTCGGCATCCATCCGGGTGTCTCGATCGTTTTCCAGAATTTCGCGCTCTTCCCCTGGCTCACCGTGCAGGACAACGTCCGCCTTGCACTCAATGGCCTGTCCATCACCGAAGCTCAGGGCGCCGAACGCGTCAAGCGCTGCATCGACATCGTCGGGTTGGACGGCTTCGAAGAAGCTTATCCCAAGGAACTCTCCGGCGGGATGAAGCAGCGGGTTGGTTTTGCCCGGGCGATGGCCCGCGGGCCCGAACTGCTCTGCATGGATGAACCCTTCAGCGCGCTGGATGTGTTCACCGCCGAGAGTTTGCGCAGCGAAGTCTACCGCCTGTTCTCCAGCAAAAGCACCGCGCCGGCATCCGTCAGCGGTAACGCGATGAGCGGCCTGCGGGGCGTGGTCATCATCACGCATCAGATCGACGAAGCGGTGTTCCTCGCCGACCGCATCGTGGTGCTGGCCGCCAAACCTGGCCGCATCCAGCAGATCATCCAGAACGATGTGCCGCACCCGCGCGAGTATCAATCCGCCGTGTTTCGCCGGCTCGTCCAGCGGATTCACGATGCGATCACCAAGGAGCAGCTGCCCGATATTCCAGAAACTCCTTCGGTTCCCCCAACCCCCGGCGGAATGCCGGTCCCCGAACCGCTCCCCGCGGTCAACATTGGCCACGTCACCGGTCTGATGGAAATCGTCCGCGACCACGGCGGCGAAATGGATGTCTTCAGCCTCGACCAGCTTACCGATTACGATTTCGGGCACACCCTCGCGGTGGTGAAGGCCGGCGAGATGCTGGACCTGCTTGATACGCCCAAGAACAAGGTGATTCTCGTCGCGCTGGGAAGGAAATATCTCGACGGTGACAGCAACGCCCGCAAGCTGCTGCTCCGCGATCAGCTGAAAAAGCTCGGCACCTTCCAGTTCGTCATCCGCCTTCTCGAAGAGGCCAAAGACCACCGCCTCCACCGCGACGTGGTCATCGAAGAACTGGCGATCCGCCTCACCACCGAAGACATCGAACGCATGTTCCAGACGGTCGTCGCCTGGGGGAGATTCGCCGAATTGTTCGGCTATTCGCCCAACGAAGAAGTGCTGTATCTGGATACAGAAGCCGATGCCCCGGCGGCGCTGCCCGCCTGATACTGGCATGCGTGGCATGGGCGTCTTGCCCACGCGTTGCGTGACCGCGTCTCCAGACGTCTCTGACCTTCGTAATAGCCCCTTCCGGTCTGGGCTGCGACGGACTGCTCGGAGCAGGAGAAAACGCTTTACCAATGAAACCCAGCCAGATAAGCTTCCCTCTATGAGCACAATCACTGCGATCCTGGAAGCCGACCCCGATGGAACTCTTCATCTGCCGCTTCCGCCGGAGCTTCGCCAACGCAGGATTGAGATCACCGCAACAATGCGAGCCGCTGATACCTCTGCTGCGGTGCATCAGACAACCGATAACGTACATCGCCGCAAGGCCGCGTTGCAGGCCCTTCGCGAACTTGGAGGGCTGGGCGATGTCATTCCCGATCCCATTGCGTGGCAGCGCGAAGCGCGCCGGGACCGGCCCCAGCCTGGTCGGGATTGACCGATGCTCTGCGACACCAACATCCTTATCTATGCCGCCGACCCCGCCGACTTACATTGCGCTGCGTTTGTCGAAAGGGAGGAAGCCTGTATCGCGACAGTATCCCGGATCGAAGTTCTTGGGTTTCCTGGCTGGGGAAAGCTGTCTGAAGACCGTCGCACTCGTCTGGAGGAGATTGTTTCATCGATGATCCAATTGGCACTGAGCGAAGTGGTAATCCAGCGCGCCATCGTTCTTCGCCAGCAGCGCAAAATGACGTTGGGCGACGCAGTAATCGCAGCCACCGCACTGTCTGAAAACCTGCCACTGGTGACGCGTAATATTGACGACTTCAAAAATGTCACCGGCTTGAGACTCATTAATCCTTTTGACTGATTGACTGAATCGATCGCGCGAAACTGCGCACATGCAGTGTCCGGATTTCGCGGAATAACCAATAGCCTTAATTAATTTGCCGGCGATTTTATCGTGACACGGGCCCGGCGCCGCCGGCCCATGCGTGATGCATTCATGCTTGCGAATTGCGTTAACTGAAAATGGAACCTCACCCGCACGGGCCCGGAGGCCCGTGTCACGATTGAGGTTGCAATTCCCCGGCAAATCCCGCACATCACGCAGCGGCACAAGAGCCGGTACGCAGCGGATTGGCGCGATTGAGCCGCTGGGCGCACCTGCACTTGACGATCAACCATTGATCACTTCACCCCAACCGTCACCGCCGCCTGTGCCAGGCCTTCGGCTTCGGCGGTGACGTGGATCTCGCCGGGTTGTTTGCCCGCTTCGATTACCACCAGGCCCAGTCCGTGGAAGACCTTGTGCTCGTGGCCCTTGAACGATTCGTGGTTGGTCGCGTCGCCGTTGTCGACGCCGGCGATGATACCCGGGCCGTCGACGGTGAATTTCACTTCGTCCGCCGCATCGGGGCAGATGTTGCCATCGGCATCCACCACGCTCACCGTGATGAACGACAGATCGCGTTGACCGGGCTGGAGCTCGGACCGATCGGCCTTGAGCAGAAGCTTTGCCGGCTTGCCGGCGGTCTTGACGATGTCGGTCGCGACCACTTTGCCGTCCCGCATGCCCACCGCTTTCAACGTCCCGGGTGCGAACGGCACCGACCATTCCCGATGCATCTGGACCTGATCGTGCCAGGATTTGGTTCCCAGTGATTTGTCATTGAGAAACAGTTCCACGCTGTCGCAGTTGCTGTAGCACCAGACGGGGATCTGCTTGCCGGCAAACTGCTCCCAGTTCCAGTGCGGCAGCAGATGCACCATTGGTGCATCGGTCCACACGCTCTTGTACAGGTAGTAGCGATTCTTGGGGAACCCGGCCAGATCGACGATGCCGAAATAGCTGCTGCGGGACGGCCAGCCGTACGGCGTGGGTTCACCGATGTAATCAAACCCGGTCCAGACAAATTCACCCGCCATCCACGGATGATCGCGAACAGCCATCAGCGAGGTCTGCGCGGTGTTGCCCCAGGGGGGAGCGACGATGTCGTAGTCGCTGACCTGGTGATCGAACTCTTTCTGAATTTCGACGTCGCCTGATTTGCCGATCTTCAGACCGTACTCCCCGCGGCTGCTGAGGGCGGACGCGGTTTCGCTGCCGATCATCGGCTTGATTCCATGCACATTTTTGTCGGTGTAGAACCCGATGTTGTAATTCACACCGAACACTCCCAGGGGTTTATAGAACCCGGATTTGACCGCTCCGCCGGGGTTGCTCATCGCGCTGGTGGTGGGGCGGGTGGGGTCCTCACGCTTGACGATGTCCGCCAGGCGGGTGGACATCTCCCCGCCGTTTTTCGCGCCCTGCTCGTTGATTTCGTTGCCGATGGACCACATCACGATGGAGGGGTGATTGCGATCGCGATGCACCATGCTGACGATGTCGCGCTCGGACCATTCGTCAAAAAACTGGCCGTAGCCATGCTGGGTTTTGCTGTTCTTCCATTCGTCAAATGCTTCATCCATCACGAGAAAACCCATCTGATCGCAAAGGTCCAGCAGCTCAGGCGCGGGCGGATAATGGCTGGTGCGGATGGCGTTGACGCCGAAGGATTTGAGGATTTCCAATTGCCGCTGAACCGCACGTTTGTTGATGGCTGCGCCGAGGCAGCCCAGATCATGGTGATCGCAAACGCCCTGGATCTGCACGCGCTTGCCGTTGAGGTGGAAGCCGTCGTCGATGGTGAATTCGATGGTGCGGATGCCGAAGGGGGTATCTAAATGGTCGATAACTTCCGCACCGATTCTGAGTTCCGTATCCATATGGTAAAGAACCGGTGTTTCCACTGACCACGCCTTTATGTTCTCAATAGATTGCCGCGGCACCGCAGTTGTGCTTTGTCCCGGTGCAACCGAGATCGCACTCATGTTCAGCCAACCCACCGACTTTCCGTTGGAATCTAATACTGTTGATTTGAGTGAAACCACTACTGGTACTGAACCATTGTTTACCACGGTTGTGTTTTCGATGATGACTGCGGAATTACCCTTGACCTCGCTGGTTACATACGTCCCCCAATGATCCACATGCACCGCATTGGTTGTCACCAGCCACACATTCCGATAGATGCCCGCCCCCGAATAAAACCGCGAACACGGTTGCACCACCTCGGCACGCACGGCGATTTCATTTTTCTCATCGCCATATTTCAGATACGGCGTCAGGTCATATTCGAAGCTGGTGTAGCCGTAGGGATGGATGCCCAGGTCGTGGCCGTTGATCCAGACGTGGGAGTTCATGTAAACGCCGTCGAAGTCGATGGCGATGTGCTTGCCTTTGTCGGTGGCGGGGATGGTGAAGGTTTTGCGATACCAGCCGACCCCGCCGTCGAGGTAACCGTTGCCGTCACCGCCGGGCGATTTCTCATCGAACGGCTGCTCGATCATCCAGTCGTGCGGCAGATCCAGCGACCGCCATTTGGCATCGTCGAAACCCGGTTTGTCGGCTCCCGCTGCATCGCCCAGACTGAATTTCCAATCCGCATCAAACGACGCCCGGCGGGGGGTCTCGGCGGACGCGAGGGCCGTCAGCGCGAGCAGACAAATCAGGAAGGCCGATAGGTTTGTTCTTTTCTTCACAATTCCTCGTTGTTGTGATCCTCAAGCGAAGGCGTACCCGCAGCGGTCGACGGATCTTGCCGGGACTGATTGAACCGTGAGCAGCGGAAATTGCAAGGAAGGCAGATGATTGACTTTCGAAAGGGCGTGCCCGGATTTCCGGGGAGCGCTCGGACGCATGGATTTCGACCACAAATTCCATCGTGACACGGGTCCTCCGGACCGTGCGGGTTTCTATTGAAAACAGACGATC
>Ga0116230_10004355_pt1 | contig 13886 bp, 8 predicted proteins | sample S1TSphfallax_3_FD_88678 | JGI IMG/M metagenome (GOLD analysis project Ga0116230, IMG submission 88678) | Host-associated microbial communities from peat moss isolated from Minnesota, USA - S1T2_Fd - Sphagnum fallax MG | ecosystem: Host-associated > Plants > Peat moss > Unclassified | place: USA...
ACTTATTATTTATTTCCCATATATGTACATAGTATATCATAATATTATTTTATGTTTTGAGATTAAATTTAGATGTAAACAATGTGCATTAAGGTGTGTAATTATATATTGGAATTATCAATCTCCAACAATTCCAAATTTGTACGAGAACTTAAGGTGTCATAACTAAATGTAATTTCAAAGTTTCATGTTAGGGATTAGGGTTAAGGTTTTAACATTTTAAATCCATAATAACTTTGCATTCTAGCCAACAATTTTCTATAATTTATAATATGTATGATGTAACATTGGGGGAAAAATCCAGTTATAATGTCATTTTGATTGGCCTATCACAAAAAAACTAAAACTTGGAAGGCTCCCAAAATATAGTTTCTGTTTCAAGATGGTGTGCCTCACCTTTCACTGACTTAAATAGGTGAAAATAGGAGAACATTGGACAAAAATGGACAAAGGATATGAAATAAAGTGAAGTGCTATTGGGAACAACCTTGGGGAACACTATTGGAAACATATGGAAACAAGCTGGGAACAACATGGGAACATAGTAATTAAAGAATTCCTTTCTCCTCACCCCAAAGGAAAAAAAGATGAACCTTCTTACGTGTATATTTGATAATGTCATTGGCTACATGCATATCCTACTAGTAGACATGGTTGGCACCATTTTTTGCCTCAGATAATAACCCTTTTACAAAGCACACCACACCCATTGGATCTATCTATGACCCTAGTAAGGTTGTAATGGAATCATTTAAAAAAAATTAATAATCAAATTATTGTGCTCCCCTTGAGATTTTTCAAAAATAGGGTGATACAATTTTTGAATAGGCTTCACACACTTTGTGGCTCTCCTATTATAGCGTTTGCACCCATAAATGAGTTATGAAAGTAAAAAAATTCAATTATCCCTCAATATTGATGACTACCTATTGGGACCTGTTATAGAAATCTCCCAAATTTGAGCATTTCTTTTCATACAAAATCCTTGGAATAGGTCAAAATCAGCTGTTTAAAAATTGCATAAAGTTCACCTTGAAAATAAATTCACCTACCAGGTTGGGCTTATTTGGATACTCTTCCACCCTTGGCTTCCAAATCTTCAAACTGAAATGGGGCGCACATAGAGAATATTTGAGGACTATTGTGGTTAGGATTGTCCAGAAATTCCACCTTCCCTTGAGGGTCATCATGTCACATGTAATGGTCATGGCAGGGTACATATACCATGGGGCATACAGAGGACGTGAAGTGAAAGCTAACTGAAAGTACCAGCAAATGGATTATAGCCATTGTCACTGACGATGGTACCAAGAAAAAGAAAAGAAAGAGAAGACACAGGGGGACATCAAAAAGTACATTGTCACAGGTTTTGTTCTAGTGGTCTGGGTTTTGGAGTGCAAGGCTTGGAAATGTTACAGAAAGTGGGCAGTATCTTCCAGTATTTAGCATGTAGTGACGGTCACTTTACAATGCAGATACATACTGGCAACATCTAGCAAAACGAGGTGAAGTGTGAACTCATTGTTGTAAGAAATTGTAAGTTGTAAGAATAAACAGACCTTTACAAGGGCATGCACATATGGATGAAGTTGGCAATCCTGTAACTTGGCACCCTCCAGTTTCGCACTCAACCACTCCAGTACCTTTTGTTCATGAGTTGTAAAAGGCACAAATGTCTCACTCGAATTCCAAGTTCCAAAATTGTTGCAAATCTATTTTAGCCATGTTGTGGTACTTCATCATGCAGTAGTAAGTACAATCCTGCTGTCTTGTGTCTTAACTCCAAGCAGTAGGGGTGTAGTTGGGCATGACTAAATCAATCAATCAATTGACCAGGCAATGGGGGCAAATCTTCACCTGAGCTTGGGTGTATCTGAACCCAGATTGCCCCAGAAGCCCCCATCACTCAAAGTCTAAGTAATGTAGATCTGACATGAGTAGGTGAACAATATAAACAAATACCAAAATAATCTTAAGTTTTGTCCACCAAATCATACTTATTATGCTGAAATAGTTATGGTATAAACTGACTGATTGACGGTCACCTGATTTATATGCCATGCAATTTGGAGTGTACAATAATTCTACAGAGAGAAAGTGGGTATGGTCATTGCATTGTGTACCCTAATATTCCTGGTTCGTTTTTTAAATACTTACTTACCTTGCCAGCGTACAGGTTTCTTTATGTATGATGGGTTACATCAGAGTTAACCTGTCTTTAGGCCCTGGTTTCACTCTCTAATCCCTGTTTCATCCCCAACTTGACTGTATCCATAAAGTGAGTGAAAATTGATTACCAACTCACGAAGTTGGGTATTAGTTCACAAGATTTGTAGGATCTTATTCTTACAAGGCTTGATTCAATACAGAATATGAGCAGAATTCAAGGCACAGGTAAGGCAAATCCGAAACTGGAGGTGAAACTCCCCTGAGGACCAATTTGGGTGAAAATAGTAGTTTGGCCCCTGTTTTTCCCCCCATATGTGCAGTGTTTTCATCCTCACCTCTCATTTCGTCCCCAGTTTCAGAAAAACTAGCGCCCAGTACCCTTGTTTGGGATACTCTACAGATAATTCTACTATCAAAGAAGTTATGTTACTAGATGATTATGTATATGTATAATGGGAGAGATTCCAAATGTTAAAAGCTGTTTGTATTTGGTTTTTTGTCTGACACTTCTGAGCCCCATTAGCAGCGAAGTATGAGAGCCTCAGTAGCATGTTGTATTCTTCCACTTTGAAGTTAGCAGCGGAGGTTGAAAATAGTGTTGGGATGGGCAAAAAATAAATACCCACAGAGCCCACCTTCGAAAGGAACCAATACCATTGCCGGTACCAGGGGAAGAGGTTCTCTTAGCCAGGGGCCACATTGGATCCTGTCGAAGAAACTGGCAGGTCTATGGATGTTCTGACACAAAGAAAAGCTGGTTTGGATCATCTCATATTCGACTACAGTTTTAGACTTGTGTCCAAAATGGTTAGTAAGCTAAGGGTCTCTTACTGACCCTCCCAGCATTAAGGAGGCCAACATTCGGACCCAGTACTCCGGTGTGGGCAAGCTCCATTAAAGCTGTGGCTCTGCAGAGCTCAGCCACAAAAAATTTCTTCCACTTTCCATGGATTCTAGTGTATTGAGGCAACTAGCTTGAGGCAATCTTGCATGTGCCCTGCGTGCAACTGGTCAATCCAACTCTAAAGCCCTAGCCATTTCATTGTCGTACTGCATGTTAGATTTTCCCTGGAAGAGTCCAAGAGGAGGAGGGGAAGAGGGGCGAGGGGAGGGGTCTACATTGAGTGCAGGGTCATGTGGGTCACGATCCCATGTGCAGGTGAAACCTCCTACCTAGTAGCTTTGGAATCCTGGGAAAATTTGGGTGCACACGCAAGTTCCTTTCTGTTCTGTGAATGGGCAAGTGTCTCGCTTGCTTAAAAGACCGACAGAATGTGTCGTACTCTTGTGTGCAAGCGATGTGGGCTGCTCTTGTCAACTGTAGTCCTGGGAACTACTGGACAGATTTTCCCCCTAAAGTAGGTAAATTGTTCTATGTAGATAGAACAAGTGGGGTCCCCTTCACCTAACTTTTTTCAAAACAAAACCTCATGTTGGTTATACCCACCTAGCAAGTGTACAGATAGTCCCTTGTTCTGGGGTAACGTAATGTAGGTATTTTTTCCAAGGAGGTGGACAGGTGGGTCCTCTCACCTAACCCACCACTGGTGAGGCTTATCTCATGTGGGGGCTGCACTGAACATTGGTAGGTGAAGCTTACTGTACGCATACAAGTATGACAAGAATAAAGTGTTAAAAAATGGATACTGGTCTGCTTTGATGTGTGGATGGATTGATGGATATGGGCTGTGATCGAAAAATGACCCCTTGCCTATCCACGTATAACTTACCTCAGCTGTGAATTCCACACGACTGGGGACCTCTACGAATGGCATGCTAATCTTCTGCCTTCATCGGTGATATTAAATTATTTATCTGTTCTTCTAGTTGTTTACATCCTTTGGTGATGTGTGTGGAGGAAGGAGGGAGGGGGGTATTTCCTTTTATTGTGCATGTACAATTTTCTTTACAAAATTGGATGGTCTTTACTCTTTACTGGTTGGTCTTCACCTGTTATGGTTATGTTTCTTTTCAGGCTAAACTGGCTAGGGATGTAAATTAGGGAGCAAAAGTAATGGCCTCATCCTTAATTTAATGCTTCCACAGGAATGCAGAGGATAGTAATGTATGGAATAGTTCCATGATTCATCATGTTTTCTGTAGTTGAAAAAAGGGTTACCCAGGTAAGCAACAGTGTTAAGATTCCCAGGTAAAGAAAGGGCTATCGAGAGCTAGAAGAATGACCTCAACATGGAGGAAAAACAGAATGATTGGTGACCTAATATTTGTCTCTCTATATTGTCTCTTTCCATCTTGAGTCTTCAGCCCTCACCTGAATGCCATATTGGGTGAGCATCTTCGGCAACTGGGTTAGGAACCAAATCTTTCTTTCCCTAGTGACTTGGATTTCCCCCCCCCCACCCTTTATGTTCCTTCCCATCATTGTTTCTGAGAACAGGCTTTATATCCTAAAATCTAGTTACTGCCTACCATATTAATGCTTTCAATGTGTTGGATAAGACCTAGTACTGGGTAGAAGGGCCAAAATAGGTCACCACTTGAACAAGGTGGCCATAGCCATTACTCCTAGAATACAAATTGTACTATTACCTTCAAAACCGGTCAGTTCAGATCTAATAGACAGAACCCTGGCCCATCCTCACTTAGCTAGGGCCGGGCTTTCTTTTCGTTGTTGTTGTCCTTCATAACCGGAATCAAATATTAAACAAACAAAAAAAACTCCTCCCCACCCAATGCCCATTCCCACTCCCCAAAACCATGCTACAGGTACTCAACCTTAAGACCTACAGTAAAAAGTGCACTATCCTAAACCCATGACCCACTATTTCGTTGGGTGAAGTCGACTGGTACCATGCCGAAAACTCCACATTTATTGCGGTTGCTTTTGTAAATTACAAATTTCCCATAATAAGACTAAACCAGGTTAAAGAGAGCCTTTTTTTTCTGGCAAACTGGTGCAAACTTGCACCCAAAAAAAGTTTTTTGGGGGAATGTTGTTTTGAAGATTCTTAAAAGTTTGGCCAATTTGTTCACACCCCCAAAAAAAGAGTTCAAGAGTTTTAGACAGTTTCGCTAGAGTTAAGTGAGGTTTGTCAGCCAGATTTTCAACTGTTTTGAGAGTCTTCCAATAACGCGTCACCATCAATGCTAAACCCTTTCTGCGATGATCCCTATTAATTTCCCATAACCAAACTGAAAAGAAAATGGTTGCTGAGGAGTCCAAATTTAACATTGCCAGAGCTAAATACAGCCTCTAATGGCCTCACTCAAGAAGGTGAAGGTACTGGTTCACACTGGCACAACCCATTGGATCCCTGAGAAGTTGTCTAGTTTATATTTTAGCCTATTATACGATTCATGCATTTGAATAATATTAATTGGTTATAGTTATGACGAAGGAAAATTTTAATTGTTCAATATTACTATTGACTTAAAACTAGTCAACACAGCAGAGATTTCCCCTCGGTTTTTATGCACTTTGATTTTCTGCAATCTCACTAGTACAGAGCCCCCCAAAAAAACATGACGTTCTTTCTCCTAACGATATTTTAATGCTGTTTTGTAAGGACACTGTTGACTCACTGAATCACGTGTACATACACATACTCTATCCAATTAGCGTTGTAACTTGTGAAATTAAAGCCCAGCACCAACTTCGGTACCATGGTTAAAACCCATGGTGCCAAGTTTTTCTGGGTCGATTTCTAAACATTATAAATACACCATCCTTAATAAAATCAGGGTCTCTAAAAGTCCAAATTTAGGATTTCCTGGGTTATATATGGGCTCTACCGTCTACTATGCCTCACTCAAGAAGGTAAAGGCAACAGTCTAGTATTGTAATTTGTAACTGTTTGCAATGTGCATCCATATTGCTAGAAATTGCTTACAGCAAATGAACCAGTAATTTTACCTTGGGAACCTATGCTGTTAAACCTCCTACTTCCCTCATATTACCTGGTTAACTATGTACAAAAGTACAGAATTATAACCATAGGTAGGCTGGGTAGGGCCCAAAGTAAGTTGTTACTATCTAGTAGGTAAGTAATGCATTTGGTACTATTAGGTAGGTAGATACATGTGGGTAGTTGATGCAGACCTAACCACTGTGGTCAACTATGGCACAAGCATACAATGAAAAGCGCTTCCTGTCCACGCATCATCCATCCTGCATGACCCACTGGTGTGTGCTGGTCCGCTGTGGACTGATCTGTTGTTAGGTTCCCGTTGCGCCACAGTGATGATTAAGTTAGAGTTAAGGCGGGAGTTCCTTATTCTATATATTTTCATTATAAATTTGTATATATAGATGTGTGTGTGCTGCTGCGCAGTGCTCATGTAACGGCTCCCATGACAGCCACGGCCTGCAGTGTGCCTGCAGTTGCTGCATTTCATATATATTTTGTTTGGGGCTGACAGAGTTTCAAAGCTTTCTTTTAAAAAAACCTGCATAAATATAGTTGAATGAAGAAGCTGTAAAAGAATAGTATATTGTAGAATGCTATAAATTCAGTCTTCATCTTTGAAAAAAAATTGTTCGGCAGCATGCACAGTTTAGTACTTAATGGCGGTTTCAGTGGGGGTAAAAGATTCTGGAGTAGACTTGTAATCAATATGTCGTTTCCGTTAGTTAGAAGACGTAGTAAAACCTTCCTGCTTTGAGCTTTAAAAAAAAACCTTCCTGCTTATTTTAGTCTATGTCTCTCTCCCTCTCTTTTAAATCCTCACGGTGCAGTTACGATTAACGTAAATTGACAAGGCTGTGGTCGCTCAAGAAAATTTATGAGCGAGCTAATCTTCGCCATAACATATCATTAGCCTCTCTTGTTGCTGTTAGGGTTCACTGTTGTGTGGCAGTTTGGAAGTAAAATATAAAAAGTCTTCCGCTACTAGATAGTACTTCAATGTCTTTTTCTTCTGAAGTACGATTTGGCAAGAGAGCCGGATCCTTTTTTTTAATGTAAATATTGGACAACGGTCGATTGGTAAGAGCCAGACTTAAATCTTATAAAATTGAAGAAATGCCAATTTTGAAAATGACATGATCAGCTGCAGCCACTGTTGTCTTGAAATTACCATCATCAGAGCTCCACAGTTAGTATTATATAAGTTTGCAGCAGTTATAAAATAGTGTTTCTTGAGTACAGTTAGCGTGTGTGGCTTCGTTAGATTATAGTAGTAGGAGTTATATGGTAATCTGTGAAGTAGGGATCAAAATGATTAGCTTAGAATTTCAAAATTATTGGCACTGTTTTTGTAAGTACTGGTGCATTCATCAGTAAGTTAGTAGTAGTAACTGGTGCCCTCCAGATTATTACCCTCTCTCTTATTTAGATCTATATCTGTATATCTCTGTCGCAGGCAGGCAGGCAGCCAGCTTGGCAGGAGCTTGGCGTCATTCGAGCTTGCAAACTTTTACTTCCGAAATTGCAAAGCAAGCCATCAGTACGTTTTGACCTTGAGCTCAAACGACAAGAAGAATATTATTTGAGCAATAAGAAATCTTCAAACAAAGTTTTAAATTATGGGTCGAAGCTCCCAGCTTGCCTGAGTCAGGTCACACTGATGAAAATTCCGAAAAGTCTTTCAACAGTTTCTGTTATAAAATAGTCTAGCACTATGCAAACCCTGCTGTCCTTGGAGTGAGCAGTGCCATCATCCACAGATATAGCAGCTCTACTATGCAGCACTGCAGCTACACTAGAGGTGTGAAGGTGGAGTCCTTAGCTGATCACTATACTAAACTAATCAGAGAGTTAGACCTAAACCTAGAACCACAAGTTCTCAGGCACATCAAGTTGGGAAAGTGGGTCCAGGGACTAAATCCAAACTCGTCTAAACACTTTTGCTACATTTGGATTGCATGTTAATGAATTTTTATGTCAACTAATATCAATTCCAAACTACTAGCGCCTTAAGTACTTAATAGCAGGGCATTATGCCTACACCTGCGTATCGCTAAACTTAACAATGTCTCAGAGTTGGAGGTGCAATTAGCCAACTATGCGGCAGTGTGGGACGAGGTGTGGGGGAGAAGGGGACCTGACATTACACTAGATGTCAATACATTTAGAAGAATATTCCATTGAGCAACAATGGCAACCTTCAAGTCACTTCAATAGATCTTAGTCCAAAGGCTTACACGTTCCGCTTTTGATCGCAACATTATTTATATATGTTTTTGGTGTGTCAAATGGCTTATGTAGCAACACTCAAGAGAACATTAACCACCGCCTCAGCAGTTGGTAAAAGATGAACCAAAAGAAACAGTTTATAAAAGGGCCGCATCATGATGTGTGAGCCCTTCGGAAATTGACTGATCAGTGTTGCTTGCTTGCAATTGATTCATTATAGTGGAACCTCTGCAATTGACCCATTTGTTTCTCTATTTATAGTGGCCTTTCTATTTGTCCAGATGGTCAATGTTGTTGCATATAAGGTTTACATTACAAACCAGAGAATAAGGTCAATCAAGATCCTCAAAAATATGTTCAGTTGAAGCAAGCAACCAAGATTCAAAAACCATGTTGCTCTTTCAACCGACCAACTATATTTTAAATGCACCCTAACGTTTAAAACTATATACTGGAGTGCTAGACCATGAGCTACAACAGATCGCATAATTTCGCTATAATTAAAAACGCCACCAACGCCTCTTAACATGCGTAAGCGTCTGCTTCATACTATATATAATATATATTTAGAGAAACCAAACTAACACTCTAAACGAAACTGGTTACTACATATGCTTATTGCTTAGTTCGGAGTGGGATAAAAGAATCCTGAATAAATTGTTCATGAGAATTTTCAATTTGCCATATCGGTAGGCGGACAAATCTTCAGAAATGAAGCTCTAGCTAGCGACTACCATTCGTCAAGTTTAGCCTTTTCTTTTTAATAATACACCTGGCTGGACAACGGTAATTCCTCGAGACAGTTTGCACGGAGCCAGAATAGTGGGTAGTACCGGCACGATGTAGATAGAATTAGTGCCCCATCCTGGTAATTAAATTACAGATTCTGTAGTATTATATTCGAGCTTAAGCTGGCATTTGCAGGTTCACTCGGGGGTGGTAATTGTTATCTGGAAATATACTCGTGACTCATGACCCAGGTCTTGAACACACAGTTTCTTCAAGTTTGAAGCGCAATAGTTATTCCTAAAAACTGAAACTAGACAAGAGCAGCTATTCCTAGAGGTTGCTATTTTTTTCCCGGTGAAAAAGCAGAAATAGAAATTTAGCAGTTCTGATCAGTTTTTTTTTTTTTGCGTGTGGCTAATCGGAGACCGTCATACACTTCCTGAAGCTACAGATTATGCTGGGATGAAAAAATTGTTGTTTGCGTGAGTTAATCAATGGAGACTTATGCAAGCAACAAGACCGTACTACAGTGTAGATCTACAGTTCTAAATGAAGGATTCGAGGTTATGTACAGCGCAAAAATTAAGGGACAAATTTTATGAAGAGAGTGGGGCCAGATCTGTGATTCCCATGGCAGTGAACGCTAAAAGAGCTGCAGCTGATGAATAATCCTTTTATGTCAAAACAAAACCAGAAGTTGACTCTAGCCAGGGCAAAGACTTGATGGACTTGAACATGGACGATGAGAAAAATATGGCCAGTGGTAAGAGAGCTAAAAAGATATCCACGACGTTAGGATGGGCCCTCCAAAAGAATATTTCTCGTCGTCCTGTGTGTAGAAGGTACCATATTACCATCAGGTGGGCGACAAGCATCTCTTCCTGGTTCACTCGTTACTTTGGTCCAGCTTTTAGTACTTGCAGGTGCTCCATGACGTGCTAGCTATGGCCTCGTCCAAAATACTCGTGCACTTCACGCGGCGCAAGCCAATGCAGGCCTGACTGATGATCCTCCCGGCCTGTCCTTTTGCGCATCATATTGTGTCGTTGACGATCAATAGCATCCCCCCACGAAGACGACCAGCGTAATTCAGGATTTCCTTACCTTTGGATGATCTCATTCTTGGAGGCTCATCAACGAACCTGTACTTAAGGGGAGACTGATTCTATTATATCGAAATCACAAATTCTAAAGTCAGTGCACAAAAAACGCAATTTAGGCTCTTAAGTAGAAGGACGAGTCCAATAGGCGCCGTTCTCGACCACACAGACGCACCTCCCGCAGAATAGGTTCATGAATTCACGCGCTGAAGTAAAGAAAAATTGCAGATATTGCCACAAGCTTAAAGGTCCTCCCTGAAAGCCTGACAACTCCCGATATTCTAAGGAGCTATTCTGGGGTTTGCTTGGCAGAATCGGTTATCGATCGGCTTTCGCCCCATTGTTGTTGAAGTGATCGACAGACGATGTAAATCTCTTACGGTCACTGGATTGAGCATACAGTAATTCGTGATTCGAATCACAAGGCGCTTGTATCTGATAGATTTCGGGAAAAAAAATTACTAGCGTCAATTCTCAGATGTCTCTGAGCTTCGGGAGTGCAGGAAGGCTTGATCGTGACGTCTTGCCCAACCTCAAGAGCCTTGGAAAAAAATTTCTAGTGAATTTACCGTTAGCTAGAATTGTCTTTTGTAGCTACTCCCGACGCCTTTAGAAGGGTATGATTGTGTCCAGGGCGCTAGCTTCAATCTCGTTACGGTGGGAGCTTGCCAAAGACCTTAAAGTCTAGAGAATTCTCAATTCTGTCTGCAGAGATTTCTTTCTTTCCATGTTCACAGTTCGAAAAAAAAATCTGTTGCTTCAGGACCATATTACAACATAGATTATAATCACTGGACGTCGAGTGTCGAGCAACAAGTTCTTCAGCACGCGAACAGTGGTACGTGAACTTATGGAAAAGGAAGGAAAGAAATGCATAAATGATATGAATCTGTTACGGTGACCAAAATCGATTTCCAATCTGGTGAAGCCCAAATACAGAGCTGGAGTCCAGCTGGTGGACGCACAACCCGTAGAGGGATCGTCGAATCTCTCAACGAGCTTTCAAGCTTCAGAGAAATTCTTAAGGAAAAGAGAAATCTTATGAGAGAATTAAGTGAGACTCGCTCGGGTCCTGGACCTAAAGCCAATGAGTGACTAGCGATCGAGGAACTGATCTGAGTGGGTTGAATTTTAGTTGGTCTCCTCCACGCTCAAAGTTCTGATATATATATATATATATATTAACACTTAACTTCAAGAAGCTTTAATCAGCAACCGAAAGATCTTGACAGCTTCACGCCTCTTGAAGGAAGGTTTTGTTTTTACAGTGAGTATAATCTTGCATCTTTTGGATTTGCAATGCTCACGATGAATATCGACTGCAGTAAATCCGAACAAAAGTTCTCGAAATCAGCATCACCAGCTGACAAAAGCTGTCAGACTCCCTAACAAGACAAAACATGCAGAGCTAATTATACTTGAGGACAGCTCCCACCTGATATCCCCCAGGGCACCAGTTCATAGTCCTGACCTAACAGTGACGACACTCGAGAGGTTCGAGTAAGCCTCATGTAAGTCGTTTTGAATGAGACTTTTGATACATGAGAACAAGATGCTGCACTACGATGGACTTTACTTCACACGCATGATCCAGTCCCAAACACTGTCAAACACAAATTTCCCTAGAATTACCCTAGCTAAGTTGAATTCGCAGATAGACAAGAATCTTCTGAGATATTCGACCCTCTAGCCTGGGAAAACTGAAAAGTTCTCATGAAAAAACAGTTGATTCTACAAAGCGTTGGGAAACCTCATACCATCCTGAGAATTCCAAGATTTTTTTTGGTGATCTTTGAACTCAAAGAAAGGTTCTTGTGAAAACCCTGCAAAAGCCCAGATCATCCTTTCTTCACTCCTCAAAGCATCAAATTACCTGATATATTGAAGGCTATTTGCCAAGCTGACTTGAGCTTGGCACTTACTGCAAGTTACCAGTTTCAATGATTCAATGATCCTATGGCAGTCTTCATTATGTAGGCTGTTGACATATTGTATTTCCGCTATATCTTGACTCTGGAAACCAGCAAAAATGTGAACTCATGCAAGCTTCAATGGATTTGTACTGGCCTGAAAAATAGATTACCACCTGAAGTGGAGCTGTTACCTTGGATAGCATGAAGATAGTATACAAGGCGCTGTTGAAAGCTTTCAAGTTCCACAAATTATGCACCGCATGCAGGGATGCAAAACTGGGTTACACCAATCATGCTCTATAGCGCCAGTGAAGATTACCTGACTGCACACGGTTGGCAACAAGTGCAAAATAGTGAACTATACCAATATCTAGTAGCTTGAAACACATAGTAGTTTCAGTTTTGCACTAGATCATGATGCCATGCATACATGGACAACACTAACTGATTCTGTCTTACTACACAAGGATTTGAAGTACTCAAACGAGACTAGGTAAAGTTATAACTGATTTTATTGAATCTCCAGTATGAAAGCCATCTCATGGATTCTTCATGAAGATTATAAACCTTTTACACTTAGACTTGGTTTAAATCCCACTACCAGAAATGATATACTCCAGGTACAGTGAACTGAATATCCTGGACAGTTCGAACTTATAAGTTCTTGCAATGTGGCAATTCATTACAAATTACCATGAAAATACTGGAGCTTGGATCTGAGCCAAACTAGCTGAAAATTCAAACTGGTACTAGAGATCGAAGTAATCTCACGTCATAGTGTCTAGAAGTCTCAGAGTCTATGAGTCCATGGCAGTTTGCTGTCTAGATCATACTGACTGAATTGACACTTTCTTCTGGAATTTGCAGTTATCGCTCTTGTACTATCTCAAAGCTGCATGCTGGACAATGATTTTGGGTTGTAGATATACTTCCTATTGTTTCCTAGTAAGAGAGAATTGGGCCTTTGTCAACTGCAATTCAAAGATCATTGTTGTAGGGTAACTTGCATACCTGGGGAAACTTTTAAGCTGGAAATAGACCCTGCTGGAGGTGTCACAGACGATTTGATTTGACAATTGGAATCCTGCAGCCCTTTCCACATTCAAAGCCAATCCAGAAAGGATGATGGAGTCTCGAATTTCGTTGAATACACCTTGTAGATTCGTTAATTGTCTCAGCTACTTAAATAATCATCACGTCAATTTCAGTGCTCTGTGCTCCAGCTGGCAGGCAAGCAAGACTTTCTCATGCATGTATCGGAACTGAGACAGCAGCTGCCAAGTACTGAGTTGCTCTTTCTCAACAGGTTGGAAATTCTTGCTCATGAAATACTCGGAAATTATTAGGAGATCAAATGAGAGCTTGAAGAAATACATTACACCTGCCTCGGTCCTGATAAGGATTATACACTACAAGTCTACATGCTAATATTCACTGTCATGTTGAGTCCTGTATCTTAACTGTTTCAGTTGCTGTGATGAATGCTCTACAATAAACACCCTGTGACAATTGGTGAATAAGATACCGGATTCATCAACTAGTAGTACTCACACATGACAAGATCCAAATGCACAGCCCTGCTGCAATATACCAGCCAGCTTCTTGAGCATGTCGTCTAGTCATTCCTCAACCTTGGTCACATCCCTCGACACAAACTATATTCCAGCAGTCCAACAATTCATGTAAAGACTATATAATAATTTGGACAAGGAGAAATTAAGCATGGGCGAACTTGCATGAAATTTGAGTACAAAGTTGGGATACTTTTGGGTGTGAACTCCACAAAACAGCAACTTCTAGGAGATCATATAAGGGAAGCTTTGATATGGTTTCGACCGGATCCTAGCAAATGGTCCTGAAGACCTGAAGAGACCATTTTA
>Ga0116230_10004362_pt1 | contig 13867 bp, 8 predicted proteins | sample S1TSphfallax_3_FD_88678 | JGI IMG/M metagenome (GOLD analysis project Ga0116230, IMG submission 88678) | Host-associated microbial communities from peat moss isolated from Minnesota, USA - S1T2_Fd - Sphagnum fallax MG | ecosystem: Host-associated > Plants > Peat moss > Unclassified | place: USA...
AGAGAGAGAGAGAGAGAGAGAGAGCACGAAATGGAAAGGAGAAACGAGAATGAAGGAGATGGAAGTCTATAGTACCAAGAAAACAAAATAAAACACAGAGCGCCGACATGAAATGAGCAAAGAACAACAGTAGCAGCAGCATTTAGGTACCTGCAGCGCAGAGAGCAGGCCGATCTCTTCGTCTCTGAGCGGCCTCGCTTCCCAGCTAGCCATTGTAAAATTCCTTCACGCAATTCGGATGACAAGCTGTGCAACAACGATTGAATTCTTCTGCAACAACAAACAAACAAACAAAAACACCCTGTTGATTGAAAGAAAATGACAAGCTACTGACTTACAACCCAGAGAAAAGCAACCGAGTTGCAAATTTTTAAGAAAGTGGGAGCATGCAACCAGATCAGCACTCACAATCTACATACAAAACTATCCAACCCACAAATGTCGTAAGAATCATGAGAGACGTGAGAGAGGAGGAGGCGGCACACGAGGGAGAGGAAGGAGCGAAAGAGAAGGAGAGCAGCGGCGGGGAGCATGCTGCAGATGGACGCGCAGTAACTTCCGTATTTACCATGTATTCATCTACAAGTATTTACCAGGTAATCATCCCCTAATCTACCATTTAGTAAGTGTTCGTTCTGCTGATGAGTCTGCTGAACTAGGCTCTCAATGGCTCTCATCCATTTCCTAAACTAACTTGGACTTCGATCATATTAAATTGTTTCAGTTTTTTTATGATCATATTACTTGATAATTTAATTTTCATATTGAATTTTTATTTCAAATTCCACAATCAAAGTTATGATTATTTCAATATTTCATTGAATGAATGTTTAAATTCATCATGATAAAATTCAATTCATGTTTCAATTCTCATGGGAAAAAAAAAAAAACACAAACTTCATAGCATAGATAACATTAACATGAAAACACATAACATACATCTTTTCATGTCCATATTGGTGGGTAGTTATTAGTTACATAGGTGTGGAATATGTAAGTGTGAACAACACAATCAAACAAACAACATTTTTTTAATTATATAGATTACATGCCACTTGAATTGAATATGAAGTGAAATGAATTCAAATTCAATTGAAAAAACAAGGATGCAAATTAGCTCATCAATATGGTGTTGGAAAAAAGTAAATATATTCTGAAAACACACCTTTCCATGCCTTGGAAATAGGCTAAATAATTCCAATTTGGAATTGTCCCAATTGCATCCAATTTTTTCCAACCATGAGGAAAGTGGCAGCAAACTTTCAAAGGAAGTGGAAATGTGGAGAGATCAAATTTTATCTCTTTTTATCAAGCATCTATGACAAAACATTCCTTTGGGGCAATGGTGGAGGGGGGGGGGTTGTGTGTTCATTGTGATGTAAAATTTCACTACCAAAGAACACTCTAAATGGAGGGTTACCCCTAGCCAAGCCAATTAAACTAAGGCCAAAAATTAAAAATTTCAACTAATAATGATTTGATATGAATCAAGGCCAATATGCTTGAAAGAGCCTTTTTCCCTACACCATAGCTGTTTGTTTCCTTCCGCTGATGGGCTCCAATTTTTGCATCACTATGACAGCTTGAAGAATTCACTCACCCTTCCTAATGGTATTTTCAAAGTATAGTGCTTTAACCTTAAAGTTCATATAGGATTTAATTTGTCTATCTCATATATTATGTTTTACAATTGCTGAGAAGACATTCAATGTGATGGACGGTGAGCCTCTTTGTTGAGTGTAAAATGGGCAAATTACACCCATTTCAATTCACAATCACCATGAATCTGTTAAAGAAGGTTGTTTGTTTGAATACCAAGCCACAGTGCCCCTAACTGCGCTCCTGGTACTGTTGGAAAGCCCTCAATGAGCAATGGTGCACTAATGTGGTTTTGTTAAGGTTAGACCTATGGTGCAAGGGTTATTGAGTTTGAATAATTTAATTAATTGAAAAGTCATTAGAATGAAAACTAAAATTTATAGGGAAATTGGAACGAACTTCTGGTATTTGCTGGAAATAGCTCAAAGATTAGGATTTTATGGAGGTAAGATTTTTAAAATTTAAGACCTAAGGTGCAGGAGACAATGAATCTTCATCATTGAAAATTCCATAAAAATTCAACAAAATCAAAAAATCTTAGAGTTCACACTTGGGCCCAAACATAGGCCATACTAGTTTAGACCAAATGTGAACACCCATTGCCCACAACCTTACATGAGTGAATTGCCTCTTGTAATGATTTTTCATTCAACTCTAATAATATGCCGAAGTTGTGACAATTGACTGTCTGCAACCCTTGGTATTTGTGATATCTGACCCTCACATCTTATGCAACATTTCATTAGACTCTAAAAATGATGAATCTCTAGAAGAATTTGGGTCACAAACCCAGCAGCTTGGTGATTTGTATGCAATCTTGTCTACAGTTGGCATTGGACCCGAACTTGCCAGAAAATTATCATTATTGAATCTTGAAGTCTGGCTAGGACAGAGCGGTTTTGCATGGTGTGCATGTCATGCTCTTTTGCTTCTGGTTCAGTGGATTTCTTTCCTCAAGGCCTTGCTAATTACTTTCAGGGCACTTCATCCACAATTACGTTTTCTATACTCATTATCTTGAATCCTCATGGCTTCTGGATCCTCCTATGGTCATTTGAGTGCTTAATTTTAGGAATTTGGTGTATACACTTTTGCCAAATCTGAAACCAAGGTAGAGCTATGTACCATGCATGCTAGTCAACATCATGACTGAGTCTTCCTGTTGCATCTAGAAATCTGAAAAAAAGAAAAGGATGTAGATTTAGTTTTGCATACATTTTGCTCTAAGTTTTGAGAAGAGTATTATTTGCTTATTGGCTCCCAATGTTTTGAGTCAATGAAGTCAGTAGAAAGCAAATGCCACCTAAATACTATCATTCATGATGAAGGTGATCATCTGGTACTTTGTGACATTCACAAGGTTATGATCAAATGTATTCTTGTTATGTTTGTTTAAATGCTTGTCCAGAATTGATAGAATATTTGTTTGAATACTTTACTGTGGAATTCATGGAGTTTGTCTCTGTAATCACATGGATATGGCAACCCAATGATCCCTCCCTTGCATCAGACAACACCCTGGTCTACCTCTTTCCCCACATTCTATACTATGGGCTGAGCACTTTAGCACATGAAAATCATCAAGCATTACTTGTAAGTATCTCCAACATGCAATGTGTTTCAACCATCAGAAAGAGCACAAGAGTCCTTGTATGTGCAGTTGGTAGCTCAGAAAGTCAAGGTGCCAAATAGTGCTCAGAGTGGTAGGTGTTCATTATCAGACATGGTGTTGGGAGTCCTAAACATGTGTACAACAATTATTGTTGTTCAAACCACTGCTCAGTTTTGTTTTTGGTTCTTGTTCTCTTTTGTTTGGGGTTGGGCCAACTTAAATTAAGTACTGAGAAATCCTCAGTGCCTGGCCCAGATGATCAGATACTATGGTGCCACTAGGCTTCATGAGTCTTAGAGAAGAATGGGGTATGTAAGGAGCACATGCTTTTCTCCCAGTACATGCTACAATGCAAACTTCCTGTGCCATAGAGCCACATGCAGTGCAGTAGGGTTGTCCATGAATAGCTGAATCAAATTTTTAATGGTCTCTGATGCACCATGGATTGAACTGGTTTAAGAATCTTAAGCCTGACCTTGAGTTCAAAAATGTGTTATGAACATAGCCACTCAGATGAACCAAAAAAAGTCAAATGAAAAGGCAGGAGAGCCACCAATGCACCAATCCCAAGTGCATTTGTCCATTGGGAGAAAGACCTCTTGCCTTGAAGAAAGGCCATCCTGGAAATCAACAACAAATGTTGAAAGATGCTGTGTTCCACATTACAAGACTGTGTAGCACCAAGGAGGATGATAGTAAGAAAGACTGCCACTCTTGATACATAGCAGGAGGAGAAAAGGAATTCTGGAAGATCTTGGAATTCTGAAGGAGGTTAATGGAAGCCATGTGCTTGCAGAGCACCAATGATGCAAAAACTGAATAATAGATTCATTACTTTGTGGGCACTTGTTCTGTTTGTGGGGTAGATACATGGGGTAGATACATCCCCAGGATGGCACCACTTATACATTTTGTTTATTCCTTCTTCTATTAGATGGCAATGTGTCAAAATGTCATCTACAAAAAATTAGATTTTCACCAGAGAGTTTTTTTGGGGATGTTTTGCATGTATCAGATGGACAATGCATCCATCCTCTCAGATGCATTGATTATGCCAAAAATCTTCAGTAACACATGAAGGAGCTTGAAGAACATAAGGAGCAACAACAAAGCCCATGAACATGAATAAGATTGAGAAGTTGACAGATAAACATCCCAAAATTCAGTTGGCTGATAAACTCAGTGCTCTTGTAGTGTAGCCAGCCAAAGCTAGGGATCCAACTTCAACAGATTCCAATCTGCATGAAAATGGACAAGAAGTAGCAAGGGATGCTGATGTGCAACTCTTGATTGAGGGTGATGAAGCAATTTTGAAGCTTGAATGTCCCTGGAGGAAATACCTTCTTGACATTTTACAGACCCTGAGCAATTTGATATTGCACAAGCCTCCAGATGGAATGGCCACTTCACCACATCCTTGAAAGCCAAGGTAACTGCTATGTTGCACACTTTGTTCATGGTACTTTGAGGACAAATAGAAGCATACTTGCAAAATTAGATGTGGATATTAGATGCAGGATACAGGTGTTAAATGATTTACTCAAGAATTTGCACTAATATGCCAATGTTGCATATGTAGATGAGAAATGGTGCTCCTTTGACAAGCTGTACCTTGCTGGAGGTTCAAGAAACATTATGATATACAGTTGAAGGCCTTGGAATCAACCAAAATATTGCATCTTCACCTAACTAGGAGATCCATTAGCCACATCTTATATGCAACATGGGCAACTGGAAAATGAAGCTTATCAAACTAGGCATGCTTTCTGTGGTTCTATGCCTTTTGAGACCATCATCATGGTCGTTTCCCGCACTGGGCTTGGAGTTGTACTCCACAATTTATATGAAGTGGAGAACTGCTAATATTTCTCTCTCTCTCTCTCTCTGCACCTAAATACCCTATCAATACAGGCTGTCATGCAGCAAGACTTCCTGACCTTGTGTCCAGTTGTGATGTGTTGAACATCAGGCCAGCAACTGTACCAGTGTGTGAAACTCTAATCAAGAATTGTAGTTTCACATCTAGTTCATGGTATTTAAGGCCTGATTCCTGAGTTTATTGACAGAGGTCTGATTCCTTCTCATTGACAATTTCGAGTACTCCCTGATGCCTCTCTTAAGGGGCACGTGTGAGATTTAAGAGCTGATTTGAAGGGAGTGGTGTATTTCAACCAATAAAATGTCTTCTTCAGACAACAAATGGTTGTGATAGATTGTCCCAGTCATGTAGATTACATGTGTATCAGTAATATGACAGACTGATCGATTGGTAACATCTAATCATGCATTGCCATGGGGTGTATCTACTTGTATGTGATATATTTTAAATTGTTCAAGAGCTAATCACCTTGTATGTTGAATTTGGAGGTAATGGCATTCCAGCACCATGCTTTTCATAGTAAAACATTCTGAGTATTGGCAGCTTATATGTTTAAGGAAGCTGGAGGAAGCCATCATTGTAAACTCTGAAGTTTGGGAGCTGGATTGATGCACCAGGAAAATTCTTCATGTTTTGGTTTTCCATCTTATTTGCAGCCTATGCAGGGTGAGCCTTGAATGTTCCTACTGAAGCATGACAGACAGCAAGAGGAGGGGATTGTGTGAGCTTGCAGGTTCTGAGAAAAGACTCTCAGCAATATCACTGCAGATTCTGAGCTCATCTTATTGTGGTCATCACTCATCACCTCACCTTACCATTTTAAGAAAGAACAGGTAGGACTCAGTAGTGCTGTCTCTTCGATTCATCCAAGTTATTTCAACCTGGTTTAAGTTTGGTTCAGGCTTTTGTTCCAAACACTTGATGCTATGCACACCAGTCAACTTAGTGGCAGGAGTTGATTCACTTTGCTTGCTGGGCTTTTTCTCCCAGAGAAAAGAACAACCACAGTAGAGATTAGGTGTGTTGCAGATGCCCAGTAGAATGTACCATACACATTTTATCCAGAAAAGAAACGGACCCTAGACACTCCCATGTAAGAGTTCTACAAAACATTCTAAGCTTTGAAACCACATACATACCTTGAAACTTTCAGAGAATTCATTTGGTCCTCAATGTTACTGCCATATTCAGATTACCCAGCAGTGCTAGTGAATGACGGCACCAACTTCAACCTTTACATATCTGCAATGTAGTTCTATCATTGGAATGAACAAAAAAGGACAATTGAAAGGGAAGATCATGATTGTTAACTGTTACATAGAAAGTCTGAAAACATTGTTATAATTAAAACATCAGCATAATGTTGTCTTCAAAGATGATAAGCTTAATCTAGATAACTTCAACAGCTGCCAGCAGTCAGACACTATCTGATATTCAAACTGCATATACATAAGGTGAGGTAATTTCTCCAGTAGAGATGCATAGGTTGGTAGCCAGTGTTTAACAGGTTGATTGTCATTGTTTTGTAGCACATCATCTTGCTTGTTGTCTAAGTGTGTTGCTAGAGGTGCTGTACTGCTAGGCACTGTTTGCCTTCCCATCCTCCATTTGATGGACACCCAATGACTGTGCAAAGTCTGCCCCTATAGCTCGACGATGTGACTCTGGCAGTTTCCATTTTTCACATTTTCCCTGTGCCTGCTTGTTCCAGGAAACAAAAGTACTCACTAAAACTCAGTTACTTGCAGGAAAATGTGACAGTTGCCAAATTGAGAAGAAAATCACTAGATTCCAAACTATAATCCATATGTGGTAGCAAGGACATACCCAGAGTCTCAGAGGCTCAAAACTTTGCTGCAGTCTTTGGACTCCAGGTTGGAAATACTCATGCCCTTGAGTACGAATGTCTTTTACCTGGTTGCAAATCAAAGCATGACTCTGTTTGGATTAGTTTTACCCTTTTACTTAGCAAGCAGAAACTTTGCCTTCAAAAAGATCTACCAATTAAGGCTACCATTGTAGAGCTTTAGACCATCATAGGCACTAGCTGTGGCTTCTTTCTGCAATTAGGCTGAATTACCCAGCATAATATCTTCCTGTGAAAAGGATCAGACAGTTTAGATTCCGCAGGGCAGCTTTCAAACAGAAAGAGAAATGAGGGAGAAAATGAAATAGAGACCGATTGGATATCAAGTAGAGCACCAGCAATTGCTGCTGTAGTCAATGCGCCTCCAAAAACAAGTCCCGTTGCCACCATGAAAGCTTTAGTCACTGTTCCATAACAAAACTTTTATGACCACTATTGATTTTCCTCAATCCCCCTGTAGAAGGGACTTTTGAGTAATCCAACTCCTGTAATCTTGAAAAAGGAATTGCACAGCTTGTATGTGCACAAACACATAGTGAGGAGTGAAAAACACATCCACCTAATTGTTGAATCTTCCTCCCAGTTGCAACTAAAGGTTTTGAGATTATCAATTTTGGGTGGTAGAAACTAAATCCAAGGACTTGTTTTCTTCACCCTTGTGCAGCATTTTGCATTAGCTTATTCCACCATGTGATACTTATATGTAAATTTTGTACATTGTCAAAGGTACAGATCAGATGATTTGTACCTGCTTTGTTTTTCTGGATTAACAGAATAGAGAGTGAGCAAAACAGAAGACCTACAAATAACACTCCAACGAAGCCTTATGCTCTATTGTGCTGTTGATATCAGTACATGCTTCATTGGCACTTGAGGCCAATGCAGAAACAAAATAGAGTGCAGAGAACAAAGCAGAATACCTACAAAATAACCCTCCATCAAAGCCTTCTGCTTTGTTGTGTTGTTGATATCAGTACGTGCTTCATTGGCAGTTGAGGCCAATGCAGAAACTTCTGCTGTCTCTAATCTCCATCTGCCAGGCTCTCCCATGCTCCCCTCCCCATCAACAAGATGGTTTGAAATTTCATAACCATGGGAAATGGAGTATTGTACTTGAGCATTTCATCTCAAAACTTACTTCACCAGCTAAACCCTGCCTATAGATTTCTCTAACAAACAGTTGTATACCCCACAAGTGAGACAAATTACCCTTTGATGACTAATTGAGAAACCACACAATGCATTTCTGAGAATCATTTCACGGCAGATTTGAAGCATTTGTCAGAAATGTCAAAGCCCAAAAACAGAGAAATGCTGCAAAACTGAAACTGAGCAAGGCCAAGAAACTGAAATATGCTTTTGCTCTGAAATGGCAACTTAGTGAAGAAAGTCAATGAGCACCAAACCCTAATCAAAACACATAAACATGAAAACATATGAGACAAAAGCCCTGGGAAATTGAGTAGCAATTTTGCTTGCATCAAGAATCTGTGACACAAAGCTCTATGATAAAGAGTATTGCATCTTAGAAAGGCAGTAAAAAACAATGAAATGCTCAGGAAGGCACCAGGAGCTTGTGTGTTCTCAGGTCTAATAGAGCACAGAGTTCAAAACTACAAAGACTATGGAAGAATTGTGACAAAAGCAAGGCAGTTCAGAGGCTTTGGGAAATCTTTGATAGTGATGAACTCCAGAAACATGAAAACGAAGAAGAAGAAGAAGAATAAGGAAATTGGGAAACAGGAGGAACAAAATCACAGAGGATTTGTTTCAAAGGCAAGACAGTTTAGAGGCGTGGCAAAAATCCTTGACATTGATGAACTCGAGAAGAAAAAGAGAAATAAAATTGGGAAAATCCTTGAAGTTGAAACATGAAGAAGAAGAAGATGGAGAGGAGGAGGAAAATTGGGAAGCAGAAGGAACACAATCATGGAGGTTTTTACCTTTTAGGACCGAGAAAGGTCTGGGGAGCAGTTGCGAAAAGCTCTACAGGCAGACCATGACGGAGTCCATCCCCCGAGGGTCCTCCTGTCTTCGCACCTTCTCGTGTCGCCAATGTGAGGTTTAGAGATGCAGCCAAAGAGGAAGGCGCTGTTGCGGATTGTGTCTGCGGTACACGAGGTACATGTTGCAATGGGAGCGAATGCCGAAGAACCTCGGGAAGAACGTCTGCTTCTGATGCGCTCAGGATCACAGGGAAACCATTATTATTGGGACTAGGCTTTGGAGAAGAGGAGGAGGGGGAAGGCGAGGAGTCGATCTTTTGCCTGAGAGCGATAGCGGCTTGTTTCGAGTGTTGTGTGAAGAAAGCACCCTCCGTGGCCGCCAATCTACCCGCTAAGAAACTCATGTTTGCACCTTCCCCTCCTCTGCTCTCTTCTCTTCTCTTCTCTTCTCTACTCTCTCCGCTCTGCTCTCCCTTCACAACTTTCTTCTTAGCAGAAAGTCTGCCCCCATTTCGTGCGGCGCAAGTGAAGAATCTTCGTAAAGAAGAAAGTGTAGAACTTTCCTTGGAACCGCTAGGGAATTAAGAGCGAAGGAAAAAGAGGATGAAGAAGAGGTCTGAAACATGTAACCGAATCAAAGATTTTTCCTACTGCCCGCTGAAAATCCGACGTCGAAACTCGAAACCAAACCAGCTCCATCTTCTTCTTCCGATTCCGTCTGGTGTATCCACTTCCAGAGTCGAATTGGATCTTGCTTCAAAAAGCACCAACGGCTTCCTGTTGTAATCGTCTTGGGATCTCGAGATTCAGAGACAGGATCCAACATATGTCTTTTGCTACACCAGATCAGTAGACTTGTGCCTCTCTGTGATCGTATGGCAATCACATAAAAATAGTTCTATGACATCTAGATGTTGACCTTAAAGGAGGTTACTTAGGAGGTTACTTGCTCCTTGATGCTTCTTGGGTAAATCAAGGAGCAAGTAATCTCCTTGCCTCTCTTTGTATAAATAGGGAGGACACAACTTGCTTGCTCGGGACTTCCACGATGCTCCTCAGCTCATAATTAATGAGACCTGAGTTGCCCCAGTTTCAGACTTGACATATTAGTCTCCTTCTCGTCAACTCAGTGGTCATTTGCACAATAGCAGATTGATGGATGTTTTGTAAAATTGGTGTTTTTGGACAATAGTAGAACCAAACCACCAGGCACGAAACTAACTGTGTTTGAGTCTTTGGCTGTGAGTTGCAACTCCTCTTGACTCCTCTGGCTCGTCCTTCATGATACATTCCTATCACAATTTTCCATGGAAATGTGCAAAAAAAGAATCTTCAGCCTGCAATATGTGGTTTAAATTATATCTGGCCAGCATTAAATTAGTGGGGGTTGGTGGCAGAACGTTAAGCAGATAAATTAGCCAAAATCATGGCAGATAATTGCCACAATTATGTACTTGATCATTAAGGGTCAGAGAAAGCCAAATATACACCCAAAAGCTGACCAAATTGGTCCACCCTGACGTTTAGGGGTTAAGAATTTTTGGATCTGTTCTCTCCTTTTGATTTGTTCAAGGAGTTGAATCCGTTGTGAATATTCCCCTCTTCACTACTGCACTTGCTAGGTTGTGCAATGTTACTTGGAGATCAAGTAACTCTACCAAGTTCATTTTTCTGCCAAATTTTCCCCCTTTCTGCCCTGTCTGGTATATGCTCATGGTTCCACTATGTATAGGAGAAGGTTTTGTAGACGGTACCTTCCAGATTTGAGGTCCCCTCCAGAGGCCGGTAGGCTGAGGGGAGGGGCCAAAAATCCGGAAGTTACAGGTTACAAAACCTTCTCTTATGTGAAATCCAGCTCAATTTTTCTTTTTGCATCTTTCTGGCTTTTTTGTTGGGGGTCATCTTTTCGTTCTTTTCTCATTTATGTCCTTGGTGTAAAAAGGGCATCGAGCGAATCTCCCGAGACACAAGGATGACAATGACAGGCTGCATGGGGCCAACTTTATTGAAGAGGAGTAAAAAAAAGTGATGAAAAAAAAAATGAAAAGTTGAAATTGAAAACCATACTTTCCCGACTTTGGAAGGCCGAGTGACAGGTTGTACCATACCTTCCAAAATCTGGAAGGTACAATGCAAAATGTCAGGCAGGTAAAGGAACTGAAAATACACCACTCAAAATCGAGCTGGTCTTTAGGTTTGTAGAGCGTTAAGTTTCTAGTAACAATATCCTTGACCTAACCTTTGTTGACCCTTACCATGAAAAACCCCCCATTGAAAAGAACAGGCAAATTTCTTCCTTTGCATTTGGAGGCTCCTTTCTCAGGCAGAATATTTGCCAGGCATCTTAAGCAGTGGTAGAATTCTTACCATATGTAAATTGCGTGATCTGATTTTCTTTGTTAATGAAGAAATAAATAGATGGATGTAAACTTGTTCAAACGAATGAAAAAACTTACCCATTCATTAAGCCAGATAATGGCAGCTCTTTCTGCTCTTTCATGTGTTTCAGTGGCAAATAGCGCTTGGGCCATTATCCTATACAGAAGTTGGAACAAGCCATACACACTGTAATTCAACTTATGCCCACCCACTCATACGACACACACTTCAACAAAATCTTCATGGTATATAATTCTCTATTGTCTGTTCGCCATTCAAAATAACCCATAAAATTTAGATATGAAAAATAATAACTTGACATACATCAATGTTTGTTTTACGAGTACTACAAAGGCATTTACTATATATGCATGTTATATCGTGATTTTGGCTGTTTAATGTGAACTTTACTATGACAATGTCATTTAATTGTTAACAAGTTTGATGGCCTTATCGTGGCTGATGGTTTGTGACTCGGGAGTGGTGCAAGCACAGGGTAGACGTACTCCTTTTTTACAAAGTTATTGTAAATGAAAGTAATAACTTATTGGGGATCAGTTGATATGATTCCAAGTTCCAATGTTAATCAGTGTAAATTTCCAATCCATTCTTGTAATTAAAACATTCCTTGGAAGCCAAATATGGAAACATGTATGGGTGTGGGTTGCATGGAAACAATATTCAACAGTAAATGAACCCATTGTAGCCCTGAATGATGGGGCTTGATTAACCTCATAAAAGACCGCCTAATTTTCCTGTCAATTTCTGTAGAGTAATTGAGCCAAGTCACAAAGGCGGAAAGCATGGTAGGCTGAGTCATTGTTCTATCAGGCTGAAGCTGGATACTTTCAGAACAAAATACTCACCCATATGATGACGGTTATATACAATATAGTCTATTGTACTGAGATGCGCAATTCATCAAAAATTTCTTCAAAGCCAAGAATGCCCACCTCCTTCAACTTAGGAAACTTCTCTTCTTCCGGATCAGGGTCCAAACACACATAATAGATGTTCTCTTTTCCACATTTCAGCTTCTGGTCAGTATTCTCTCTTTGCTTGTTGAAATAATCAGCTGTAACTTTATTCTCGCGGAAGTCGCGTGCAGAGAATTTCTGGTCCACCTTGTTGAATACAACTTTAATATGACCTGTATCAAGCCTTTTCTTCATTTTCTCGTACATCTCTAGTTGCTCAGCCTTGATATCATTCTGCACAATCATTCGCAAAATTATGTCCCAAATGGGGCTAGGACTCAGTGGTAAGATTGCAAACAAGAAATTGAGGTTGGCCCAGGTGAAGCAAAACTATTTCAGAAGAGCGTTGTATTACTTGTATTATATCTGTCTTGTCTGTGCATGCATGAAACAATGATGGGAACATACATTGAAATCCAGAAGGAGCACACAGGAACCAGGGAGTTCTGCAAACTGCTCCCACTTGCCTCCATAGGCACCCAGACCATTGCCTCCGGGAAAATCCACCAGCCATATTGAGTTCAGTTTGTACAGAGTTACATCTGTAGTGTGATTATTTGTCCCACACTTAGGCAAGTTCTCTGTGTTCCCGAATCTTTGGAGTGCTTTCTGTGAAACAAAAATAGAAATAATGCAGTCAATACTCTAAAAGCAGTATGATCAAGATCTGAACTTGGAACAACCTCACAAGCAACCTCAAAAAGACGAGAAAATCAAATTGAACTCCAAGAGGTTAATTTTAAGAGAAAGATACAAGCTCGAGATGGAGAATTGGATGGAGATGGAGAGATGGAATATCTCTGTCTAGCCAAATAGATTTCTAAGAATCATGAATCTTGGATTAATTTTTGGACACCATCGACATTATAAATGAAAAATTATAACATAGGTTGGCAAACCAATGACAGCCATGAATCTTCTAAATTATCTTTTCTTGAAGGAGCTCAAAAGAATGACCTTTGGATTGTAGAAGATCATAATAGAGTTGATGCATCTACTAAGACTGCGAGGTAGGGTTAGATAAGGAGGATTTGTTCACTAGTAGTAACCTTGATGAAAGTCGACTTGCCAATATCCTCAGCCCCCAAAATTCCCCAGAATTGTGTTTCCATAACCACTTCCTTGAACAGGGATCTTGTGTCCACCACTATCTTAATCTTTTTCAGAAACGTCAATTGGGTCACCGGATCTGCGTGTTTCAAGAACATACTCTCGATATTTGGAGAAGCTTTGCAGAGATCGAAATCGTTGACCGTTTTGATGATGTCCAAGAATTCTTCACTGCTTTGAACTGAAATACAGATGCCAATTTAAGTCAATACCCAAATCTAAGCTCTTGCACATTGAAGGAACAAGTTACAACAGTAATTGATTTTTTGATTGTGTTGCTAGATGTGCTTTACCGATTGCAAGACTCTTTTCAATCTGTCTATTCTCCTGTGGCTAAAAGGTTATCAAACCATATATTATTCATCCCTCACAGTGTGAATAGCATAAACTAGTTCAAAGCACTTTGAAAACATTATTAAACTGGAAGTGCAAAGTTGATCCAAGCATGAATTGGCTTAGTACCCTGCTTTTGGAGCTCTTTCTCCAACAATGTAACAT